>Ga0335085_10000592_pt1 | contig 97851 bp, 85 predicted proteins | sample Lox_Sample_45_FD_206712 | JGI IMG/M metagenome (GOLD analysis project Ga0335085, IMG submission 206712) | Soil microbial communities from Loxahatchee National Wildlife Refuge, Florida, United States - Lox_Sample_4.5 | ecosystem: Environmental > Terrestrial > Soil > Wetlands | place: USA...
GGGGGCGTCGCGTGTGGGCGCGGGGGGGGGGCGCGCGGGCGCGGGTGGGCGCCCGCGCGCCCGGAAGAATGCTCGCCGTGATTCCCTCGCGCGCCGAGGGTGCGCGGGTCGGAGATCTGGCTGACGACCTGAAAAGAGAGTCGGAGAAGAGAGAAGAGAGGATTCCTTCGAAGGTGGAAGAGGCCGCGGCGATGGGCGGCGCGCGCCCGGTCGAGGGCACGGCTCAGGGTGGCGTGGACGTCCTCGTCCTCCTGGACGGCCCCGACCCCGATGCCGAGGCCCGTCTCGCGCGCGACGGCGTTCGCTACCTTTCGAAGAAGTCCCCCGGTCCCGCGAAGGGCTTCGTGCTGGCCTTTCTCGCCGAGCGCATGGGTCCCTCGCTCGACGCCTACGATTTCATCCTCGTCTTCGACGCGGACATGCGGCTGCCGGAAGGCTTCTTCCGCGACCTCCGCGCGCCCGACGGCGCCGAGGCCTTTCAGCTGCCGGTCCGCCCTTCGGGCGTCCCGGCGCCGGGTGCGCCGCGCGTCGAGGCGCTCTCCCTCGCCGAAGCGCGCCTCGACGACCTCGCGCGCGACGCGGCCGGCCTGCCCGTGCGGTTGCGCGGCAAGGCGATGGGCTTCTCGCCGCGGGCGTTCCGTCTCGGCCCCGCAGCGGCGACTCGGACGACGGCCGAGGACTCCGAGGCGACGCTCGCGCTCCTCGCGCGGGGCATCGTCGTGCACGCCCTGGACGGGCCCTTCGCCTTCGACGATCCCCCCGCCGACGCGGGCGCGATGGGGCGCTCGCGGGCCCGCTGGTTCGGGGGGCACCTGAAGCTCCTCTTCACGGGCGTCCTCGAGCTCCTGCGCTGCGCCGTTCGTCGGCCTTTCGGGACGTTCGTGCTGGCGGCGGATTTCTGGCTCCGGCCGAGGATCCTTCTGCTCGGGGCCCTCGCGTTGCTTTCAGGCGCCTCGGACGTGCTCATGGTGGTCTTTTCGTCGAAGGGCGCGTGGACCGTCCTGGCAGCGGGCGGGGGCGGCGCCGCGGCCGGTTCGGCACGGCCCATTGCGCTCCTCGCCTGCCTTCTGCTTCTTTCGCTCGATGGAAAGTCCACCCTCGCCTTCGAGTGGCTCTCGATCGCCGCGCTCCGGCACCGTATCGGCTATCCCGCCGAATGCCCGCCGGTCTCCGCCGCCGACCTCTCCGACTCGTTTCTCGTGTGGCTCCGCGCGGCCGCTCGCGGCTTGGCCGAACCGGGGCGGTGGCACCGCGCGAGGCCCGGGGCGTGAAGGCGGTCCTCCTCGTTCCGCGCCTGCCGGGGACGGGCCACACCGGCGACCGCCTGCGGGCCGAGCTCCATCTCGAGGCGCTGGCCGCCGCGGGATACGAAACGGCGCTCGTGGGCGGGGTCCGGAGAGAAGATGAATTTCTTCGAATCGAGTACGCGGCGGCCGTTCATCCCGTGCGGCTCCGTCGCGCCCTGCTTCCGGTGGGGATCGCGTCGGCGGCGATTTCCGGGGAGCCGCTCCAGGCCGCCCTTTTCGAAGGACCCTTCGGCTCCCGCCTTCGAGAGGCCGCCTCCAATGCGGACCTCCTCGTGTGCGTCCTCCTCCCGCGCCTCCTCGCGCACGTCGGTCCGGTGCCGGCCGTCCCGCGCGTCGTCGATTACGTCGACGCGCTGTCGGAGGCGGCGCGGCAGGCCGCGAACGACGACCCGGCGCCGTGGCGGCGCGCCTACTGGGAGATCGAGGCGCCGCGCCTCGCGCGCGCCGAGACTCGCGCGGCCGAGGGCGCGGCCGTCCTCCTCGCGACGACGGCGTTCGACGCGTCGCGGCTTCCGGCGGGGACGCGGGCGGTCGCGAACGGCGTCGCGATCGCGCCGCTCGCGGGCGGGCCGAGGGGACCCGTCGTGGCCTTCTCCGGGCGTCTCCTGTACCGTCCGAACGTCCTCGCGGTGAAGAGACTCCTCGACGACATCTGGCCGCGCGTCGTGCGCGAGGTCCCGGAGGCGCGCCTCCTCGTCGGGGGCGCCGACGCGCCCCCGTGGCTCCGCGCGCGCTCCGGGAGGGACGGCGTCGAGGTGGTGAGCCCCGTCCGGGACATGGCCGCGTTCCTGAGGACGGCGCGCGTCGCCGCCGCGCCGGTCGTGATGGGGACGGGCACGCCGAACAAGGTGTTCGAGGCGTTCGAGGCCGGCGCCGCCGTCGTCGCGTCGGAGGCGGTCCTCGCGCGCGCGGCGGCGGGCGCCGGACCCCCGCCGGCGCGATCCGCCCGCACCGACGAGGACTTCGCGGCGGCGCTCGTCGATCTCCTGAAGGACGCCCGTGCGGCCTCCGGCGAGGGCGCGCGGGGGCGGGCGTGGGTCGAGGCGCACGCGGACAGGAGGCGTTCCGTCGACGCTCTCGTGGCGGGCTACCGCGAGGCGCGGGAGCGGCGGCCGTGAAGCCGCGCGGGCGCTTCGCGGGCCGGACGGCCCTCCTCGCCGCCGGGGACGCGGCCGTGGGCGCGGGGGCCTTCGCGCTCATCGTCGTCCTGCGCCGCGACCTGCCGCTGCCCGGCACGCTCGGGACGCTGCCGGCGCCGAACGTTCCGCTCGACGCGCCCTGGCTCGCCGGCGTCGCGCTCGCGACGCTCGCGGCCCTGTGGCTCGCGGGAACGTACGACGAGCCCCTGGCCTCCCTGAGGGAGCGCGGCGGCCTCCTCGTCGGCGCGTTCCTGGCGGGCGGCCTCCTCCTCGCGCTCTACTTCCTCGCGGGCCGCGCGGTGCCACGCACCGTTCTCCTCCTGTGGCTCGCCGTCGCGTCTCTCGGTCTCGGCGCGTGGCGGCGGCTCGCGGAGGCGTTCGCGCCGATCGGGACGCGTCCGGTCCTCGTCCTCGGCGGCGGCGAGGACGCGCGGCGGGCCGCCGAGGCCCTCGCCTCCGGCCGCATCACGGGACACACTCTTCTCGCCTGGCGCGAGGACGCGGCGCGGTTCGAGCCCGGCGAGGCGCGCGACGTGCTCTTCGCCTCCGACCGCCCGGAGGACCGCCGCGTCCTCGTGACGCTCCTCGAGCGCAGCCTCGAGCACGACTTCGACCTCTGGATCCTTCCCGGAGTCGCGGACGTCGTCGCCTCGCGGGTCGTGACCCGCAGCCTCGGCGACCTGCCGCTCGTCCCCGTCGCGACGCGCGGCGCGAGCCGCTTCGCCTTCGCGTGGCGCCGCGCGCTCGACCTCGTCCTCGGGACCGCGCTCACGCTCGCCGCGCTCCCGATCCTCCTCGTCGTGACGGCGGCCGTCGCTCTCGAGAGCCCGGGCGCGCCGTGGATCCGCCAGAGGCGCGTCGGGCGCGGCGGGGCGACGTTCCAGCTCTGGAAGATCCGCACGATGCGCCGCGACGCCGAGGCCGGCACGGGCCCGACGCTCTCGGCGCCGGACGACGAGCGACTCACGCGGATCGGCGCGCTCCTCCGCCGCGCACGCCTGGACGAGCTCCCGCAGCTCCTTCACGTTCTCGGCGGCTCCATGAGCCTCATCGGCCCGAGGCCCGAGCGCCCTGAGTTCGTCGCCCAGTTCGAGGTCGAGGTGCCCGCGTACCGGCTCCGGCACGCCTTGAAGCCGGGCCTCACGGGCCTCGCGCAGGTCATGGGGGCCTACGCGACCCAGCCCGACGTCAAGCTGCGATACGATCTCGGCTACCTCTTCCACTGGACGCCCGCCCTCGACGTCTTCGTCCTCCTCAGGACGGTCGTCACGGTCCTTCGCGGAAGCGGCATCTGAGTCGCAATCCGCGGTTGTAAGGATTACGATGGCCCCGGCGTTGCACGGGAGGCGCTGTCGTGCGCATCGGAAGCGTCGAGAGAGGGGAGCGGGCGCCTGAGCGTTTCGATCAGGCGAGGCTGGCTGCCACGCTCCGTGCGTGCCGGGCTCTCCGGCACGACCTCGCGACGCCTCTCTCGGCCGCGAGCCTCCACCTCGAGCTCGCGCGACGCGCCGCCGAGCGCGTCGAGGGAGGGATCCCGGGGAAGCTCCGCAGCGGACTCGAGACCGGCAAGGAGCAGATCGACGAGGCCGCTCACCTCCTCGACGGACTGACGGCGCTCGGCGGCGCCCGGACGGGAGAGCCGAACCTCGTCGATTTCGCCGCGCTCGTGAGGCGCGCCGCGCGCGACGCGGCGGCGGAGCTCGAGCGGCGCGGGCTCGCCCTCGCCGTGGACGGACCCGCGGACGGCGTCTTCGTGGACGGCTTCGAGGACGAGCTCGAGCCGGCCGTGCACGAGGCGCTCCTCGCCGCGGCGCGCTGGGCCCGCGCCGGAGACGCGCGCCTCGTCACGACGCCGGCGGAGGACTCCGTCTCCTTCGCGTTCTCCGTCGCGCTCTCGGGGAGCGCGCCGGGAGACATGCTCTTCAAGACGCGGAGCCAGCCGAGAGCGACCCCCGGACCGTTCTTCGCCCGCTGGGCGTTCGAGGCGCACGGAGGCCGGCTCGACGGCGTCGAGGAGGGCGCCTGCCTGACGGTGACCGCGCTCCTGCCGAGGGTCGATCCGTGAGGATCCTCGTCGTCGAGGACGATCGCGACACGCGCGAGGGCCTGCAGTCGCTCCTCGAGGACTTCGGCCTCGACGTGCGGGCGTCCGCGACGCTCGGCGAGGCCCGGGCCCAGCTCGCCGCCTTCGACCCGGACGTGTGCCTCACGGACCTGCAGCTCCCCGACGGGGACGGCCTCGGCTTCATCCGGGAAGCGCGCGGCGCGGACGCGCAGCGCGAGATCGTCGTCCTCACGGGCAACGGCAGCCTCGGCTCGGCCGTGGAGGCCATGAAGGCGGGCGCGTTCGACTACCTCGTCAAACCGCTGCGGGCGGTCCAGCTCGAGGCCGTGCTCGGCCGCCTGCGCCGCGCCGGGCCCGCGGGCGGCGACGACGGCGACCTGTGGAGGACGCTCGACGAGACCGGCCGCTTCGGGGCCATCGTGGGCGTTTCGCCCGCCATGCGCGAGATGTGCGCCGTCATCGCGCGCGTCGCGCGCTCGGACGCCCCCGTGATGATCACCGGTGAGAGCGGAAGCGGGAAGGAGGCGGCGGCCCAGGCGATCCACGCCTTGTCGCGGCGCCACGAAAAGCCCCTCGTCGCGATCAACTGCGGCGCGGTCTCCGCCAGCCTCATCGAGAGCGAGCTCTTCGGCCACGAGAAGGGCGCCTTCACCGGCGCGGACCGGCGCCACGCGGGGTTCTTCGAGCTCGCGCAGGGCGGCACGCTTTTCCTGGACGAGGTGACGGAGATGCCGCCCGACCTCCAGGTCAAGTTCCTGCGCGTGCTCGAGACGCGCTCGTTCCGGCGCGTGGGCGGGAGCGAGGAGATCGGGAGCGACGTCCGCGTCGTGTCGAGCTCGAACCGGGATCTCGCCGAGGCCGTCGGAAAGAAGACGCTCCGCGAGGACCTCTACTACCGGCTCAACGTCCTGCCGCTCCACGTCGTCCCGCTGCGCGACCGCCGCGAGGACGTGCCGGTCCTCGCCAAGCACTTCCTCGCGCGCGTCGCCGAGAGCGAGGAGGGCGGCCGGCGCAGCTTCTCTCCGGCCGCCATGGAGAAGCTCGCCGCGCACGCGTGGCCGGGGAACGTCCGCGAGCTCCGGAACGTCGTCCATCGGGCCTACGTCCTGTCGGACGGAGACTCCATCGACGAGGCGACCGTCGAGGGCGTCCTCGCGGGCCGGACGAGCGGCGTCTTCCCGGCGGTCCGGCCGCCCGCGCCCGGGGCGGCGGCCCGCGAGAAGGACGCCGCCGAACCGCGGCCGCGTGACGAGTCCGCTCCGGCGGCCGCCCTTTCGGACGACCCGCTCTCCGTGCCCGTGCGCGTCGGCGACTCTCTCGAGGCCGTCGAGCGCCGCCTGCTCGAGCGGACGCTCGCGGCCGTCGGCGGCAACAAGAGGAAGGCCGCCGAGATGCTCCAGGTGAGCCTCAAGACCGTCTACAACAAGATCAAGCAGTACGAGCTCGAGCGCTGAGGGCGGGGCGGCCGCTCCTCACGCCTGCGCCACCCACCGGCGCGCGAGGCGCAGGAGCTCGGCGGGATCCAGCGGCTTCTTCAGGAAGCCGGCGTCGTTCCTCCGCGGCGGGGCGAAGCCGGGCGCCGCGATGCCGGACATCACGAGGATCGGGAGCGCCGAGAACGCCGGAAGCTCCTCGATCCGCCTCACGAGAGCCCAGCCGTTCATCCGCGGCATCTCGAGGTCGACGAGGACGAGGCGCGGCCGGAGACCGGCTTCGAGGCGCTGGAGCGCTTCCGCGCCGTCCTCGGCCCCGACGGCGGAAAGCCCATCGTCGTCCAGCAGCCGGAGGACCCCGTCGCGCAACGCCCGGTCGTCGTCGACGACGAGGACGTCGGGCTGTTCCCTCGCGGGAGGCCGCTCGGGGACGCGGGGCCGGCCGGGGCGCGCGGCGGGCGGCGGCGCCTCGGCGGCGGCGGCCGCGACCGCCGCGCCGAGCACGGCCCGCACGCGGTGCGTTCCGCCGTCGTCCACGAGGGGCACGCCGTCCCCGCTCGCGGGCCTGCCGTCGATCGTGAGCTGGGCGATGCCGCCGGTTTTCGCATCGGGATTCTCGACCCGGATCTCCCAGCGCGTGCCGCCGATCCGGAGCGAGACGGAATAGCCGGACCAGGCGGCCGGGACGCAGGGGGCGAGCCGCAGGATCCCGCCCTCGCGGCGGAGGCCGAGGAGACTCTCGGTCGCGGCGCGGTAGAGCCAGCCCGCCGAGCCCGTGTACCACGTCCAGCCGGCCTCGCCGAGATGCGCGGGGTGGGCCGAGACGTCCCCCGCCACGACGTAGGGCTCGCCGCCGTAGCGGAGGACTCCGGGCCCCTCGCGCGTGTGGTTGACGGGGTTGAGCATGTGGAAGATCTCGAGCGCCTCGTCCGCGGACTCGAGAGCCGCGGCCGCCATCACGACCCACGCGGCCGCGTGCGTGTACTGGCCCCCGTTCTCCCGGACGCCCGGCGGATAGCCCTTGATGTAGCCCGGCGCCTCCGGTCCCCGGTCGAACGGAGGCGCGAGCAGCGTCACGATCTCCGCGTCCCGCCTCACGAGGCGCGACAGGACCGCGTCCATCGCGCGTTCGGCGCGTGCGCGCGGGGCCGCGCCTGAAAGAACCGCCCAGGTCTGCGCGATCGAGTCGATCTGTCCGTCCACGTTCCTCCGGGAGCCGAGCGGCGAGCCGTCGTCGAACCGCGCGCGCCGGTACCAGTCGCCGTCCCAGGCGAGGTCGAGCGCGCGCCGGAGGCGGTCGGCCTCGCTCCGGTAGCGCGCGGCGCGGGCGGCGTCCCCGCGGGCCTCGCAGAGCGCCGCGAACGGCCCGAGGATCGCTTCGAGGAAGAAGCCGAGCCAGACGCTCTCGCCGCGTCCGCCCGGCCCGACTTCGTTCATCGCGTCGTTCCAGTCGCCCGTGCCGATCAGGGGGAGTCCCTCGGCGCCGGCAGTCCGGGACGCGTCGACGGCCCGCGCCGCGTGGTCGAAGACCGTCCCGCTCTCGGCCGACACGGAGGGCTCGAAGTAAGCCTCCCTCTGTCCCTCGGCGAGAGCGGGCCCTTCGAGGTACGGGACCCGCTCGTCCCACACGGCGGCGTCCCCGGTGGCCGCGGCGTAGCGCAGCGCCGCCCACGGGAGCCAGAGGAGGTCGTCCGAGCACCGCGTCCGCGTCCCGCGTCCGGACGGGTCGTGCCACCAGTGCTGCACGTCCCCCTCCCGGAACTGGCGGCCCGCCGCGCGGAGGATCTGCTCCCGCGCGAGGTCGGGGCGGATCAGGAGGAGCGCCGAGACGTCCTGCAGCTGGTCCCGGAAGCCCCACGCCCCGCCGGGCTGGTGATACCCGGTCCGTCCCCAGAGGCGCGACGCGATGATCTGGTAGGGAAGCCAGCGGTTCACGAGGAGGTCCAGCGAATCGTCGGGCGTCGTGACGACGAGGGAGGAGAGCGTCTTCTCCCAGCCGGCGCGCACGCGCGTCCGTTCCGCCTCGGCCCTGCCGGAATCGGCGAAGAGGCCCGCGAGCCGCACGGCGTCGGCTTCGTCCCGCCCCTCGCCGAGCACGAACGCGACCGTCCTCGTCTCGCCGGGGGCGAGCGTCAGGGCGAGGTGAAGGGCCGCGCACGGGTCGAGTCCGCCGCCCGTCCGCCCGGAGAGGCGCGCGCGGTGCGGCCCCGTCGCCGTGCGCAGCGTGCGGCCGACGCCGCGGAACTCGCGCCGGTCGCAGGTCCACGAGACCGGCGCCTCGCTCGCCGCGAGGAACGCGACCCGCCCCGCGAACGGGGTGTTCCGGGGATTTCGGGCGAGGAGAGTGCGCCCGTTTTCCGCGCGCGACGTCACGACGTGGCGGGGAGCCTCGGGGCGGGGCGGGCCGAGCGCCCAGTCGACGACGGCGAAGAGGGCGAGGCGGCGCGCGCGGCCCGAGACGTTCTCGAGCGTGAGGAGCGAGATCTTGACCGGATCCTCGCGCGCGACGAACGTGTCGAGCGTCCGCGTGATGCCCGACGCGGTCCTCCGGAAACGCGAGAGTCCCGGCTCGTGCGTGACGTGCCAGCGCCCCGTCTTCTCGCGGGGCCGCGCGCCCGGCGTCGCGCCGACGATCTCGCCCGTCTCCTCGTCCCGGACGAGGACGGCTTCGGAGAGCGGATCGCTGACCGGGTCGTTCGCGAACGGAGTCAGCCGGTTCTCGCGGCTGTTCGCCGACCAGGTCATGGCGGGACCCGAAGCCGTCACGAGCGAGCCGAAGATCGGATTCGCGAGGACGTTCGACCACGGCTTCGGCGTCTCGCGGTCCCCGTCGAGGAGGATCTCGTACGTCCGTCCGGCCTCGCCGAAGCCCCCGGTTCCGTTCCACATCTCGAGGCGCGGCGGCGCGGGCGGCGGGGCCGTCTCGGCCGCCCGCCGGGGGATCGGCGGGGGCGGCGGGTCCACGACCCAGGGCGCGGCGCGTTCGAGCTGGAGGGCGAGGTCGCCGTCCTCGCCGTTCAGCACCGCCCGCGCGTAGACGAGGAGGCCCCGGAGCTCGTCGGCCGACAGGAGGTCGCCGCGGACGAGAAAGACGCCGCCTTTCTTTCCCGCGTGGGCGGCCCACGGCCCGCGCTCGACGAGGTCCGTGAGGAGGTCGTGGAGCTCCTTGCGGTACCCCTCGGGGTGCTCGTTGAGGAGGACGAGGTCCGCGGCGAGGCCCCGGAGGCGCCAGTACTCCTGGGCCTCGAGCGCCTGGCGCGCGAGCGAGAGGTCCGCGGCGCGCTGGAGACGCACCGCGAGGACGGGGAGGTCGCCGGAGATCCCGTGCCGCCAGAGCGCGGAGGCGTCGAGGGTGTTCGCCTCGTGGGCGGCCGCTCCGGCCGCGAGCGTCCGGTCCGCCCCGAGGACGCGGGAGGCGAGTTTCTCGAAGAGACGCGTGTCCTCCGGCGCGAGGCCGAGGTGGCGCACGGCGACCTGGGCGTGCGTGCGGGCGAGCGCGAAGGCGCGGACGGCGGCCGAGGGGTCGTGATGCTTCTGCGCGAGAGCGAGCGCCGCCTCGCGGCTCTCGGCGACGCCGGTCGTGAAGACGAGTCGCGCGATCGCCCCGGGCGCGAGCCGCACGCGCTGGCGGAGGCTGAGGATCGGGTCGAGGACCGTGCCGGTCGTGCCGGAGAGGGCGCGCCCGTCCAGCGCGATCGGGTCCGAGGCGTCGCGCCCGCGCCCGAGGAACCGGGCGCGGTCCGTCTCCCATTCGAGGGGGCCCTGGCGGCGGCCGGCCACGGCGAGGACGTGGACCGCGCAGAGCGGCGTCTCGCCCGCGGCACGGGGCCGGCGCATGCAGAGGAGAGCCGCGTTCGTGGCGACGACCTCCGTCTCCAGGAAGAGCTTGGCGAGCACCGGGTGCGCGACGTCGTCCTCCTCTTTCGCGAGGACGACCTCCACCGCGCTCGTGACCTCGATCTCGCGGGGCGCGGCCCCGAGGTTCGTGAGCGTCAGGCGGCGCACCTCGACGTCCTCCTCGGGCGAGACCGCGACCTCGAGCAGCGAGTCGATCTCGGCGTCCCGGCGCCGGATGGAGGCCGCCTCGGGGAGGAACGTGACGCGGTAGCTCGCGCTCTCGCGGAACGTCGGCGCGAAAGCGGCGGACCACACGGCGCCGCTGCGCACGTCTCGGAGGTAGAGCGCGTGGCCCGCCGGATCGACCGTCGGGTCGTCGCGGCGCCGGACGACCGAGAGGCCCCGCCACGAGCTCGAGCCGCCGCCCGCCTGCGTGATCGCCGTGACGAAGGAGCCGTTCGAGAGGAACTGCGTCGCCGGATAGGCCGCGTGCGGCGAGCGGTAGAGCCGCGGGGCGGCCGCCGGCGACGCCGGGATCGGCACGACCTCGTCGGACGAGGGACGCGTCTGCGCGACGGGCGCCTGGCGCTGCGGACGCTCCTGGAGGAGGAGCTCCGTGGCGCGGACGCGCGGGTCCGCGTGGAACCGGCGGACCATGGGAGCGCCGAGGAGGACGTTCGCGAGCGCGACGAGGCTCATGCCCTGGTGGTGCGCGAACGCGGTGCGCACGATGACGCCCCGGCCGTCCGCCGTGCGCGGAAGCGGAGGCGGGTCGGCGCCCGCGTGGGCCGCCGTGTAGTCGACGGCGTCCCAGAACCCCCAGGGGCCGCGGGCGCCGGCCGAAGCGAGCCGCCGGAGGTTCTTCGCGGCCTCGCCGGGAGCGAGGGGAGCGGCGAGGACCGTCGCGTAGGGCGCGACGACGAGATCCTCGTCGAGCCCCCGGCGGAAGCCGAGGCCCGGCACGCCGAACGCGCGGTACTGGTGCTCGCCGGCGAGGTCGACGGCGCGGTAGGCGGACTCGGACTCGCCCCACGGAACGCCGTTCGCGCGCCCCCATTCCCTCTGTCGGCGCACGGCCATCCGGCAGGACTCGTCGAGGAGCGTGCCCGGGTACGTCCGCATGAAGAGGAGCGGCATGAGGTACTCGAACATCGAGCCGCCCCACGACAGGAGCGTCGGCACCCCGTGGACGCTCACGGCGAGGCGGCCGAGCCGGAACCAGTGGCTCTGCGGGACGTCACCCTTGGCGATCGCGAGAAAGCTCGCGATGCGCGCCTCGGAGGCGAGGAGGTCGTAGAAGGTCTCGTCGCGGACCGCGGTCCCGTGGGCCACGGGCCGGCAGCCCGTCACGAAGAGCCCGCGTCCCGCGTCGTAGAGCGCGCCGAAGTCCATCCCGTCGGCCAGCGCGAGCGCGCGGCGCGCGAGGTCCTCCGCGCCCGCGTCGCCCGCCTTCGCCGCGAGCTCCCGGAGGCCGGCCGCGAGGACGACGAGGCACGCGGAGAGGTTCCCGCTGTCCACGGTCGACACGTAGCGCGGCTCGAGGGGCTCGAGCGTGCGCGTGTCGTACCAGTTCAGGACGTGGCCTCTCCAGCGCTCGAGACTCTCGACGGTGCGCAGCGTCTTCTCGACCCGCGCGACGAGCCGCTCGGCGTCCAGCCAGCCGAAGTCGTGCGCCGCGAGGTCCGCGAGGAGGGAGAGGCCGATGTTCGTCGGAGACGTCCGCGGCGCGACGACGGTCGTTCCGCGCTCGTCGCGCACGGCGACGTTGTCGGGAGCGAGCCCGTTCGACTCCTCGTTCACGGTCTCCTCGAAGTACCGCCACGTGTCCCGCGCGGTCCCCGCGAAGAGCGCGCGGTCCGACTCCGCGAGCGCGCGCGAGTCGGGAGTCGCCGCGTGGCTGAGCCACCACGCGAGGAGCGGGCTCAGGGCCCAGAGGACGAGGATCGGCGCGGCGAGAGGGAGCGAGGAAGGCCGGACGGCCGCGACGACGATGCCGGTCAGGAGGGCCGAGAAGGGGCTCGCCGCCATTTCGAGGAAGAACGACCGGGGGCCGCCCGACAGGAGGCCCGCGGCGCGGGCGGCGCCCGTCGCCGCCGTCTCCCACTCGAGCAGGCGCCGGCCCGTCACGGCGAGGCGCACGAGCGTGAGGACGATCGCGTGGACCGCCTCGTAGGCGTAGTGGGGGAGGAACGCGAGCCCGACGAGGGCCTGCGCGAGCGCGATCTCGAGCTCCTGGCCGACCTCGCGGACGAACGAGGACACGGGCTGCTGGTCCCGCGGGCCCGAGACGAGGAGCCGCGCGGCCGGGACGAGCGGGAGCGCGAGCACGGCGAGGGCGAGGAGGACCCAGGCCGCGGAGGGCCCCGGCAGGACGGTGAGGCCGGCGACGACGAGGGCGAAGAGCGAGGGGGGGAGCAGGCTGCGCCTGAGGTTGTCGAGGATCTTCCACTGGGAGATGAGGGGCAGCGTGTTGCGCTCGAGGCCGGCGCCCGTCGGAACGACCGGAAGGAGCCACCGCAGGATCTGCCAGTCGCCGCGCACCCAGCGGTGCTGGCGCCGCGCGTGGGCGAGCACGTTCCCCGGGTAGTCGTCCACGACCTCGACGTCCGTCACGAGCGCCGTCCGCGCCTGGAGGCCCTCGAAGAGGTCGTGCGAGAGGAGCGAGTTCTCGGGAACACGTCCCTCGAGCGAGGTCTGGAACGCGTCGACGTCGTAGAGGCCCTTGCCCGTGAAGACGCCTTCGCCGAAGAGGTCCTGGTACGTGTCGGAGACCGCCGTCGTGTACGGGTCGACGCCCGTGTGGCCCGAGAACACGCGCGCGAAGCGGGACGCGGCGGCGCTCGTCGTCGCGATCGCGACCCGCGGCTGGAGGATGCCGTAACCCGCCGCGACGCGCCGGGTCGCCGGGTCGAGCCGCGGCCGGTTCAGGGGATGCTCGAGGATTCCGACGAGGGCCCGCGCCGCGTCGCGCGGGAGCCGCGTGTCGCTGTCGAGCGTCAGGACGTAGCGGACGGAGGGCAGGACCGACAGGTCTCCCACCTGGAGGCCGAAGCTCGTGTCCGTGGCGCCGCGCAGGAGCCGGTTGAGCTCCTCGAGCTTCCCGCGCTTGCGCTCCCATCCCATCCAGAGCCCCTCGCTCGGGTTCCAGCGCCGCACGCGGTGGAAGAGGAAGAAGCGCCTCGGGCCGTGGGTCGCGTTCAGCTCCGCGATCCCGCGCGAGGCGGCGGTGAGGATCGCGTCGTCCTCGGGGCGCGTGGCCTCCACGGCGTCCGCGAAGTCGGAGAGGAGAGCGAAGTGCACGTTCTCGTCGGGATTCGCGAGGGCCTGCACCTCGAGATGGCGGAGCATCGGGCCCACCGACGCAACGCTCGGGAACAGCGTCGGGAACACGACGAGCGTCCGGGCACCGCCGGGCACGCCGCTCTGGAGGTCGAGGCGCGGCAGCCGGCGGGGCCGGACGAGCGCGTCGACGAGACGCTGGACGAGGAAGACGGCGATCTCCGAGACCGGGATCGTCGCGAGCGCGAACGCCCAGATCTCGGCGGCGGGCGGAGCGCCCGTCGCGCGCACGAAGGCCGAGACGCCCGCGAGGCCCGCGGCGGTCAGGACGGCGATCGTCCACAGGTACGCGGCCGTCGCGTGCCGGAAGAACCCGCGCCGGAGCCGCGCAGCGGCTCCGCGCCGCGCCCCGGCCTCCTTCTCGAAGCCGGGGCGGCCGCCGCCCACGAGAAGCCACCCGACGTGTCCTTCGCGCGGGTCCGCGCCCGCGGGAGCCTCGCGCGCGCGGGCCACGGCGAGGCGCGCGACGCGCAGCTGCTCCTCCGCGGACGGCGCGGCGAGCCTCTCGACCGCGTGGCGATACCGGTCGCGGGTCGCGAAGTCCATGCGCCCGTACGTCCCGCCCGGATCGTGCCGGAGCGCCTCCTCGACGAGGCTCACGCGCTCGACGAACGGCCCCCAGTCGAGCGTGCCGCACAGGCGCAGCGCGGACACGGCGTTCGCGGTCGACACCTGCAGGGCGGCCTGCCGCTGGTGGACGGCCCGCACGACGTCCTCGAGGGAGCGGCCGCCCTCGACGAGCCGTCGGGACATCTCGGACACGAGTTCCGCGGCGGGGGCGCCGAACTCGCGCGCCCGCTGGAGAAGCCGCGCCGCGAACGCGGCGGGCACGGGATCGGGCGGGAGCGGAGCCGCACCGGAGGCGAGCCGCGCGAGCAACGCGTCGGCGCGGAGCCTTTCGGCGCGGATCTCCAGGATCTGGTCGGCGAGCAGGCGGAGATGCTCGACGAGGGCCGCGCGGAGGAAGCTCGGCCACGCCCAGAGCTCGGCGAGTGTCAGGGGCGTCGCGGTCTGGAACGCCGTGAGGAACTTCTCGATCCGGGCCGCGTCGAGGCGCGCGTCGCTCCGGAGGACGAGCTCTTTCGCGAGGACCTCGACGCGCGCCGCGCCGCCGTGCTCGGGCCCGACGAGGCGGGGGAGCTCGCGGTTGTAGGCGCCGGGAAGGTCGTGGCGGACGCCGCGGACCTCCGCCTCGATGAGATGGAAGTTGTCGAGGAGCCATTCGCCGGCGGGCGTCGAGGGCTCGCCCGAGCGGACGTCGGAGACGAGGGCGCGATAGGCGCGGCGGAGCTCCGGGAGATTCGCGCGAAGCCGGCCGAGCACGTGCCGGCCGCCGCCTTTCGGCACGACGCTCCAGCCGGCGCCGAGCGCGCGCGCGTGCTCCTCGAGGCGGTCGGCAGGCAGGAATTCGCCGTGCGGGACACGGCCCTGCTCGTCATTCACGACCGCGGACGTCGCAATCCGCACGCCAGGCCCGATTCGCGCCGAAAGCGCGTCTCGCGTGAAGTTCTTGCAAGGCGCCCTCCTCTTCGGTGGCACGCGATCTGCGAACGCGGCGAGAGGAGGAAGAAGATATGCCGCAATCCGCGAAGTACCCGCTGCTCGCCGCTCTGGGCGCATGCCTCGTCGCCGTCGTCGGCTGCTCGAAGGAACCGGGCACCGTCGAGCGCAAGACGGACACAACCACGCAGACGTCCGCCGGGGAAGTGAAGACGACGTCCGAGTCGACGAGCGCCGGGAATGCCCTCGAGGCGAAGTCGGACACGAAGACGATCACCGGGAACGGGACCGTCACGACCGCGAGCGAGACCGTCATCGGAACCGTGACGAAGTACGAGCCCGGGAAGAAGATCGAGGTCATGACCGCCGAGAAGAAGACTCGCGGGTTCGACCTCGATGACAAGAGCACCATCGTCTCGATCGACTCGTCCGTCGCGGTCGGGTCGCGCGTGAAGGTCACGGAGCAGACGGGCGGCGACAAGATGAGCCACGTGACCGTGAAGCTCGAGAGCTGAGGATCGAGAAGGGAGCGGCCGGGCCGCGGCCCGGCCGCGCCACGGCCCGCGGGCCGGGGTTCACGAGCAGCGCCTTCTGCCAGCCGCCTTCCCTGACCGGCGTCTCGTCCTCGGTCTCCGCGAGGAGCTTCGCTCGAGGGCGCGCGCCTTGCTAGGTGGGAATTCGTGCTCATCCTCCAGGGCCTTCTCACGTGGGTCACGCGGTCGCTCGGGCGGTTCTTCCAGGCCGCGTTCGGCTGGGCGGTCGTCGCGCTCTTCGGCCCGCGCCCCAGGCGCGAGCGGGCGATCCTGTCGGCCGCCGTGGGCGCCGCCGCCTTCTGGCCCGTCCTCGCGCTCGGGATTTTCCTTCCGGGGATCGCGTCCTTCGTCCTCGCGTTCGTCCCGCTCTCGAAGTCGATCCGGCCGGATGTCCTCCGGGGAGTCTGGGCGGCCGCGGCGCTCGCGGTGCCGGTCGGCCTCGGGATTCTGCTCGGCAGCAAGGCCGCGAATCGCGGCGGGCCTTTCTGGAGGCGGGTGGCGGAAGGGTTCCCGGCGACTCTCGGCATCGCCTGCTCCTTCGTCGTCACCGCCATCGCCGTGCCCGTCCGCAAGGTTGCCGCCTTCGCGCGGGACCGGGTCACCGTCCACCTGCCGGTCGTCGTCGCGATCGAGGGCTACGGGGATCTCGCCGGCGTCGTGGAGTCCGTTCTCACGCGCGCCGATCCCGGGCTCACCCGGCGCGCGGCGCCGCTCTTCGCGGAAGCCCCCGTGCGGATTCTCCGTGCGATCGGCGGCCCGCTCTTCCGGCGCGAGCTCCCGCCGCGCCTCGCCGCGTTCCGGGGGCGCGGACTGGGCGTCGTCGTCAGCCCGAACGGAGTCGCGCTCGAGGGTCCCGAGGCCGCCGTCACGCGCGCGAGGGGGCTCCTGGCCGAGGCGCTCACCTGCAGCCTCGCGCTGCAGACTCTCGACCCCGAGGCCCAGAAGCTCGAGCGGCGCGTGAAGACGCTCGTGGGAGCGGGCCGCGCCCCGGCGGAGAGCCGCGTACGCTCGAAGGACTCTCTCGAACGCGTCGCCGAGGCGCTCCTCAGGGCCGACGTCGGGCGCGAGGACTTCGAGGTCCTCCACCGCGAGCTCCTGCAGGCCGCCTGCGCGATGGCGGGGCAGGAGCCGCTTCTGATGAGCAGCGCGACGAGCGCGAAGCACGACGCGTCGGGCTCGCCTCCTGCCTCGCCGGGCCGGCGCGGCACGAGGGAGGCGCGCGGGGTGGTCGTGACGCTCGAAGACTGAGAAGATGCCGCTCGTGGAAGCCCCGCGCCGGAAGGAGCGCCTTCCCCGGTCCGGATGATCGTCGACACGACGGGCAGCCGCCTCGGCTGGCGGCCGCGGGGGATGGACGCGCGCCTCGCGGTCGCCATCGTCGTGACGTTCGGCTCCCTCCTGCTGCTCGTGTCCGTGACCTGGCTGAACACGACGAGGCTCATCCGGGAGGCGCGATGGGTGGACCACTCGAAGGACGTCATCGCGGAGCTGGAGGGATTCCAGTACGCGATCACGGAGGGCGAGACCGGCCAGCGCGGCTTTCTCATCACGGGCGACGACGTGTACCTCGAGCCCTATCGCCGCGCCGCCGCCGAGCTGCCCGAGCGCCTCCTGCGCATCGGCGCGTTGACGGCCGACAACCCCGCCCAGCACGAGCGGTCCCTGAAGCTCCATCAGCTCGCGGTCGAGCGGCTCGGCCAGCTCGACCTCGCCGTGCGCCTCGTGAAGGCCGGCCGCGAACCGGAGGCGCGCGCCTACATCCGGACGGGCGAGGGACGGGAGACGATGGAGAAGCTCCTGCGGGTCATCGCCGGGATGAAGGCCGAGGAGCGCGCCCTCCTCGCCGCGCGGGACGAGCGCTCGGGCGCGACCGCGCGGAACCTCCTCACGACGCTCGGCATCGGGTGCGTCCTTCTTTTCGCGTTCCTCGTCCTGATCTGGTGGCTCATCCGCTCCGATCTCGCCCGGCGCAACCGCGCCGAGGCGGCGATCCGCGAGCGGGAGACGCGCATCCGAAGGCTCGTCGACGCGAACCTCATCGGCGTCCTGTTCTCGGACGACGGCGGCGTGACGGACGCGAACGACACCTTCCTCTCGATCGTCGGCCTGACGAAGGAAGGCCTCCGCTCCGGAAACCACGAGCTTTACGGGTTCACGGCGCCCGAGTACCGGCACCTCGACGAGATCTGCGAGAAGGAGATCCGGGAGACCGGGACCTGCCGCCCGTTCCAGAAGGAGCTCGTGCGGGCCGACGGGACCCGGGTCCCGGTCCTCTTCGGCCAGACGAGCGTCGACATGGGAGGAGCGTCCCCGGTGCGCGCCTCGTTCGTCGTCGACCTGTCCGAGCTCAAGCGCGTCGAGGCCGAGCGCAACCGGCTGTACGAGGAGGCCCGCGACGCCGTGAAGGCGCGGGACGCGTTCCTGTCGGTCGCGGGGCACGAGATCCGGACGCCGCTGAGCGCCCTGAACCTCCTGGTCTACCAGCTCTCGCGGCACGCGCGCGCCCTCGGGAACGAGAAGGCGATCGACCTCGCGGACCGGTGCGAGAAGCAGCTCGCCCGCCTCATCGGGCTCGCCGACGAGCTCCTCGACGTCTCGAGGATCTCGGCGGGAACACTCCATCTGAACCCGGAGGAGACGGACCTCGCCCAGATCGCCGCGGACACCGCCGAGCGATTCGAGGAAAGCGCGCGGCGCGCGGGGTGCGCCCTCGAGGTCCGCGCGCCCGAAACGTTGACCGGCTACTGGGACCGGCTGCGCCTCGAGCAGGTCCTCTCGAACCTCCTGACGAACGCGATGAAGTTCGGCGCGGGAGAGCCCGTGCTCGTGGAGGTCTCGTCGCGTGGACCCGACGCGTGCGTCTCGGTCGCGGATCGCGGGATCGGAATCCACGACGAGGACCAGCGCCGCATCTTCGAGAGGTTCCAGCGCGGCGCCGCCGCCGGAGCCTACCCGGGGATGGGGCTGGGGCTCTGGATCACGCGCGAGATCGTGGAGGCGCACGGCGGCCGGATCTCCGTCGAGAGCCGGCCCGGCGCGGGCGCGACGTTCCGCGTGACCCTGCCGAGAAGAACGGTCGGCGACCTCGACGGTTCCGGCCGCTGAGAGCCGCGAACCCGGCCGCCGCGGCGGCCGGGAGAGGCGGGGCCGTCTTTCGTCAGAGGACGGGCCGTCGGCCCTGGATGATGCGGATGAGGACGATCACGATCGCGATCACGAGGAGGATGTGGATGAATCCTCCCATCGTGTACGACGTGACCATGCCGAGAAGCCACAGGACGAGAAGGATCACGAAGATGGTCCAGAGCATTTTTCTTCCTCCTGCCGCCTCTCAGCAACCGTCGTGCCGCGCGCGTGGAACGAATCGTGCTGTCACGGAAGCGGGGAGGACGACCATGGCGCTCTATTCAACGAAGGACTTCTCTCGGCTTCTTGGGACTCCCGGGTTCTCGGACGCGCTTCTCAAACAGCACTTCGAGCTCTACGCCGGATACGTGAAGAACGCGAACGCGTTGCACGACGAGCTGGAGGCGTCGGCGCCCGCGAAGCCTCCGACGCCGGCGTGGTCGGAGCTCAGGAGGCGGTTCGGCTGGGAGTGGAACGGGATGCGGCTCCACGAGATGTACTTTGGAAATCTGACACGGAGCGCTCGTCCGGCCGGGCGGGAGGCCCCTCTCGTGGCGCGCATCGGAAAGGACTTCGGCTCGAAGGACGCCTGGGAAAGGGAATTCCGCGCGACCGGCGGCCTCCGGGGAATCGGCTGGGCCGCCCTGGTCTGGGACCCGTCCGCGCGCCGTCTCTTCGACGTGTGGATCGACGAGCACGACCGCGGAGCCCTGGCCGGGTGCCCGATCCTTCTCGTGATGGACGTCTTCGAGCACGCCTTCATGATGGATTACGGAACCAAGCGCGCCGACTACATCGACGCGTTCCTCGCCGCCGTCGATTGGGAGGAGGTCGCGCGCCGTTTCGAGGCGGCCCAGGTCCTGACGCCGGACATCGTCCGGGCCTGAAGGCTGGCACGCCCGCTGCAGGAGCGGGGAAGGAGGACGAGATGAATCGCAACATTTTCGCGGCCGCAGTTTCGGTCCTGATGCTGGGTGGCCTCGCCGCCGTGGCTCAGGAAAAACCCATGGACAAGACCGACGAGAAGACCGTCACGACGACGGCCGGGACGGCGAAATCCAAGACGCACACGATCGTCGGAACGGTGAAGGAGTACCAGGCGGGCAAGGAGCTCAAGGTGCTCGTGGGCAAGAAGACGCACTCCTTCAAGCTCGACTCGAAGACCATGAGCGCGACGGTCGACCCGTCCGTCGCGGTCGGGTCGAAGGTGAAGGTCGTCGAGACGAAGAACGCCGAGGGGATCAAGACGCTCACCGTCAATCCCGCCGGCTGAGGCACCCGCCTCACCCCTGTCCCCGGACGTCCCAGAACGGACGTCCTTTTTTTTGGAGGGACCTTGCCGAATCACGCCCCGACCCCCGCTCCGCTCGAGCTGCGAATCCCGTGGACGACGCTGTTGAAGATCGGGATCGCGGTCGCCGCGGCCGTCGCGTGCGTTCGTCTGCGGGCGTCGCTGGAGCTGCTTCTCTTCGCGTCGCTCATCGCGATCGCGCTGAGCCCCGTCGTCCGGGCTCTCGAGAGGCGTCGCGTCGCGCGTGGGCCCGCGGTGGCCGTCCTCGCCCTCGGGGCCGTCCTCGGGCTCGCGGGGTTCGCGTTCCTCGTCGTGCCGCCCCTCGTGTCGCAGGTGTCCGCGATGTGGAAGAGCCTGCCGGCTCTTCGCGCCTCGATCGCCAAGTCGCTCGAGCACGGCGGCCTCCTCGCCCGGATCGTCCTGCCGCTCTTCGACCTCCCGCACGCTCCCGAGGTCGACGGCTGGCTCGCACGCCCGCTCGCCTGGGGGCCGCCGGCCTTCAAGGTCGCGGGGGCCGCGGTCGTGGTCGTCGTCCTCAGCCTCTATCTCCTTCTCGACGGCCCCGACGTCGTCGCCTGGCTGCTCGCGTATGCGCCGCGGGCCCATCGCAGGCGGATGGGGGACATGGTGCCCGAGCTCTTCTCGGTCGTACAGGCGTACACGACGGGCCAGCTCATCGCGTCGTGCCTGTTCGGGACGTTCGTCTTCGTGTCCCTCACGGCGACGGGCGTTCCCGGCGCCGTGCCGCTCGGCCTCTTCGCGGCGTTCGGCGACGCGGTTCCGATTGCGGGAATCACCGCCGTGACCGCGCTCGCCGCGCTCTCGGCGCTGACCGTCAGCCCGGCGACGGCCCTCCTCGTCGGAGCCCTCTTCGTCGCGTACCACCTCTTCGAGCTTTACGTTCTCCTCCCGCGGCTCTACGGGAACCGCCTGAGGCTGTCGACCCTGACGGTGCTGCTCGCGATCCTCGGAGGCGGCACGCTCGGCGGGATTCCGGGCGCGGTCCTGGCCCTGCCGCTCGTGGCGGCGTATCCGGTGATCGAGAAGCACTGGCTGGACGAGTGGCTGCATCCCGACGTCGTCGAGGACCACTCGGCTCTCCGCGAGACGGAGGACAAGGGCCGGCATCAGAAGCTCGTCACGGCGGTGCTCGAGGGCCGGCGGATCGATTCGAGGAAATGAGGCTCCGTCCGACGCGGGTCCTGCTCGCCGCGGGGGGCGGCGCGCTGCTCGGCGCCGTCGTCCTCGCGGGAGCCACGCGGCTCGTCCTGGGCTCCGACTGGCTTCTCGGGGAGATCGACGGGAATCCGGACGCGCTCTTCGTGACGTTCACGGGGTCGCGCGCGTCCCTCGTGCCCGGCCGGCTCCGGTTCGCGACCGTCACGGTCAGGAGCCGCGATCCGAACGTCGAATGGGAGGCGCGCCTCCGGGACGTCACCCTTCAGGTCGGGCTTCTCGCGCTCGCCGGGCGACGGCTCCATGTGTCGACGCTGCGCGCGGCCGCGCTCTCCTTCCGGTTGCGCGAGCGGCTCGCCGCGGCCGAAGCGGCGCCCGCCCTTCTCGCGCGCGACCCTCCGATCGCGGGATTTCCGCGTGTCCCGCTCCGCGACCCTCGGGAACGCCGGACGCCGCCGGGGGATCCCTGGGAAGTCGACGTCGACGACCTCCGCGTCGACCGCGTGCGGGAGGTCTGGATCGATTCGTGGCGCTGGGCGGGAGGAGGGAGCCTCGCGGGAGGATTCCACCTCCGCCCCGGAGTCGAGGCGGAGGTCGTGACGAGCGAGCTCGGGATCGAGAACGGCGTCCTCACGTGGGGAGCCGACGTCGTGTCCCGTGGGACCCGAGGCCGGATCCGCGCGGCTCTTCCGAAATTCGCGACGAAGGCGTACCCGGGGAACGAGGTCTGGCGGATCGTGTCGGGCTCCGCCTCTCTGCAGGGCTCTCTGGAGGCGGCCCCGTTCCTCGCTCCGACGAAAGCCGGCCCGAGGTTCCCGGACGGCGGGAGCGTTCGACTCGAGGTCGCCGTTTCGGGCGCGCGGGGAGACGGGCGCATCGCCGCGCGGCTCGGCGACGCGAGGCCCCTCCTCGCGCTCCTCCCTCCCGGCCCCGGGAAATGGCTGGCCGGCTTCGCGGGGCTGCGCGCGCTCGAAGCGACCGGGCGTCTGAGCGGGCGGCCCGGCCTCCTCGCCGCCTCGCCGGCTCACGCCGAGTCGGGAACGCTCTCCATCGACGCGGACCTCCGGAAGACGCCCGACGGCGGCTGGGGAGCCGTGCTCGTTCGCAAGGGTCGCGTCGCCCTCGGGTTCGGAATCGGTCCGGGCGCAGCGTCCTTTCGCGCCGTGGGGGCGGCGGCCTGGTTCGAAAGCGAGGCTCGGCCCGGCGGGCTCCGGACGGATCAGCCGCGCGCCGTCGTCGGGGCCGCGCGGCCGAGCAGGTAAGCGGTCGCCGCGCCCAGAGCGAGGACGCCGAGAAGCAGGGGGACCGTGCGGCGGCGCCGGGGCCGCTCGAGCGACGTCCAGTTGCGGACGAGGGTCCTGCGGATCTTGGCTCCCTCGGATCCCGCCTCGTCGAGGACCCGGCTGACCGAGTCCGCGACCTGCGCGACGGTGGCCCCCGTCCTCTCGTTGAGGTCCGAAGCTCCCTCTCGGAAACCGGCGAGGATGTGGTCGAGCGCCTTCTTCGACATTTTGAAACTCCTTCCGGATGAGTCCGGCCCTCGTGTCGGAGCAAGATCGCCGCCCGCTTTCGGCCCGGCGCCGGGTGGCACATGCGTTGCTGCCGGTCTTGCCTGGAGGAATCCATGGAAAACCTGTACAGCCCCGCCACCGCAGAGCAGGCGCGCAAGACGGCCCGGGAAGCGCAGAAGCTCGGTTCCGACGTGAAGAAGGACTTCGACGACGCCGTGAGCCGCGGCCGGGAAGCGGCCGACGGCCTGGCGGACGACGTGAAGGGCGCCGCCTGGCCGGCGTCGGTCCGCGCCCGGGAGATCGCCGACTCGGCCCGGCGCAATCTCGGCAAGGCCGCGGGGAAGATGAGCGCCTACGCGGACGACAACACGGCGCTCGTGGCGATCGCGGCGTTCGGGGTCGGCCTTCTCGTCGGCCGCTTCGCCCCGAGGGAGTGGTGAAGGCCATGAGCGCGAAGGCGAAGTCGGTCGCGCCTCCGGCGGGGTCCCTGGGCGTCTCGTTCGTGAGCGACGTGCAGGAACTGCGCCGGAGAGCGCGGCGCGAGATCGAGGAAGGGGCCGTGACGCCGAACTACCGCGGCGACCCGCGCACCGTCGTCCGGCTGCTGAACGTGGCCCTCGCGACGGAGATCGTCTGCGTGCTGCGTTACAAGCGGCACTACTTCATGGCCGACGGCATCCACGCGGATCCCGTCAAGGCCGAGTTCCTCGAGCACGCCAAGGAGGAGCAGGCGCACGCCGACGGAATCTCCGAGCGCATCCGCCAGCTCGGGGGCGAGCCGGACCTCGACCCCGCGCGCCTTCTCGAGAAGAGCTGCACGGAGTACGCGGAAGGGACGGGTCTGGCCGACATGATCCGGGAGGACCTCGTCGCCGAGCGGATCGCGATCGAGTCGTACAAGGAGATGATCGCGTTCGTCGGCGAGGACGATCCGACGACGCGGCGCCTCTTCGAGTGGATCCTCGGACAGGAGGAGGAGCACGCGGACGACCTCGCGGACCTGCTGCGGTCCTTCGACGGAGAGAGGGTCCGGTCGAGCTGACGACGGGGGCGGGGCGGCACCGTTCCCCGCTCGCTGCCGCCCCGCCCGCTCAGTCTCCGCGGATCCTCCGCCAGGCGTCGCGCACCGCCTCGCGGAGCTCGTGCCACTCGTGGGCCGGCGACGAGCCCCCGACCATCCAGGACAGCCAGCCGTCGGCGAGCTCGGGCTCGAGCTCGTCGAACGAGCGCGGATCGCCCGCGTACCGCCGGGCGGTCTCCCAGCCGTAGCGATACGCCGGCTCGTAGAACGAGAAGTCCCTGTCCCGTTTGCGATACGGACGCGACGCGAACGTCTCGCGCCAGTAGCGCGCCTCCTCGGTCGCGTCGAACTCCGACGCGAACGCGTTGCCCGCGACGGCGCCCGCGGCCGCGCCGGCGATCCCGCCGACGACCGCGCCCGCGGGACCGCCGACCGAGGCGCCCGCGACGGCGCCGACGGCGGCCGCTCCCGCGGCCCCGATCGCGCTCCCTGCCGGATGTCTGTGCGTCGACCTTCGCTTCCCTGGCATGTGCTCCTCCTGGCCGAAGGGGACGGCGGGCCGCGCCGGTGCGTCGACCCGCCGCCCGGTGGCCTCAGGTGTCGTCGCGGTCGCGCTCGCCGCGGTCGTCCCGGTTTTCGCCGTCGCGGCCTTCGCGAACGCCGCTCGGGTTCCGGTCGTCCCGATCGGGACGGGTCGGAGAGGGCTTGCGGCCCGGGGCTTCCTCGTGGCTCTTCGGAGAGTCCTTCCGGCCGGGTTCGCTCCCGGGTGTCTTCTTCGGCTCTTCCTTCCGACCCGTGCCCTGGTGCTGCTTCTTGTCCATTTGAAAATCCTTTCCGTCCGGAGAGCGCAACTTTGCCGGACCCTCGACGACGCGCAAGTTGCAGGCCAACGTTCCGTCCGTTCCGTCGCACGGGATGCGGTCGGCACCCTTATTGCCGATTGCACCGCGGAGGAATGAAGATGAGGTACTCCTTGCTCGCCGCCGTCGCACTCGCCTCTCTGGGGAGCGCCGCCGCGCAGGACGTCACGCCGACGCCGTCGCCGGCGCCGACGTCGACGACTCCGGCACCGACACGAACACCTCAGCCGCCACCCCTGCAGAACGGCCCGCGCACGCCGCCTTCGCTCGATCCTTCCCTCACGCCGGCGCCCGCGAAGACGCCCGCGCCAGGAACGAACCCGACGGTGTCGAAGGCCGCGCTCGTGACGATCACCCCGACGCCGGCGTCGAACCCGCGCCCGTGAGCGGAGAAGACGGCGGGGCCGGCAGGCTCCCGGCCCCGCCGCGGGAGGTCAGCGCCTGCGGCCCGGCGTCGTCGGGCGGCTCGGGGATTGCGGCCGGGGCGCAAGCTCCGTGCCGCCGCCTCAGCGGGAGGACTTCGCGCTCGCGCGGTCTTCGCGCGAGAGCTCCGCGTCGAAACCGGGCAGGATCGCGTGGAAGAACGCGTTCTCGACGAGCCGGAGGACCATCTGGAGCGTGTCCGTCTTCGGGCTGTCGATCGGGCCCTCGATCCGCGTCTTCGTCGCGACCTCCCTTCGCGGCCGGTTCTCGAGCAGCTTCGCGACGCCGCCGACGAGCTTCTCGTAGAGCTTCCGGAAGAGGCTCTTCTCGGCGTCCTGACGCGCGTCGTAGACCTTCATGTCGCGGAAGAGCGGTTTCACGTAGCCGTCCACGGTGCCGTTGCGCACCTTCAGCTCACAGAAGAACGAGAACAGGCCGGCGGTCACGTCGAAGCGGCCGTACGCGCGCAGGAGGTCGTTCATGCCCTGCATGGCCGTGTCGCGGATCGAGACGGCGACGTCGAAGTCGGCGCCCTTCGCAGGCGTTCGGAACGTCGCCCGCGCCTCCGTCGGCCCCGTGCCCATGAACTTCCCGGTGACGTGTACCGAGGCGGGGCCGGCCCTGAGGCCGTTGGAGAAGTTCGTCGCCGTGATCGTGGCGCCGGAGAGGAACACGCGGTAGGCGGGCGATTTCGCTCGGTTCACGAACCCGAGCTCGCTGTCCGTGATCGAAAGCGTCTGGAGCCGGATGTCCGCGGTGGAAGACTCGCCGGCGCTCTTCACGGCCTTCTTGACGGTCTCGGCCCTCCGCTTTTCCTCGTCTGACGTCGCAGCGGCGTGGAGGTAGTCGATGACGACCTTCCGCACCTCGAGGCTCCTCACGTCCACGAACTGCACTCCCGGCGCGATCTCGGCCTCGCCGGACGTCGAGACGACGCCGCCCTTCACGGACAGGTTCGACCGCGCGACGAGCGGCCGGAACGGCGTCAGCGGGACGTCCGCGAGATCGAAGAGGACGTGGACGCCCGGGTACGGCTCGGCGAGGAAGTTCGCGTGCCCCTTCATCGACCCCCGGCCGCTTCCGAGGATCGTCCCCGTCACGTCGACCGGCGACGGGTAGACGTGCGATTTCGAATGGAGGTTCCGGATGTTCGTCGCGTGGATGTGCAGATGCTCGACCTTCAGGGGCGGCGACGACTGGTCGTCGATGTACGTCAGGTCGCCGTCCTCGACGCGCAGGAGATTGATCTTCAGGGGATAGATCGATTCGAGCGCCTGCTGCCAGCCGCGCTCCTTCACGGGCGTCTCGTCCGCGGCCTCCTTCAGGAGCTGGGGCCGGTCGACGTGGAGGCGCGGCCCCTCGAACAGAAAGTCCGCGACGAGGTGGAGCGTGAGGAGCTCTTTCCAGTGCACGCTCGCTTTCAGGAGAGGGAGCGCGAGGACGGGCGGGTCCGGGTTCGCGTTCTGCGCGACCGAGACGTTCCGGAGCGTCACGGAGAGCCCGAAGAGGTTCAGGTGGGCGTGGCCGACCGAGGCCGTGTAGCCCTTCAGCTTCGCGTTCATGTTCCGCTCGAGCGTCCGGCGGAGCGGCTCGTCGCCGAAGAACGTCGCGGCGAAGAGGAGCGCGAGCACGACGGCCGCGGCGATTCCCGCGATTCGGAAGCCCCGGGCGCGCCGCGTCTCCGCTGCCTTCACTCCCGCAGGACAGCAAGCGAAGTGCCATGCCGACTTTTCTCGCCTGGCCAGGCCCGGCTCCTGCCAGGCAAGAACTCCGTGGTCGTTCTGCAGGCTCTCGGGGCGTGGCTCCTGCGCTCGGTCGGGAAGCCTCTTCAGGCCGCGTTCGGATGGGCCGTCGTGGCGCTGTTCGGGCCGAGGACGAAGGGCGAGAACCGGAGTGCCACGCCTCCCGCATCGGGCCGGCACCGGGCGTTTCCCCGACGATCTCGCCGTGTGTGAGCCGGCTCTCACACGTTCTGGCGGGTCCTTTGCGAGAATGCGGCGGGCCCGGTCACGGGCTCCAGCACCATGCCCTCCGTCGAAGCGGTCGCGACCGCGGTCCCGGACAACGTCATCACGCAGGAGGACGCGCGCGCGGAGTACGAGCGTCTCTTCGCCGGGAACCCCGCGGTCCTTCGCCTCCTCAGGGTCTTCGACTCGGGAGTGAAGACGCGGCATCTCGCGTTTCCCCGAAGCTATTACCTCGCGAAGCGGTCCTTCGACGAGCGCAACGCGGACTACGTCGAGCAGGGAACGGCGCTCGCGGAGACCGCGGCCCGCCGGTGTCTCGAGAAAGCGGGCGTCGCACCCCAGGCCGTGGACCATCTCTTCTTCGTCACGACGACGGGCCTCGCGACGCCCAGCGTCGACGCGCTCCTCGCGCCGCGCCTCGGGCTGCGCCGGGACGCCCGACGCTGGCCGCTCTTCGGCCTCGGTTGCGCGGGCGGCGCGGGCGCCCTCATCCGCGCGGCCGAGACGCTGCGCGGCCGCCCGGACCAGAGGGCACTCGTCGTCTCGGTCGAGCTGTGCGGCCAGGTCTTCCTGCCCGACGCCACGAACCCCACGGACGTCATCGGAACGGCCCTCTTCGGGGACGGAGCCGCGGCGGTGCTGATCGGAGGCGACGGGGTGCGCGCCCCCGGTCCCCGCATCGAGGCGGCCCGCACGGAGCTCTTCGACGGGACCCGCCACATCATGGGGTGGAGCTTCACCTCGGACGGAATGCGCCTCGTCCTCTCGAAGGACGTCGTCGACCTCGTCCGGACGCGCCTGCGTCCCGTCGTCGAGTGCGTGCTCCGGTCCGCGGGCATCGGTCTCGCGGACGTCAGCCGGTTCCTCTTCCACCCCGGGGGCCGCCGCGTCATCGACGCCTACCGCGACACGTTCGGCTGCACCGAGGACGACCTCGCATTCACGCGCAGGTCCCTCGCCCGCGTGGGCAATCTCTCCAGCGCGTCCGTCCTCTTCATCCTCGGGGACGTGCTGGACGCCGCTCCGGCGCCGGGCGAGAAGGGGCTCCTCGTCGCGCTCGGGCCCGGCTTCGGGGCCGAGATGCTGGTGCTCGGCTGGTGACGCCGGACGTCGTCGTGGCGGGCGGCGGGGTGGCGGGCTCGATCGCGGCTCGCGAGCTCGGCCGGCTCGGCGTGCGCGTGCTGCTCCTCGAGAAGGGAACGCACCCGCGTCCGAAGCCGTGCGGCGAAGGCCTCCTCCCGCACGGCGTCGCGGCCCTCGCGGAGATGGGCCTCGAGTTCCCGGGCCATCCCGTCCGGGGCGTCCGCTACGTCTCGCCCGGAGGGGTCGTCGCGGAGGCGGACTTCCCCGCGGGTCGCGGAATGGTCGTTCGCCGCGACAGGTTCGACGCGTTCCTCTTCGACGCCGCGGCCGAGACCCCGAACGTCACCGCCCGGTGCGGAACTCCCTACGATCCGTCGCTCTTCAGGGCCGCGTGGGTGATCGGGGCCGACGGGCTCCACTCGCGGTTCCACGGGGCCGGCTTCCGGGTGTCGCGGCCTCGCGTCGAGCGGATGGGGTTGAGCAGCCACGTCACCGGCCTCGACGTGGACCCCGAGCGCGTGGAGGTGCTCTTCCATGCCGCCGGCGAGGTCTACCTCGCGCCCACGGGCGACGGCGAGGCCCTCGTCGCCTGTCTCTACCGGCGGGACGCGCTGCCGTCCGGCGTCTCGAACGCCGACCGCGTCCTCACCACGCTTCGCTCGCTCGGCGCGCTCGAGGGCCGCCGTCACGCGCTTTCCTTCACGACTCCCGTGCTGGGCGCCGGCCCGCTCGGAGCGTTCGTCTCTCCCGCGACGTCGGGACGCACGATCCTGGTGGGCGACGCCTCGGGGGCGCCGGACCCCGTGGTCGGGGAGGGAATGTCCCTGGCGATCCTGTCCGCCCGCGCGGCGGCCGCCGCGATCGGCGCGGGCCGCCCCGAAGACTACGAAAAGGAGCGGAAGCACCTCGGCGCGGGCGCGCGCTGGGTGGCCGGCTGGATCCTGCGCGGGAGCCGCCATCCGCGGATCGCCGACCGGGTCGTCGCATCGCTCGGCCGGCGCCCGGAGATCTTCACGGCTCTCCTCGGAGTCGTGTCCGGGGACCGGCCGAAGAGCGACGTCACCCTCGCCGACCTTCTCCGGCTCGCCGCATGAGGGGCCGCTCGACGGCGCTCGAGCTGCTCGACGTCGAGACGCCGCGGCACGAGGAGCTCTTCCGGCTCGCGGGCTACCTCGCGTTCGTCAACCGGTGGCTCGGCGCCACGCGCGCCGTGGCGAGGGAGCTCCGGGGCCTGCCGGTCCCGGCGACGCTCCTCGACGTCGGCGCGGGCGCCGGCGACATCGCGCGCGACCTCGCCCGCCGCTACCCGGGCCTCAGGCCCGTGGCCGTGGACCTCTCGGGCGCGCTCCTCGCGCTCGCCCGCGACCTCCCGCGGGTGCGGGGGGACGCGCGGCGCCTGCCGTTCCGGGACGCGAGCGTGGACGTCGTGGCCTCCACGCATCTCTTCCACCACCTGACGGACGACGAGGCGGTCCTCGCGCTCGGCGAGTTCGCCCGTGTCGCGCGGCGGCGCGTCGTCGTGAGCGACCTCCTGAGGCGCCGGCGGGCCGTCGCGTGGATCCGCCTCCTGACGCTCTGGGCGAATCGTTTCGCGAAATTCGACGGGCCGCTTTCCGTGCGCCGTGGCTTCACGCTCGCCGAGGCCGAGTCGCTCGCGCGGCGGGCCGGTCTCGGGTGGCTCCGTGCGCGCGAGCGTTTCGGCCACCGCTTCACGCTGGCGGGCGAGCGGCCGCCGGGTTGAGGCGCGCGCCCGCCCCGCGGCCCGGGGCGACTCAGGACGAGGAGCGCGACGACCGGGCGGACGCCGACGAGCGCCCGCGGGCCGAGGGGACCTTCCCTCCGGCCTTGCGCGCCTCCGAGAGCCCGATCGCGATCGCCTGCTTGCGGCTCGTGACCTTCCTACCCGAACGGCCCGACTTCAGCTCGCCGTGCTTCATCTCGTGCATCGCGCGCTCGACCTTGTCCGACGCCTTCTGTCCGTACTTCCGCGGCATTGGCTCTCTCCTTTTCCTTCTTGCGTTTTTTCAACCGCCTTCGCGGGGACCGGAGTTTCAGCACGAGGCGTGCCGCCGCCCGGAGGGGAGCGGGTTGGGCACATCGTTTGCAGCCTGCCGCGAGGACTGGAGAGTTGACGAATTTCATCGAAACCGGGAAGGGGGAATCCATGGAACGCCTCTCGAGTGTCTCGAGCGCGCTCTCGGGTCTCGGTGTCGTTTCCTTCCATCTCGAGCGGGCGGCGCTCTGCTGCGAGGCGAGCTGCGAAGCGATCTTCGACATGATTCCGGCCCGGGACTCGAGGACCGTCCTGTGCCCGGGCTGCGGCGGCGCCTCGTGGGTGCCGCTGTCCACGTTCGTCCCTTCCCTGAGGATCGTCCCGCCGCGTCTTTCGATCTCGGAGCGGGCCCAGGCGTAGGGCGCCCGCGAAGGAGGTCGGCAAGGTGGCACGTTCGGCGGCCGTCTGGAAAGGCCGGATCACGTTCGGGCTCGTGGGAATCCCGGTCGAGCTCGTGCCGGCGGTGAACTCGAAGGAGCACATCGGCTTTCACCTGCTTCACCGCAAGGACCGCGCCCCGATCCAGTACCGGAAGTTCTGCAGCAAGGAAGGAACGCCGGTGCCGGACGACGAGGTCGTCCGCGGCTTCGAGGTCTCGAAAGGCAAATGGGCGCTCGTCGAGAAAGAGGAAGTCGAGAGGGCGCGCGAGGCCAGCGGCGAGGAGGTCGAGGCGCACGTCCTCGAGATCCTGCAGTTCGTGCGCCCCGGCGGAATCGACCCCGTGTCCTTCGCCCATCCGTACCACGTCGTGCCGGGCGAGGGCGGCCGGAAGTCGTTCGCGGTCCTGAAGACCGCGCTCACGGGAGCCGGGCGCGTCGGGCTCGGCCGGCTGCGCCTGCGGAGTGAGCTCCACCTGGCGGCGCTCCTTCCGACTCCGCGCGGGCTTTCGCTCGTCGTCCTCCGGCCCTTCGAGGAGATCGCGGAGGCGCCGTCGGTGCCTCTGCCGGCGCCACGGGCGGCGGAGACGAGAATGGCGCGGCTCCTGATCGACGAGATGTCCGGCGAGGAGATCGACCCGGCGAGGTACCCCGACCGCTATCGCTCCGCCCTGCGCAAGCTGCTCGCCTCCAAACGACCCGCGGCGGGCGCGGAGCCGGAGAGGGCGGAGGCCGGCGCCGGCGAGGGCGGAAAGAAGGGCGAGGTCGTGGATCTCATGGCGGCCCTCAAGGCGAGCCTCGCGCGGCGCGGCGGCAGGACGGGCCGGCGCGGCCGCACCCGAGCCGCGTGACGCGCTCCGCCCGCGCTCCGGCCTTCGCGCGACGGGGCGTACCGGCGGCCGGCGAGATCGCGGTGCACGGGAGAACGGCGGAGGGTCGCGATCGACTTTACAACCCGGGTTGGCATTGATTTGGCAACGGCCCGGCGGGAGGGAATATGCTGAAACTCGCCCTGACGTTCCTGGTCATCGGGCTGATCGCGGCCCTGCTGGGCTTCACGTCGATCGCCGGCGCCTCCATCGCGATCGCGAAGCTCTTCGCGTTCCTGTTCCTCATCGCCTTCGCCGTCTTCCTCGTTCTCGGCCTGATGGCGGGTCGAAAGCTGACGAGCGCACCCTGAGACTCGCCGCCCAGGGACGCATCACCGGCCTTCGCCCCTGCGCGGGCCCGCGGCTTCATCGCCCGGGCCCGCGATTCTTTTCCTCCGGCCGTTCGCGCGCGAGGCGCCGGGCGACCGCGCCGAGATCGCGCACGAGCCGTTCCCGCCCCGCAGCGCGCGTCTCCTCGGTGCCGGCGCGCAGCACCGCCGCCGGGTGAAGGGTGACGATCACGAATCTCGCGAAGGACGTCTCGACCGGATGCGCCTCGGAGCCGACGCGCGCCGCCGGACCGAGCAGCGCCCGGGCGGCGGTCGCGCCGAGAAGGACGACCGCGTCCGGTGCGAGCGCGGCGAGCTCGGCATCGAGCCAGGGACGGCAGGCCGCGATCTCGCGCGAGTTCGGCTTCTTGTGGATCCGCCATTTTCCGCGCGGCTCGAACTTGAAATGCTTCACGGCGTTCGTGACATAGACGGCGCGGCGGTCGAGGCCGGCCTCCTCCATGGCCTCGTCGAGGAGAGCGCCCGCCGGCCCGACGAACGGCTTGCCGACCCGGTCCTCGCGGTCGCCGGGCTGCTCGCCGACGAGGACGACACGGGCGTCGGGCGGACCCTCGCCGAAGACCGTCCGGGTCGCGTTCTCCCAGAGCGGACAGGCCCGGCACGTGCGCGCGGCGGCGGCGAGCGCGGGCAGGGAGCGGTCGGAGGGGAGCGGGTCCTCGTCGGTCCGGACGCGGGAGGCGGCCACGCGCGCTTACAGGTGGATCTGGTCGAGGCGCAGCGGACGCGTGGGGGCCGTCTCGATGTCGTCCTCGGAAACGTCGACGGACTCCTCGTTCTCGCGTTCGGGCGCGGGCGTCACGTCTTCCTCTCCGGGCCCGGGAGGCGCGGCAGCCGACTCGTGCGGCGGGCGGGGCGCCCGCGGTTCGCCCGGCTCGAAGAGTGCGGACGAATACGCGGGGGAGAGCAGCGGAAAGTGGACCATGGTCCCCTCCTGAGGAGGGAGGTTTCAAGGAGCGTGCCGTGGCGCGCTGTAAAGAGTGCGCGGGCGTTCAGGGCTTGGCGACCCGGTCCGTCGTTCTCCGGACGCTACCCTTTCCTGCTCTTGAAGAACTGGACCGCGCGCTCGTGCTCGAGGGCGGCGGCGCGCGTCTTGAACGTCCCGAGGTTGCGGCGCTTCCCGGTCCTCGGGTCGCGCTTGCGCGAATAGAGACGGTAGCCGCCGGACTTGAGCTTGCGGATCATGGCCTCTCTCCCGGCTCATTCGGCGTCGACGGGCCGGTGCGAGGAGATGAGGCTCGGGAAGACGCCCTGGAAGTACGCGAAGATTTCCTCGACGTTCGCGTCGTCCCCCTGCTCCCATCCGACCTCGCGGAAGCGATACTCCTCGTGCCGCGTCTTCACCACCCACTCGAAGCATTCGTTCCCGCCCGCCTTCTTGAGGCACGTGAGCTGCTGCTCCGTGAATTGAGACGCGGGAACGAGGAGGTTCTTCGACACGTCCCGTGCGTCCGTCCAGCGCAGGAACCCGTCCTTGAACTCCAGCACGCCGGGGTCCCAGCGGCTCTTGAACAGCACGACGCCCGAGTTCCGGCGGACGAGGCCGTCCCAGCGGCGGACGTCCCGCGGACCCTCCGTCGCGGCGGTAGAGGCCGCGACCGCGCCGTCCGCGGTCGCGGGGCGCTCGGACGAAGGCGGCTTGCGCAGCGTCACGGACTCGATGAGGCTCTCGGGTACGCCGGCGCTGCGCAGGCGCACGACGTCGTCGGCGGACAGATCCCGGTCGACCGCGGAATGCGAAACGTACTTGTCGATGAACTGCTCGGACAGATTCGCCTTCCAGAGCCGGATGATGTCGTCGACGAGGGTGGCGTTCGGCGACGTCTCGGCCGGGAGAGGCGGCTCCTGCGTGGCGCGGGTTTCCTGGGCGGCCGCCGCACCCGCGGAGAGAGCGGAGAGAACGACGACGGCGAAACGTTTCATGCGATCCCTTCCTCCGCTTCGGTCGAGCAAGCGGCATGCCCGCGGGCCGCGGCGCGACTCTTACGGACTCGTCCGAAGGCCCTCGTCAGGCGCTCGCTGGTTGCGGGCCGGCCAGGTCGTGAACCGCGCTTCAGCGCGGCGGCTGTTCGACCTGCAGCTCGTTGTTGACCTTGACGACGCCCTTCACCGTACGCGCGAGCTCGGCTGCGGCGTCCCGGTCGGCGGCGCTCTTCACCTGGCCCGAGAGCGTCACGACGCCGTTCGTGGAGTTGACCTCCACGTTCGTGAGCGTCGAGAACCGGACGTCCGCGGCGAGCTTGGCCTTGACGGAGACCTTGATCCCCGCGTCGTCCGCCTGGGCTCCGGGGGACTGGGTCGTCTTGCAGCCTCCGGCGGTGAGCGCCGCGGCCGACGACACGAAGAGGCCCGTCGCGAACAGGAGCGGCAATGACATCTTCATCTTCGTTCTCCTCTGCTTCCTTCCTCTCGTGGATTCGCGGTTCGCCGGAAGGCCGGGACCGCTTCGCCCCCGCATCGCAACGGCCGTGCCCGTCCGTCTTGAAATGCTTGCCACGGGAGGACCGCCACTCCCGCGACAGATGGCCCTCATCGCTCGTCCCGGGCGTTCACGTGGAGCCACGGGCGGCGAACAGGGCATCCAGGACCCGCCGGAGCTCCGGGATCGCGACGGGCTTGACGAGATGGCGCTCGAAGCCGGCCGCGCGCGAGCGGGCGACCTCCTCCTTCGACGCGTAGCCGGTCAGCGCGACGAGGCGCGCGTCGGCCACGGCGTCGTCCTCGCGCAGGCGCCGCGCCACCTCGACGCCGCCGATGTCCGGCAGGCCGAGATCCAGGAGGATCACGCCCGGGCGGAAGACGTGCGCGATCTCGAGCGCTTCCCGGCCGTCGGCGGCGACGCGCGTCTCGAAGCCCTCGCTCGAGAGGATCGCGGCCAGCGCGTCCGCCGAGTCGGCGTCGTCCTCCACGATGAGGACGCGCCGCGGCCGGCTTTCCGGCGTCGTGAGGCCGCGGGCCGCGAGGCTCGCGACGACCGCGGCGATCTCCGCGGGCTGCACGGGCTTGGCGACGTGGAGCTGGAAGCCCGCCAGGAGGGTCTTCATGCGGTGCTCCGCGCCGGCGTAGGCGGTGAGCGCGGCCGCGGGCGTCAGGCCGCCGCCCTCGGGCGTCAGCGCGCGAACGCGGCGGATCAGCGAGTAGCCGTCCTCTCCCGGCATCTCGAGGTCGGAGAGGAGGACGTCGGGCCGTTCGCGCGTCAGGATCGAGAGGCCTTCGGCGGCCGTGCCGGCGACGAGGGCCTCGGCTCCCGCGAGCTCGAGAACGGTCGCGACCATGTCGCGCGAGTCCGGCTCGTCGTCGACGACGAGGACACGGAGGCCTTCGAGATCGGGAGCCGACTCGAGCCACACGGGCCGTTCGTCCGCGTGCTTGGCTTCGATCGGAGGCGCCGCGGAGACCGCGGGGACGGCGGGGACGCGTGGCAGCCGCACGGTGAAGAGCGCTCCGGTGTGCCCGTCCGTCCGGTTGGCGGCCTCGACGGTGCCGCCGTGCAGCTCGACGAGGTGCCGCACGATCGCGAGGCCGAGGCCGAGGCCGCCCTGCGGGCGCGTCGAGGAGGAGTCCGCCTGCCGGAACCTCTCGAAGACGTACGGAAGGAACTCCGGGCGGATGCCCGGCCCGTCGTCCTCGACGGAGATGTCCGACTGCCGATCGGTCCGCCGGAGCCTGACGAGGACCCGCCCGCCGCGCGGTCCGAACTTGATGGCGTTCGAGAGCAGGTTCCAGACGACCTGCTGCAGGCGATCCGCGTCGCCGTTGATCGCCGCCCCCGCCGGGTCGAGGTCGCGCTCGAGGCGCACCTCGCGCGCCTGGGCGGCGGGGCCCACCGTTTCGAGGGCGGCGTTCACGACGTCGATGAGGCTTATGGCCCTCACGGTGAGCCGCAGCTTCCCGGCCATGACCCGCGACACGTCGAGGACGTCGGAGATGAGCTGGTTCTGGATCTGGGCGCTGCGGTCGATCGTCTCCACGGCCCGTCGCGTCGTCTCGGCATCGAGCCTTCCGGAGCGCAGCATGTGCGCCCAGCCGACGATCGCATGGAGCGGCGTCCGGAGCTCGTGGGACAGCGTGGCGAGGAACTCGTCCTTGAGCCGGTTCGCCTGATCGGCTTCGAGATAGAGACGGGCGTGCTCGACGGCGACGCCCGTCCGGTGGGCGATCTCCTCGCAGAGGGCGACGTCCGCGATCTCCCACGCCCGCCCGGCGCGGCACCACATGAGCGAACCCTTGGGCTCCCCGAGGATGGAGATCGGCACGGCGAGGATGGAGCCGACTCCGAAGCGGTCGAGGAGCAGCGCGTGCTCGGGGTCCACCGCGAGGGACCGCGCCTGGGCTGGCCCGACCGTGATCGTCCGCGCCGAGCGGATCGCCTCCACGCCGGGCGTCGGCGCGTCGGGCTGCAGCTTTCGGTTCCTCAGGAGAAGGGCGTCGTCGGCGCGGGCGGGGTCCTTGTGGACGGCGACGGCTCTTCGGAACGTGCCGTCCGCGTCGGCGACGTCCAGCACGCACCAGTCCGCGAAGCCCCCGACCGTCGCGGTGGCCGGCGCGGCGAGCGTCCGTTCGTAGTCGAGGGAGGAGGCGAGGACGGCCGTGACGCGCGCGAGAAGCGCGGACCGCGCCTGAGCGGCCTCGGCCTCCGCGCGGGTCGCCCGTTCGCGCTCGAGGCGCTGGCGCTCGGCTTCCTCCGCCCTCCTCTCCGTCACGTCCTGGATGAGGCCGACGATGCGCTCGGCGCGCCCGCTCGAGTCCTGCACGGCGCTCCCGTCCGCGACGAAGAGGCGCACGGCTCCGTCGGGCCTCCGGACGTGGAACTCGACGAAGAAGGGCGCACCCGTCTCGCGGGTCCGATTGAGCTCGCGGGCGACGAGGTCGCGGTCCTCGGCAAGGGTCATCGCCGCGACGGCGTCGGGATCCGGCGCGCCCGCGCGCGGATCGAGACCGTAGAGGTGGTAGAGCTCGTCGGACCAAGCGAGCGCGCGGTGAACGAGGTCGTACTCCCACGAGCCGATCTGCGCGAGCCGCTGGGCCTCCGCGAGCAGCGTCCGGCTGCGCTCGAGGTCGCGTGTGCGGACCTCCACGAGGCGCTCGAGCTCCTCGCGGCTCCGGGTGACCTCCTCGTCCCGCCGCTGAATCTGGTCCAGCATCTGGTTGAACGTCTGGACGAGGAGGCCGAGCTCGTCGCCGGAGGAGCCGCGGGCCCGCACGGAATAGTCCTTCTGATTCGAGACCGCGCGCGCGGTCTCGGCGAGGCGCTGCACCGGCTCCGAGATCGCGCGCATGAGGCGAGAGGACGAGACGAGCGTGAGGGCGAAGGAGACGAGGGAAACGAGGAGGACGATGACGCCGTACCGGAGCAGCCGCTCGCGCAGCTCGCCGAGATCCGCCTCGATGACGACGGTCCCCGCGGACCCGCCCTCGACGGGAATCGTCCGTGACACGACGACGCTCCCCCCGCGGAAGGCGTTCCCGATCCGAGCCGCGCGCCCGGAGGGGACGGGCGGCGGAACGAAAGTCCCCGGCAGGTCGGCGCTCCGGTACGTCGCGAACAGACGGCCGGCGGGATCGTAGATGCCCGCCCACTTCACGTGGCGGTCCGACTTGAGGGCCGCGAGCGTCTTCGTGGCCGCGTCGCGATCGGAGAAGAGGAGCGCCGAAGCGCTGTTGAGCCCGACGATCTGTGCCGCCGACGTGAGCCGGTCCACGAGCGCGGACCGGAACGTGACGACGTCGAAGAGGACGAAAAGCGCGCTCGCGGTCGCGAGAGCGGTGCCCGCGAGGAGCATCGTGACGCGCAGCAGCTTTCCCCGGATCGAGAGGTCCGCAAAGGATCGCATCAGCGCCTCTCCACGGCGAGGGCGAGCTTCAGGAGCTGCGAGCTGATCTTGAGCCCCGCGTCCTCGGCGAGCGCGAGGTTCACCTCGAAGCGCACCCGGCTGTCCCGAATCCGGAAGGTGAGCATGACCCTTCGGCGGTCGAGACCGTCCCCGTCGGCGACCGTGAGGACCGGCTTTCCCTGAACGGCGCTCAGCGCGCGGGCGACGTCGCGGTCGTCCGCGGCGCTGAGGTAGAGGATCTGGACGGTGCCCGCGCTCTCGGGCCTGTCGAGCCGCCGAACGACGACCGGCCGGACGCCGACGGTCTTGCCCACGAACGTGTCGTCGAGGACGCGGCCGAAGGGATCCGGCCCGAGGACCCCGATCACGAACGGCGCGTCCGGTGCGACGTTCACGCGGTCCGGCCACGCCACGAAGAGGGTGAAGTTGTAGAGATAGGCGGCCTTCACGTCCCACTCCGTGGGGGCGTCGGACCCGGCTCCCCCCGCCGGCGCCACGAGGAACGCCGCTGCGGCGAGCGCCGCGACGAGGCGCGCGGCGCGGCCTCTCACCACCGGAGCTTCACCTCGCCGAAGACGGAGCGCGGCACCTCCGTCGCGGACGGACCACCCGCGAACTCGACGTGGTGATCCTGAAGGAGGCTGCGCCCGACGAGCGCGACCTCGACGAGGCGCGGGGCCGCCCACGCGAGCCGCGCGTCCAGCGTGACGTAGCCGGGGACCTGCTGCGCGGGCAGCGGGCCGGCGCCGCGGAGGAACGCGTCGAACGTCACGCGGGCGGGAAGGTCCACGGAGACGCGGAACGTCAGGAGCTCGCGCGGGCTCGAACCTTCGGTGTAGGCCGGCGTGCCGACGTCCGTGCTGCCCGGCTTGGCGCGGAGGTCGAGGTCCAGGCGCGAGTACGACGCCTGGATCCGGACCGACTTCGCCGCCTGCGCCGACACGACGAGCTCGGCGCCGACGCCGGAGCCCTCGAGCATGTTCGCGTAGCGCACCGGAAGCACGAGGCCGGGAGTGGGGGGCGCCGCGCCGATGGCCCCGCGCTCGAAGCTCTCGAGGTCGTTGTAGCGGTTGTAGAAGAGGGAGAGGTCGAACGAGAGCGCCTCGACGGGGCGGAGGCGGTAGCCCAGCTCGTACGCGACGATCTCCTCCGCCTTGAAGCTCTCGTCTCCCGTGAGTCGGATGTAGACGGGCCCCGGCGCGGCGTACTGCGTGATCGAGAGCTCGGTGTCGACCCGCGAAGGGGCGCGCACGCTGCGCGAGACGGCCGCCCACGCGTTCTGCGTCTCGTCGAGATTCGCCATGAGGCTCAGGTGCGGCTGCACCTCGGTACCGGAATAGTCGTTGTGCTCGACCTTCGCGCCCAGCGTGAGCCGCAGGCGATCGCCGGAGATCGAGATGGTGTCCTGCGCGAAGACGCTGAAGATCCGGTCGGTCTTCCTTTCGGGCGTGAAGACGACCGCGGGGATCCCGGTCGTGTCCCCGGTCGAGGAGCGCGCGTCGAGACCCGTGACGACCTCGTGTCCGTCGGCCCGGAACCGGTACTGGACGTCGAGATCGATCGTGCTCCGCGCGTCGTGGAAGACGGCCTCCGTGCGGAGGGTGCGGTCGTAGTAGGCCTGGACCGTGAGGGCGTCGTCGCCGCTCCACGCCCGGTCCCAGCGCGCGAGGAGGTTGCCGCCGGACACGGGCGCGCCGAAGTCCACGGTCTGCCCGTACGGCGGCTCGTAGGAGGTGACGAGCGTGCGCTCGCCGATGCGTCCCTGGTAGATGTCGCCCTGGAGCGTCAGGCGGTCGCGCGCGGACGCGTCGACGTCCGCGCGGAACCCCCCCTGCGCCGTGTGCCACGCGTCGTAATCGTGGCCGTCCGGATGGTAGAAGGTCCCGTGGTCGGCGGTCTTCCCGTAGAGCCGGAACGTCGCTTCGCCCGCGTCGCCGCCCCAGCGCGCTCCCAGGATCCCGTGCTTCCCGTTTCCCACCGCTTCGAGATAGCCGCCGCGGGTCTCCGACGCGCTCCGCGTGATGATGTTCACGACGCCGTTCACCGCATTCGCGCCCCAGAGCGTCCCGCCGGGCCCGCGGATGACCTCGATGCGGTCGACGTCCTCGAGGAGCGTGTCGAGGACGTCCCAGTAGGTCCCCGCGAAGAGCGTCGTGTACGTGCTCCGGCCGTCCACGAGGACGAGAAGGGCCCGCGAGAGGCCGCTCGCGAAGCCGCGGATGCCCACCGACCACTGGTTCGAGTTGATGCGCGAGACCTGGACGCCGGGGGCCAGCCGCAGCGCTTCCGCCAGCGACGTGATCCCGAGGCGCCGGATGTCCTCCCGCGTGATGACGAAGACGGCGGCCGCGGCCGAGCCGAGCTTCTCGGGGCGCCGCGACACGGTCGTAACCTCGATGTTCGAGAGCTCGGCGAGACTCAGGCGCGTCAGGTCGCGGCTCGGCGGGACCTCGTCCGCGGCCCGCGTCGCGGCCGCCGCGAGAACCAGCACCGAGCACGCTATGCACCAAGAGGCCGCTCGAAGCATGGACTCCCCTCCTCAGGCGCCGCGGATGAAGAAATTACACGTGAGCTCGGGGACCGCAAGATGCGTTCCCGACGCCGTTTTCGCACGGCGCTTGCATGCGAAGGCCCCGAGAGAAGGCCTTACTCCATGAGTTCGCGGGCAGGATGAGTCGGAAGAGGATCCTCGTCGTAGACGACGAAGCGGATTTCCTTTCTTCCCTGGCCGAGATCCTGGAGGAAGAGGGCTACGCCGTGGAGAAGGCCGTGAACGGCCGGGAGGCCCTCGCCCGGCTGTCCGGGGCGCCCCTCCCGAGCGTCGTCATCCTCGACCTGATGATGCCCGTCCTGGGCGGCGGCGAGGTCTACGCCGCGATGCGCGCGGACCCGCGCCTCGTGTCCATTCCCGTCATCGTGTCGACGTCGGATCCCGCTCAGGCTCCCGCCGGGGCGACCTTCTTGAGGAAACCGATCGACCTCGGCCGGATGCTCGAGACGGTCCGGCGGCTGTGCTGACGCGGGGCGGAAGGGTCAGAGATTCGCGGGCAATCCGGGGGCGCGCCCGCCGCGCGGCAGGGCCGCGGCCGCCGCGTCGTTCTCCGAGGCGATGCGCGCGCGGTCGACGCCGGCGGGCAGCGCCTCCGCCAGCCGGGGGAGGATCCAGACGGCGCGCCGGAAGAGGGCGTCGGATTCCGCCTCGCGCCCGAGGGAGAGGGCGGCGCGGCCGAGGTTGAGGTCGCTCTCGGCGCGCTCCTCGAGCGCGACGGATCGCGCGTATAGCGTGTGGGCGCCCTGCAGGTCCCTCTCGAGCCACGCGACCGAGCCGAGGGCGAGAAGCGCGGTCGCGTCCCGCGGGCGGAGCGCGACGGTGCGCCCCAGCATCTCGCCCGAGGCCGAGAGAAGCGCCTCGCGCTCGGGGCCGGCGTCGGCAGGGAGGGCCGCGGCCTCGCGCAGGAGAATTTCGCCTTCGGCCTGCGACGACACGGCCACGGTGCGGACGACGGCGAGGGCGAGGAGGGCGGCGCCCGCCGCCGCGAGGCCGCCGCGCGCCGGGGACCCCAGAGGCCGGTGGCCAGCGCGGCCCGGCGCCGCGCGCCTCCACGCGAGGCCGAGGAAGAACGCGAGCGGTCCGGACGCGACGGGCAGGCGGACCGGGAATTCCCCGAGGGAGAGGACCACTCCGGCCGCGAGGGTCGCGAGCAGGGCGTCGGTCGTCGGACTCGACTCGGCCCCGGGGCCGTGACGCATCGCGAGGAGCGCCGCGAGGAGGGCCAGGAGCCCGAGGCCCGCCGCGGCCGCGGCCGGGAGGCCGCACTCGGCGGCCAGCGTCACGGGCTCGCTGTGCGCGTTGTCGAAGTGCGCGGACTCCGACAGGTGCACGAGGTGGCGCCCGGTCCTCTCCTCGGCGGCGACGCGCGCGGGGACGAACGCGTTCGAGAACGCGCCCGGCCCGATGCCGAGGAGCGGATGGGCGCGGATCATCTCCGCGGCCGCGAGGAGGCCGATGTCGCGCTGGGTCGTGGCCGCCGAGACGTCGCCGCGTCGGAGCTGGCCGATCTTCAGGAGGACGCGGTTCGCGCCCCCCGAGACCGCGAGAATTCCGGCCAGGGCTCCGAGAGCGAGGAGCGCGGGCAGGCGCCTCCGCGGCGAGAGGAGGACGTAGACGAGCGCTCCCGCTCCGAACGCGAGGGCCGGCGCGACGGCCTCGGTCGCGGCGATTCCGAGGAGCGTGGCGGCGAGGCCCGCGGCCGCGAGACCGCGCAGCCGCGGCGGGCGGAGCGCGTCCGCGGCGGTCGCGAAGCAGAGGACGGCCGGCGCGACGAGGGCCATGGCGAGGTCCCCGGGGTTTCCGACGAGACCCGCCGCGAAGAAGCGAGCCTCGGGAGCGTCGAGGGGCATCCGGAAGACTCCGAGCCAGCGCTGGGCGGCCGCGAGAAGGCCGGAGAGCGCGCCCGCGAGACAGACGAGCGTCGCCGCGCGCGCCGCGACCCGCGCGCCGGGGCGCGAGGCGCCCGCGACGACGAGCGCGAGGGGCGAGAGGACCGCGGCGAGAACGAGCGGATCGACGACGCGGGCGTTGGCGGCCGCCGACGCGAGGGCGAGGGCGAGCGCGGCGGCGAGGGAGAGAGGCGCGAGGCGGGCCGCGCGGCTCCGGCTCGCGTCGCTCGCGAAACCCCAGGCCCCGGACGCGGCGAGCCCGAGGAGGGCGAGGCTCGACCCGAGGGCCTGCACCATCAGCTTGCTCTCGCGGAGGGCCGCGCTCGACGCCGTCGAGAAGATGACGAACGGGAGGACGAGAGCGAGGAGGACGCCCGCGGGGACGAGCCGGCTCTCCACCGCGTCTTCCGGCGCCGGAGCCGCGGGTCTCTTCGGGGCAGGCCTCGGCATGAGCGGGGAGGATAGCCGAGGCATCAGCGCGTCCCGCGCCCGTGGCGCGCGCGGTGCGCGCGCCACGCGGCGAGGACCTTCAGGAGCAGGCCGCCGTGGGCGTGGCGGGAGAGATCCGAGGAGCGAACGGGGGAGATGCGGTTCGGCCCGTGCGTTTCCGGCCGGCTGCGACGTGCGGGCGACCGTGGAAGAGGATTTTCCTTGAAGGTGAAGAGCGAGATGAGGTAGCGCCGTTCGAGCACGGAATGGCGGAGCGTCGCCACCGCCTCGAGCGCCACGGCGTCGTGGCGAGCGAGCCGCTGCCACCCCCTTCTAAGAACATCTGCAGGCCGCTGCCCGCCGCGAACCGGAAACATCGGAATGACGACGTGACCCGGAACGATCTCCCGGTCTTCTACCAGCAGAATTCTCTTCTTTCTCTGGACGATCGCCCCGACGAGATGGATCGAGCGCGGCGCGGGACGCCGCGGCTTCCGCGGGAAGCCTTCCGGCTTCCCGCTCGCCGCGGCGCGGCAGGATGTTCTCAGGGGGCACGCGCCGCAGCGCGGCGCGCGCGGCGTGCAGACGAGGGCGCCGAGCTCCATGAGGGCCTGGTTGTGCTCGCCGGGCTCGCGCGCGGGGACGAGGCGGCGCGCGAGGGCGCGGACCCTCGCGAGCGTCGCGGGCGCCTTCGGATCGAGACGCAGGCCGTGGAGCCGGCAGAGGACGCGCACGACGTTGCCGTCCACGACGGGCTCGGGGACGCCGAAGGAGATCGAGGCGACCGCGGCGGCCGTGTACGCGCCGACGCCGGGCAGCGCGCGCAGGCCCTCGAGCGTGCGCGGGAACGCGCCCGCCCTCACGATCGCCCTCGCCGCGCGATGGAGGTTCCGGGCGCGGGCGTAGTAGCCGAGGCCGCTCCACTCGGCGAGGACCTCCGTCTCCCCGGCCCGGGCCAGTGCCTCGACCGTCGGAAAGCGCTCGCGGAAGCGCGTCCAGCGCGGCACGACGACCTCGAGCGTCGTCTGCTGCGCCATGACCTCCGAGAGCCAGACGGCGTAGGGGTCCCGGCTCCGTCGCCACGGCAGGTCGCGCTTCGCGCGCCGGTACCAGCGCGCGAGAAGGCGTGTCACGTCGCGCGGGTCCCTCCTCGGCACGGCGGGGAGTCTAGACTCGCCGCGTGGAGCTCGACTGGGAGGGCCTGACGGTGGCGTTCGCCGCGCGGTCGAAGCTCATGAACCACTTCCTCGACCGCGCCTCGGGCGAGGTGCACGCGCACCTGAACGGCTCGCCGGAGCTGCGCGAGGCGCTCCTCCACGAGCGGTCGGGCCGCTACCTCAGGATCCCGAAGTCGACCCCGGACGTCGACTCGGCCCGCTGCCGGGCCTTCGCGCCCGGCATGAAGAGCGGTGCGGCGCGCCAGAAGGCGCTCGCCGCGCTCGAGGCCGACGGCCCGAACGCGTTTCGCGAAGCCCTGATCGCGTCGCCCGAGGACGAGAAGGCGTGGTTCGTCTTCCGCGACCGGCGCGTGCGCGAGGAGCTCCGGGCGTGGCTCGCGGAGCAGGGCGTGCGCGCGGAGCCCCCGCGCTGAGTCAGGCCGGCCGCGAGGCGAACGTGAGGCGCGCGAACCGGCTCGGGACGTGGAAGTCCGGCGGGCTCGCGCGCAGCGTCGGCGACAGGGCGAGGAACCGCGTCGTCCTCCCGCGCGCGATGCGCGTCGCGTTCGCGCGGCGCTCCTCGCCTTCGGCGGGAGGACGCCCGCCGGGCAGGGACGTCCACGGGAGTCGGATGCGGCAGCGCCACCTCGTCCACTCGGTCGGGGGACGGGCCTTCGGCTCGCCGTCGACGCGGACCCCGACGCCCGAGGCGCCCTCTCCGGGCGCGAGCTGCCACGTCGCCCGGCTGTCGTCGGGATTGCGGACGCGGGCTCCGTACACGGCGCCCGCGGGGTTCACGACGATCTCCTGGTAGAGCGAGGGCGTTCCGGGAGAGGAGAGGAAGAGCTCGACGCATTCGTCGCGGAAGACCTCGCCTCCCGAGGAGCGCGTGACGACGAGCGGCGGCTCGGCCGGCGCGTCGAAGAGGGCGAGGAACGCGACGGCCGTGAACCCGAACCTGACCGTCGTCGCCGCGCCCGGATCCGGCCCGCCGGCGGCGTCGAGGAGCGCGTGCGCCGGCGCGTTCGCGAGCGCCTCCTCGGACACGAGGCGCGGCACGCGGACGGCCGGAGGGTTGCTCACCAGCGCCCCGCGGCGGTCTTCAGGGCCGCGAGGACGGCGCGGGCGCCGGACTGGGCCGTCGAGAGAGCGCGCTCGGAGTCCGCGAGGAGCGGCGGCAGGAGGCGCAGGGCTTCGCGGCGGCGGGCGGCCGGGAGGGCGCCTGCGGTCCGCCGCACGAGGGCGATGAGCTCGGCGCGGTCGTGGGCGCGGCCCGCGGTCTCCTGGAAGCGCTCGAGGAGGGGCAGGAGCCGGACCGTGCCGGCGAGGCGCGCGAATTCGAGGCCGTAGCGCAGGTCGCGCGCGTCGATCCGCGCCGGATGGAGGCTGCCCTCGCTCGGAACCCCGCGCCCGAGGAGGCGGCGCGCCCGCTTCGCGAGGCGCCGCCGGATCGCCTTCTCGAGGCCGCCTTCGAGCCGGCTCCCGTCCGCGTCGGCGAGCGGGGACGCGAGTGCGGCGAGCTCCGCGTCGCGGTCGGCGAACTCGCGCCGAAGCGCCGCGAGGAGCGCGTCGAGCCGCGCCGGAGCGGTCGCCTCGCCCGCGTCCCGCTCCAGGCGGGCCGCGAGGCGCTCGGCGGCCGCGCGCCGCCGCGGGTCGCGCCTGAAGCGCGTTCTCAGGAGAGCGGCGGCGACCTCGCGCGTGCGGCGCGTGCCGAGCGCGCGCCGGAGCTCGCGGGCCGCGGCCTTGAGGGCGGACCCCGAGCCCTCGGCGGGCGTGTCCTCGGTGAGGCGCGCGAGGGAGACCGTGCGCCGGAGGGCGACGCGCACCGCGTGAAGGCGCTCCCCGGTCGGGACGCCGGAGCCGCCCGCGAGCAGCGCCTCGAGGGCGGCGCGCCGCTTCGAGAGCGCCGCCGTGAGCGCGGGGATGCGCCGGCGCGGGCCGGTCACGTCAGGCCTCGGCCGCGTCCTCGCGGCCCGAGAACAGAGCGAGCTGGTCCGTGGCCGCGTCGTACTCGAAGAGCTGGATCGCGCGTCCCCAGTTCACGACGGTCTCGAAGAGCTCCGAGGCGCTCACGTGAGGGAGGCTCGCCGCGAGGATGTCCTTCACCGCCTCGGCGGGCATGGGCGTGTCCGGGTCGCGCGCGAGCTCGCGCACGACGAGACAGAACGTGCCGAGCGACAGGATCTGCGGCCTCAGGAGGGGAATCTTCTCGTCGTAGGGCGCGGCGACGACCTTCCGGCCGAGCTCCGTGAGGATCACGTCGTTCTTCGGCGTGTCGACGAGGTCGAGGAGCTCGGCCGCCTTCACGACGGTGAGCGTGCGCCCGAAGTCGTACTCCGTGATCGTATCCACGGCGAAGAGGTCCAGGGAGCCGCCGTTGTCCGCGAGGATCTCGAGAAGGCCGAGGATCTCACCCATGCGGGCGGGCGGAAGAGGGATGAGCGGGGTCTCGGCGCGCCGCCCGTGCGCGGGCGCGGAGACGGCCTCCTCCTCCGGGAGGTGGACGCGCGTCACGACGTCGTGGATGCGCCCGACCATCCTCACGAACTCCGGGTGCCGGTACTCGCGCGGGTGGGGGAGCGAGTTGACGATCTCCTTGCGCACGGTGCCCGGGTTCGCGCCCATCACGATGATCCGGTCCCCGAGGAACACGGCCTCCTCGATGAGGTGCGTGATGAGGAGGACGGACGAAAGGCCCGTCTGGCGCTCCGTGAAGAGGCGGTAGACCTCGGTCCGGAGGAGCTCGGCCGTGAGGACGTCCAGCGCGGAGAACGGCTCGTCCATGCAGAGGAGCTCGGGCCGGCCGACGAGCGCCCGGGCGATCCCGACGCGCTGCTTCATGCCGCCCGAGACCTCCTTCGGGAACGCGCGCGCGTGGCCGGAGAGCCCGACCGCCGCGAGCGCCGCACGGACGCGCGCGTCCGCCTCGCCCGCGTTCGCGGCGCGGCCCGCGAGGCCGACGCGGACGTTCTCCTCGACCGTGAGCCACGGAAAGAGCGCGAAGTTCTGGAAGACGACGGCCGCGCCCGGGTGGATGCCGACGAGCGGCTCCCCGTGCTGCTCGACGCGCCCGGAGGTCGGCGAGATCAGTCCGATCAGGATCCTGAGGAGGGTGGACTTTCCGCAGCCGGACGGCCCGAGGACCGCGACGACCTCGTTCGGCCGAACCTCGAAGTCGACGCCCTTGAGGATCACGCGCTCGCGGCCGCCCTCGTCCGCGAAGACCTTGTCCACGCCGCGGGCCGCGGCGATGGGAGGGGAGGGGACGGGGGCCGGCTTCGCGCTCATCGGTTGAGAGCGTACTTCGTCTCGGCGAGGCGCGAGAGGCGGCGCCAGACGAGCCGGTTGATGAGGACGAGAGCGAGCGACATCGTGAGGACGCCCGCGGCGAGGAGGGGGAAGTTCGCCTCGCGCGTGGCCTTCGTGATGAGCGAGCCGAGCCCGAACGTCTCGAGAGTGCGCCCGTTCATCACGAGCGTCTCGGCCACGATCGAGGCGTTCCAGGCGCCGCCGGCGGCCGTGATGAGCCCCGTGACGAGGAACGGGAAGACCGCGGGCAGGAAGAGCGTCCTCCAGCGCGCGCCGCCCGCGACGCCGTAGACGTCCGTCGCCTCGACGAGGTCCGGCGGGACGGCGCTCGCGCCGGCGAGGACGTTGAAGAGGACGTACCACTGGGCTCCGAGGAGCATGAGAACGGCCGCGACCACGGAGAAGGGGACGCGGAGCGCGAGGAGCCCGCCGGTCACGAGCGGAAAGAGCATCGGCGCCGGAAAGGACGCCACGATCTGGACGATCGGCTGGAGTCGCCGGGACCAGGCGGGCGAGCGCCCGACGAGGATCCCGACGGGGAGCGCCCAGGCCACGGACAGGGCGAGCGCGCCGAACGCCCTCACGAAGGTCGCGGAGAGCGCGGCCGCGAGGACGAGCCAGTCGTGCGCTCTCACGGAGGAGAGGAGGCGGACGAGCTTCCAGGCTCCGAGGCCCGCGGCCAGAGCGGCGGCCGCGCCGGCGACGGCGAGGAGGAGCGCGCGGAATCCCGCGCCCGCGTCATCGGATCCGGGCGCGGTCTCGGGAGGCGCGGCCGCCGACGGCGCCGGCGTCTTCGCGAGCCGGCGGCGCCGGAGGCGCAGGCGCCGCAGCAAGCTCGACCGGCGGACGAGATCGAGGACCCAGGAGCGCGCCTCCCTCTCCCCGGAGACCTCGGCGGCGCGAAACCGCTGCGACCACGCGACGAGCGGCCGCCAGAGGAGCTGGTCGACCGCCACGATCATGACGGTCATCGCCACGACGGCCCACGCCATCGCGCTTCGGTCCCCTTTCTCGATGGCGACCGCCATGTACGACCCGACGCCCGGCAGCCGGAAGTCGCGGTCGCCGAGCGTGAAGGCCTCGTTCACCGTCAGGAAGAACCAGCCCCCCGCCATCGACATCATCGAGTTCCAGACGAGGCCGATCACGGACGAGGAGAGCTCGACGGTGCGGAAGCGCTTCCAGAACGAGAAGCGGTGGATGCGCGCGACCTCGTGCAGCTCGCTCGGGATCGAGCGCAGCGACGCGATGTAGGAGAAGGTCATGTTCCAGACCTGGCCCGTGAAGATCATGACGATGCAGGCGAGCTCGAGCCCGACGTTCGTCCGGGGGAAGAGGGCGACCATCCCGAGGACGAGACCGGGCAGGAACCCGAGAACGGGGATCCCCTGGCCGATGTCGAGGAGCGGCACGAGGACCTTCTCGGCTCGCCGCCCGTGCGCCGCGATCGTCCCGTAGACGAGCGTGAAGACGAGCGAGAGAAGGTACGCCGCGAAGCCCCTCGAGAGCGAGAGGAGCGTGTAGCCGGGAAGCGCGCGGGGCGAGAGGTCGATCTCGACCGTCGGCCGGATCGGGGCGTGCCAGCGCTGCGCGAGGCCGACGACTCCCGCCACGAGAGCGCCGACCACGACGAGGATCACCACGTCCACGGCGGCGCCGGAGGCGCGCTTTGCCGTGACGCGGGCCCCGGCGATCAGGGCCGCTGTCTCCGCGGAAGGATGAGGCTCGCCCCCGTCTCCGCGACAGGCAGATCGGGCTCGGGGAACCCGACGTGCCAGCCCTGCGCGCGGTCCACGCCGAGCTCGGGGAGGATGTCCATGACGTCCTCGGACTCCACGCCCTCGGCGACGGTCTTGACGCCGAGGCCGCGGCAGATGCCCGCCATTCCCCTCACGAAGACGCGGTTCGCCTTCTCCTTCGGCAGGTCGCGCACGTAGCTGATGTCCAGCTTGAGCGACGAGACCGGCAGCTCCCTCAGGTAGCGGAAGGAGGAGAAGCCCATCCCGAAGTCGTCGAGGGCGAAGTGGAAGCCCTCGGACGTCAGCGCGAGCGTGAAGTCGCGCACGCGGTCGAAGTCGCGGAGGGCCGCCGTCTCCGTGATCTCGAACGTGACGCGCTCCGGGCGAACGCCCTTGGCGCGCGCGACGCGCGAGATGTCGGCGACGAGGGTGTCGTCGTCGAAGTCCAGGCCCGAGAGGTTGATCCCGATCTCGAGCTCCGGGCTGATGCGCTTCCGCGCGGCGGCGAGGGCGTCGAACGCGGCCGCGATGACGGACCGGTCGATCGCCGTGACGATCCCGAAGCGCTCGGCCGCCCCGAGGAACTCTCCCGGAAGCGCGATCCGCCCGTCCGGCTCGCGCATCCGCACGAGCGTCTCGACGGCCACGATCCGGCCGCTCCCGACCTCGGCGACCGGCTGGAAGTACGGGACGAAGCGCGACTCGGCGAGGGCGGCGCGGATGCGGTTCGACTGCTCGCGGAGGCGGCCGGTGCGGTCGCGCTCGCGGTCGGAGGGATCGTGAAGGCGCACGCGCGCGCCGCCCCGGCGCTTGGCCTGGTGCATCGCGAGGTCGGCGGCGAGGAAGAGGTCCGCCGCTCCGCCGGCGTGGTCCGGGAAGACGGCGACGCCCGCGCTCGCGGTGAGGGACAGGGCGTTGCCCTCCCAGTCGGGCGCGAGCTTCCGGATGAGCCCCACGATCGCCTCGGCCCGCGCCGTGGCCTCCGCGGAGCCCGTGCCGGGCAGGAGGATCGCGACCTCGTCCCCTCCGACGCGGCCGGACGTCTCGCCGGGCTGGAGAGCCGCGCGGAGGGTGTCGGCCATCGAGCGCAAGTAGGCGTCGCCCGCGAGGAGGCCGTGCGTGTCGTTGAGGGTCTTGAAGTTGTCGAGCCCGAGGATGATGAGGGACAGCGGCCGGGCGAAGAGGTCGGCCCGGGCGATCTCGCGCTCGAGCTCGAAGTGGAACTGCTCGCGGTTCGCGAAGCCCGTCAGCGCGTCCGCGGGCTCGGCGGCCGGCTCGGCGTCCGCACGGGAGCCCGAGACCGTCCCCGTGACCTCGCGCGCCGCGGCGATGAAGCCTCCCTCGCCGGCCTGCGGGGCGAAGCAGGTCGAGACCCAGTAGAGGCGCTCGGCGACGTCGACGCCGGCCGGAAGGCGGGTCTCCCAGTTCCGGAGGCCTCCGGCGGCGCCGGCGGCGAGAAAGCGCGCCCGGCCCTCGGGATTCGACCAGAAGGGACCCGCCGCGTCCGCGGGGCCGTCGACGCCGCCGGGTGCCGGCACGCCCTCGGCGAGGGCGGCGAGGTTCGCGAGGAGGATGCGGCCCTCCCGGTCGAAGAGCACCGTCGCGTCGGGAGAGTCGATGAGAAGTGTCGCCGGGCGGCGCACGACCCCCGAGGCCTTCCGGCCTTCGCGCAGCTTGATCGGCTGCGTGTCCGTCTGGGACTTTGGCTTCTGCAACGGGTTCCCTCAGGGGCTCGAAACCCCATTATCGCCCCAGATCGAGGAGCGCGTCACCCGCGAGGCGGTAGGTGCGCCAGCCGTCCATCGAAACGGCTCCGAGCGCCTTGTAGAAGCCGATCGCGGGCTCGTTCCAGGTCAGGACGCTCCACTCCATCCGTCCGCAGCCCCGCGCGACCGCGATTCGGGCCAGCCGCGCGAGGAGAGCCTTGCCCGCGCCGAGCCCGCGTTGCCCGGGCTTCACGTAGAGGTCCTCGAGATAGAGGCCGGGCCGCGTGAGCCATGTCGAATAGTTGTGAAAGAAGAGCGCGAAGCCGATGACTTCCGCCCCCGCCTCGGCGAGGATCACCTCGGCGTAAGGCTTCGGCCCGAAGAGGTGCTCCTCGAGGAGGCGGGCGTCCGCGTGGCAGTCCTCGGGCTGCCGCTCGTAGAGCGCGAGGTCTCCGATGAGAGAGACGATCGCGGGCACGTCCCCGCGGCGGGCCTCGCGCAGCGTGAATCCCGGATCGTTCATGCGGCCTCCCGGGCGGGCAGGATCTCGAAGGGCATCGGCCGCGCATGTTACGGGGGAGGTGCTAAAACGGCTCCATGCCGGAGTCCGGGTCCTTCTACGGTCTTCTGACGCGGCGCGTGAGCGACGCGCGGCTGAAGGCCGCGCTCCCGCATCTACCGGCCGGCGGCGGCAACGTCCTGGACGTCGGCTGCGGTCTGACGGATCTGCCGAGCCGGTTCGAGGAGTACGTCGGGTGCGATCGGAACCCGGACGTGCTCGCCCAGCAGACGAAGAGATTTCCGAAGAGAGACTTCTACGAGTGGGACATTGCTCGCGGCGGGGCGCCGCCGGGGCTCGTCGGCAAGGGACCCTTCGAAGGAATCCTTCTTCTGGCGGTGCTCGAGCACGTGCCGGATCCTTCCGGCGTGCTCGCGCGTCTCGCTCCTCTCCTTTCCCCCTCGGGCCGGCTCGTCGCGACGACGCCCCATCCGTCCGGCAGGTGGCCGCTCGAAGCGGGCGCGGCCCTCGGCCTGCTGTCCTCGCACGCGCACGACGAGCACGAGCGCCTCCTCGGAGCGGAGGACCTCGACGCGGCGGGGCGTGGCGCGGGTCTTGCGCTCGTCCTCTACCGGAGGTTCCTTTTCGGCATGAACCAGCTCGCGGTCTTCTCCCGGTGAGCGCGCGGCCCCGCCCCGTCCGCCCCGGCGCGGACGCCATCACGGTCTCGAACGCCCGGACGCACAACCTCCGGGACGTCTCGTGCTCCTTCCCGGTCGGAGCGCTGACCGTCGTGACGGGCCCGTCGGGCTCGGGCAAGTCGTCCCTCGCGTTCGACACGCTCTACGCCGAGGGCCAGCGAAGGTTCGTCGAATCGATGTCCACGTACGCGCGGCAGTACCTCGAGCGGCTCGAGCGGCCCGACGTCGACGAGATCACGCACGTCCTGCCGGCGATCGCGATCGAGCAGAAGGCGCCGGCCCGGTCGGCCCGCTCGACCGTCGGCACGGCGACGGAGATCCTCGACGTCCTGAGGCTCCTCTTCTCGGCGGCCGGGACCCTGCGCTGTCCCGACGACGGGAGCCTCGTGCGCCGCGAGACGCCCGAGACCGTCCGCGCGGCCCTCCTCGAGGCGTTCGGCGAGGGCGCCCGCCTCCTCGTCGTCGCGCCGCGGAAGGTGACATCGTTCGAGGCGGAGAGCGCGGAGTGGAGACGGCTGGGCTTCTACCGCTATGTCGGAGCGGCGGGAGACGTTCGGGAAATTTCTTCGAGTGAAGAAGAGGGGGAGAACGCTGCGCCCGCAAGCCGCGCCGCAGCGCGCTCGGGCGGCTCCGCGGCGCCCGGCCCCATGTCATTCGAAGAAGAACCCGGCTCTTCGTCTCCTCTCCCCCCGCAGCCATCGGCGGCTGCATCAGCAGCCGCCGCATATGAGAAAGGAATCCCCTCTCCGTTCCCCTTGCTCATCGGCCGCCACGTGCTGCACGCCGACGATCCGGAGCTCCTCTCTTCACTTTCACAGGCATTCGACGCCGGAGACGGTGAACTTCTGGTCCTGAAGGCCGGAGAGGGTCTCGCGTCCGCGCGCAGATTCCGCCGCGGGCTCGCGTGCAACGCGTGCGGCCGCGCGTTCGCGGATCCCGTTCCCGCGCTCTTCTCCTTCAACTCGCCGCGCGGGGCGTGCGAGACGTGCCAGGGGTTCGGGCGCGTCGTCGGGATCGACGCGGCGCGCGTGATCCCGGACGGGCGGAAGACGCTCCGCGAGAGGCCCATCGCGCCGTTCAACTCGCCGTCGTACGAAAGCGCGTACGAGGACCTCCGGGCCGCCTCGCGAAGGCTGAAGATCCGCTGGGACGTCCCGTGGGACGACCTGACGCCGCGGGAGCGCGACGCCGTCTGGAAGGGCTCGGGCGACTGGTACGGCGTCGAGGGCCTCTTCCGGTACCTCGAGAAGAAGCGCTACAAGGTGCACGTCCGCGTCCTGCTCTCGCGCTACCGCGGCTACGCGACGTGCCCGTCCTGCCGGGGCGCGCGCCTGACGCCCGAGGCGCTCGCCGTGACGGTCGGCGGGAGGACGATCGCCGCGGTCTCGGACCTGACTCTGGACGAGCTCGTCGCCTTCTTCGGCGACCTCCCGCTCGGCGAGGGCGAGCGCGAGCGGGCGGCATCGCTCGTCGAGGAGGTGACGCGGCGCGCGCGGACTCTCGTCGAGATCGGCCTCGGCTACGTCACGCTCGCGCGCACGATGCGCACGCTGTCGGGCGGCGAGGCGCAGCGCGTCCAGCTCGGCTCGGCGATCGGGAACGCGCTCACGGGCACGCTCTACGTCCTGGACGAGCCCACCGTCGGCCTCCATCCCCGCGACACCCGCCGGCTCCTCTCCGTCCTCCGGCGCCTCGCGGCCGCCGGCAACGCCGTCGTCGCGGTCGAGCACGACACGGACGTCATCCGGGCCGCCGATCACGTCATCGACCTCGGGCCCGGAGCGGGCGCGAAGGGCGGGCGGCTCGCCTTCGAAGGGACGCCGCTGGCGCTCGAGGGGCGGGACACGGCGACGGGGAGGTCGTTGAAGAAAGAGAAGGAAGTATTTCTTGCTTCGGAAAGCAGGCCGTATCCGGAGAGCGCGGCGAGCGATGCCGCAGCGGCGGAGACGGTGGGTGCCTTCGGCACTCTCCTAGAAGGGGGTGTGGGCGTTGCGGCGCTCGAGGCGCGGCCGTCCGTCGATGCGCGCGGCGCCCGCTCGAGCTCCGGCCCCCATTCACCTTCTAAGAAAATACGACCTGTCGGTGCGCTCCCGAGTCCGCTCGACACGATCCAGGTCCTGGGCGCGCGGGCAAACAATCTCAAGAATCTCTCCGTCTCGTTCCCTCTCCACCGGCTCGTCGCGGTCGCGGGCGTGTCGGGATCCGGCAAGTCCTCGCTCGTCGTGGACGTCCTCGCGGCCGGCGCGCGGCAGCGGATGGGGAAGGGGCTGCTTGCCGGCATCGACGCCGTGGGGGAGCACGACGCCATCGAGGGCCTCGAGCGCGTGGCCGACGTCGTCCTCGTCGACCAGTCGCCGCTCGGGCGCTCGTCGCGCTCGAACCCGGCGACCGTCACGAAGGCCTGGGACGAGATCCGGACGCTCCTCGCGCGGGTTCCGGCCGCGCGCTCGCGCCGTCTCGAGAAGGGCGCGTTCAGCTTCAACGCCGCGGGCGGGCGCTGCGAGCGCTGCGAGGGCGCGGGCGTCGTGACCGTCGACATGCAGTTCCTCGCGGACGTCACGGTCGTGTGCGACGTGTGCGACGGCCGCCGGTTCAAGCCGGAGGTCCTCGAGGTGCGGCTCCGGGGACGCAACGTCGACGAGCTCCTCGCGACGACCGTCGACGAGGCGCGGATCCTCTTCGCGGACGCGCCCCGGGTCGCGGACCGCCTCGCGCCGCTCGCGGAGGCCGGGCTCGGATACCTCACGCTCGGGCAGCCGACGGCGACGCTCTCGGGCGGCGAGGCGCAGCGGCTCAAGATCGCGTCGTTCCTGCGCGGGGCCGACGCGCCGGAGGCTCCCGTCCTCTTCGTCTTCGACGAGCCGACGACGGGACTCGCGCCGTCCGACGTGGACGTCCTCCTCGCGGTGCTCCGGCGGCTCATCGCCGCCGGACACTCGATCGTCGCGGTCGAGCACAACGCCGCGTTTCTCGCGCGGGCCGATCACCTGATCGAGCTCGGGCCCGACGGAGGGCCAGCGGGGGGCCGGATCGTCTTCGAGGGCGCGCCCGCGGCGCTCGCGGCTCGCGGCGGGACGCCCACCGCGGTCGCGCTCGAGGGGCGGGTACAATTTGGGTCACGGTGACAGACGAGAAATGGCGATACGTTCTCTCGGCCGAAGGCCGTGAGATCGAGCTTTCGGACGGAGAGGTGACGCTCGGGCGCAGCCGCACCTCCACCGTCCGGCTCGAGCACGAGTCCGTCTCGCGGTCGCACGCTCTCCTGACATTCGACCGCGGCGAGGCGATCGTGAAGGACCTCAATTCCTCGAACGGGACCTTCGTGGGGGGGAAGCGCATCCAGCGCGAGACACGGCTCGTGAACGGCGACCGGCTCCAGCTCGGCGCGGCCGTGGTCGAGGTCCGTCTCCTCGCGCCGGACGTCCCGTCCGAGCGCACGGCGCTGCTCGCGGCCGAGCAGCTTCCCGACGCCCCGCCCCGCCCCCCCTCCGGCATCACGTTCGAGCCCGTCCCCGGGCTCACGAGCCCCGGCCTCGAACCGCCTCCGTCTCCGTCGCTCGGCCCGGACCCGATGTCGGCCTCCGAGCTCTTCCGCGACGTGGACCGCAAGCCGGCCCGCGAACCCTCGCTCGTGATGGACGTCTTCCCGCCGATGGGCGGAGCGCCCGACGAGGTCTCGACGATCTCGCCTCCGCCGATGCCGGCGCCCCCGCCGGCGCCGTCTCCTTCGGCCGCAGCGCCGCCGCGCGAGCTCGCCGACTACTCGATCCGCATGAGCGAAGCCGACAAGGCCGCGCGCCCTCCGGCGAGCGCGCGCGCCGCCGCGTTCCGGGAGCGGCGTTCGTCTCCTCTCAACGAGGGGCCGCGCAACGCGGCGAACCCGTTCGCGCGACTCCTCGCCGCGATCGTGGACTCGGTGATCCTCGCCGCGATCAACGTCCTGCTCTTCGCCCCGGTCTTCCTGATCGACTACTTCCGCTCCGAGCTCCAGACGCGCGACGCCGGGCCCGACTGGGCGTTCCGGGCGATCACGGCGCTCTCGTGCCTCCTCGCGATCCTCGCGAACACGCTCTACGTCGTCGGCGGATGGGCGTGGCGCGGAAGGACTCCCGGCAAGTCCCTTCTCGGCCTCGCGGTCGTCCGCAGGGGCGCACCGTCGGGTCGCGGGATCGGGTGGCCGGCGGCCTTCGTCCGGGCGATCGTGTGCATCCTGGCGGGCCTTCCGCTGGGCCTCGGCTGGGCCTGGGCCTTCTTCGAGAAGGAGAAGCGAGCCTTCCAGGACCTCGCGGCCGGGACCTGGGTGGTCAGGGTCCGTTGAGGGCGGCGAGAAGGGACGGCGACAGGAGCGCCTCCTCGGAGCGCCGCGGACCTCCCCGCGCGCGCCAGTCCGCGAGCGCGCGGCGGGCGCGCGAGAGGAGCATCGGGTCGGACTCTCCGCCGAGGACGTAACGGGTCCCGAGCACGAGGCACTGCAGGAGATCCACTTCCCGCGCGTCCGGGCGCGCGGATCGCAGGGCCGCCAGCGCCGCCTCCGCGCCGTCGAAGTCTCCCGCCGAGAACAGCACGAGGACGCCCTCCACGCTGGCCCCGCCCGCCTCGGGGCGGGGGGCGGCGGCCGGCGTCGGGGCGGCGGAGACCGCGGTTGGCGCGGCCGTCGGCGCGGCGGGAACCGCGGTCGGCGTGGCCGCCTTCGAGGCCTCGAGCGCGGCGGCCCGGCGGTCGAGCGTTTCGATCCTCGCGAGGAGGTCGCCGTACTCCGGGAAGCGCCGGATGAGACCCGCGTCGCGCGAGCGGGCGAGGTCGAGGCGCGCGGCGCCGTCGTCGCCGAGCTCCATGAGGGCCGCCCCGCGGTAGTAGTAGGGGTCGTAGAGGTCGACGTAGTTTCGGGTCGTGCCGAAGTGCTCCTTGACGTCTCGGTGCCCCGTTTCGAGCGCTTCGTCCATCCGCTTGACCACGGCCGCCCAGTCCTTCCGGCCCGCCGCCTCGACCCCGGCCTGATAGGCCTTCACCGCGGCGTCGGGGGGTAGAATCGCCTGAGACGAGGCGGGGCCGGCCAGCGCGAAAAGGAGCCCGGCGAAGGCCGGGATCCAGCCGGCGACGCGTGGGGTGGGAACCGGGCCGGGACACTCCCTAGGAAGCATCAGAAGGGATTCTAGAGAACGATGGGTCTTCCCCGCCGCAACGCGCTCCGCCTCGCCTCCGCCGCCGTTCTGGCGGCCGTCGTCGGCGCCTTCCCTGCGGCCGGCCAGACGCCGGGCGCCTGCGCGCCGAACGCTCCCGTCCTCACGGGCCCGTCCGGCGTCAACGCGGGCGAGACCTACGCCGTTTCCTGGACGAACGTCCTCGGGAGCCAGACCGCCGCGCCGATCGCGAGCAACGCGTACGTCGTCCAGCGGGCGCTCGATCCGTCTTTCACGAACGCCTCCACGATCGACACGGTGACGACCCAGCGCTCGGCCCTGACGTTCTCGGCCGCGCCGGCCGGAGCCACGGCGCTCTACCACCGCGTCCTCGTCCGCACGCCCTGCGCGACGCTCGCGGCGATCTACTCCAACGTCCTCGCCGTCTCCGTCAAGACGATCTGCGACGTGCCGCCGTCCGTCGGCCAGCTCACGTCCTCTCCCGAAAACCCTCCGGCCTTCTCGACCTGGGTCATCTCCTGGGACACGCTCGGCTCCGGCGCAGGCCCCGGCGGCGGATACACGAACCTGAAGTTCCGGATCCGGCGGACGAGCGCGCTCGAGCCTGACGGCGTGGAGTGGGTCGTGGACGCGGGCTCGGCCTCGTTCACGGGACCGCCCGGCGTGTACGTGTTCGAGGTGCGTGCCGAGGCGGCGTGCGGCGCCGTGGGGCCGTGGTCGCCGCCGAAGACGGTCACCGTCGGATCGGTCGTCAAACCTTCCCTCGTCCTCATCTCCGAGCCGGCGCCCCTCGCCCAGGTCGCGCCGGCGGCGGCGGGCGCGAGGCCCGCGACGTCGTTCGCGGTGCGCAACGGCGGGACGGCCCCCCTGACCGCCTACACGAAGTGCGACGACACGGGCTTCGTGATCGCGCCCGCCCAGTTCACGCTCGCTCCGGGCGCGCGGCAGGACGTCTCCGTCACGTCGCTCTACGGCACCGTCCTCCCGAAGCCCGTGACGACCTCGGTCGCGATCACGTACGGAGGGACGACTCTGAACGTCCCGATCCTCCTCATGCTCGCCGCCTCGCCCGCCGCGGCGCCCGTCACCTGGAGCGCGCCGGCCGCGGACGTCGACGTGAACGGAACCGCGGTCACGCGAAGCCTCGTGAACCCCGGAGCGACGGTCGCGCCGTTCGTGGGCTCGGTCAAGGCGCCCTGGATCGCCGTGCAGTCCCTGGACGGCCAGCCGTGGGACCGGCCGATGGCGCCGTTCGAGGTGCGTCCGGTCCGGCTCGTGATCGACCGCGCGAAGCGCCGCGCCGAGACCGGCACGGAGGTGGGCGCCGTCGCGCTCACGACGGTCGGGTTCGACGCGCCCGAGACGCTCGTCGTGACGGACGACGGGCCGCGCATCCTCCCGGCCGCGACCGGCTCGGCGGCCCTGCCGGCCGCTTCGGCGAAGACGCGCGTCCTCTACGCCTCGTTCCCGAACGCCCTGGACGCGAAGGGCGTCGGCCGCTTCGCCGCGGACCTCTGGCTCACGAACACCGACGTCGTGAACCCGATCACGCTCTCCCTCTTCTTCAACCCGGTCGGGGGGCCCGGCGACGGATCGGCGCTGCGGCGCTTCGACATCGAGCTCGCGGCCGGCGAGACGCGCCGCTACCGCAACATCGTCTCGACGCTCCTCGGCGTGGACGGCGCCTTCGCCGTCGAGGTGCGCTCCTCGGCGCCCACCGTGAGCGCCACGGCCCTCGTCTCCAACACGGCGGTCCCGGCCGTCGCCGCCCGGCGCCGCGCGCTGACGGGCGCGGCGCCGGGCTCGTACGGGTTCGAGATGCGCCCGACGTCGCCGGGCGAGGGCGCCAAGCAGAGCGACCCCATCCAGGTCGTCTCGGGCCTCGCCCACGACGCGAACCGGCGGTCGAACCTGCTCCTCCTCGAGACGTCGGGCTACGACACGACGGTCCTCGTTCAGCTCTACGACAAGGCGGGAAGCCAGGTGACGAAGAACGGCCAGCCCGTTCAGCTCGAGAAGACGGTTCCCGCCAACGGCGCGCTCCAGATCAACGACGCCGACGAGCTCTTCGACGCGGCGCCGCTCGCGGGCTCCTACGCCTACGCGCTCATCACGTGGAAATCGAGCGCGACGGACGCGAACGGGGCGCCGAACGGATCGGTCGTCGGGATGGCGACGGTGATCGACAACCGGACGCAGGACTCTTCCCTTCACGTCGGCGTTTCGACGTCGGCTCTGGATCCGTCCTACGTGCCCTCGTCGAGTCTCAACGCCGGCAGGACGGCGCTGGCCTCGTTGCCCTATGGCGGGTATCCGGCGCCGCTCGTCTTCCCGGCCGTTCACTCGTCGGGCGCGCCCCTCGCAAGCGGCGAGAAGCCCTTCTGGCGCACGCGGGTCACGCTGACGAACACGAGCGACAAGGCGGCCGATCAGCGCACGATGACCCTGTCGTATTCCGAGCCGAACGCGAGCGCCGTTACGGGTCAGGTCACGGTCGTTCTTTCGCCGAGGGCCGTGGCCTCCTTCGAAGATCTTCTCGAGGCGCCGGGAATGGACGTCCTCCCGGGTCAGAACTCCTATGGATCGGTGATGATCACGGCCACGAAGAACAACGACGGCACGTGGGCGACCGGCTGGGCGGGCGTCGACGTCCAGACCGAGACGTACACCGTCGACCCGGCGCAGGGCGTCGGCGACTACAAGACGGGGATGGAAGGCTACGCGTATTTCCACGGCTATTCGTCCTTCCAGTCGAACCTCGGAACCATGTCCTTCGACGGCGCCGAGAACAGCACGAACTACCGGACGAACCTCATCCTGAACGAGGTGGGCGGCGCGTCCTGCGACGTCGTGATCGCGGCGTACATGCCGGGCTCGTTCGTGCCCGTCGCGTCCGTCACGAAGCGCCTCCCGCCGAACGGCTACTTCTCCGACGAGCTCTTCACGAACATCCTCGGCCTGAACCTCACCGACGTCACGGACGTGCGCATCGTCGTCCGGCAGGTCGCGGGCGACGGCGTCTTCCTCGCCTTCGCCTCGAAGATCGACCGCGCGAGCGGCGACCCCGCGAACATCTTCCTGCGCCCCGCCGCCGCCGGCACGGGCCGCTGACGGGGTCCTTGGCCGGCGCCGTCGAACGGATCGCCCACTACCGGATCCTGAAGCGGATCGGCCGCGGCGGCATGGGGATCGTGTACCAGGCCGTCGACGAGCGCGACGGCCGCCTCGTCGCCCTCAAGGTCATCCGCGAGGCCGAGGCTCCCGGAGACGAGTCCGCCGTCCACCAGCGCGAGGCCCGCGTGCGCTTCGACCGCGAGGCCGCGATCCTCAAGAGCCTCCTCCACGTGAACGTCGTGACGTTCTACGAGATCGGCGAGGAGGACGGCACGCCCTGGCTCGCGATGGAGTACCTCGACGGCGCGCCGCTGACCTCGTACGCCGGCCGGCCGTGGACGGAGACGCTTCCCCTCCTCGTCCAGGCCGCGCACGGGATGGCGTACCTCGCCTCGCGCGGGATCGTCCACCGCGACCTCTCGCCGGACAACATCCTCGTGATCGAGCGCGGCGGCGACCTCATCGTCAAGCTCCTCGACTTCGGCATCGCGAAGCTCTTCGAGCACGCGACCGGCCTCGAGTCCCTCACGGCGACGGGCTTCTTCCTCGGGAAGGTCGCCTACGGCTCGCCCGAGCAGCTCGGCTCTCTCGGCCACGGCGCGACGCTCGACTGGCGGAGCGACGTCTACAGCCTCGGCGTCATCTTCTACCAGGTGCTCGCGGGCCAGCGCCCGTTCGAGGGAAAGGCGCCGGTCGAGTACATCGCGGCGCACCTGAACCAGGCGGCGCCGCCCGTCGCGGCCCCGCACGACGCGCCACCCCTGCCGCTTCCCCTCGTCCGCCTCATCGGACAGATGCTCGAGAAGAGGCGCGAGGACCGGCCGGACGGCTGGCACGAGATCGTGGACCGCCTCGTCGCGGTCCTGCGCGCGTCGGGCGGCACCGCGCCCGTCCCCGAGTCGGCGGGCGCGGAAGGAGAGGCCGTCCCGGTGCCCACGGGCCGGACGGCCCTCGTCGCCCAGACGCCGCCGACGCTTCCCCCGACGCGGACGCGCGGCCTCGAAGCCCGGCCTCTCGCGAGCGTCGCCATCGCGGCGCTCGTCCTCGTCCTCGCCGCGACGTGGTACTCGCGCCGCCCGCGCGAGGACGGTCCGGCCAGGGTCCCGCCGGCCCGGTTCGCCGCGAGGCCGACGGCCGCCCCGGCCGCGGCCCCGGCGCCGACGGTCGCCGAGGCGGCCCTCACGGGGCGCCTCCGGATCCTCGCGCTTCCCTACGCGCACGTCCGCTCGGTCGTCGACCGGTCGGGGAAGTCCGTGCCGCTCCCGCAGGACGCGACGACGCCCCTCCTCCTCCGGGATCTCGCGCCCGGCGTCTACCGCGTCGTCCTGTCGGGGCCGGACGAGGGCCGAACCGTCGAGCGGCGCGTCCAGGTCTACGCGGGAGCCTCGGAGCTTCTCTCCGAGCCCTTCGCGACGCCTTCGTCCCTCGCCCAGATGCTCCGGACCGGAGGTTCGAAGCCATGACGGTGCCTCTCGGCCGTGCGATCCCGGTCCTCGCCGCGCTGCTCGCGGGCGCGCCGCCGGCGGCGGCCCAGCTCGACTCGGCCCTCCTCTCGAAGCTGCGCTTCAACCTCACGAACCCGGGCGGGAAGTCGCTCGCGATGGGCGGCGCCTTCTCGGCGATCGCCGACGATGCGACCGCCGCGCTCGCGAACCCGGCCGGACTCGGCCTCATCTCGTCGTTCGAGGTCGCGGTGTCGGGCAAGCGCGTGGACGAGACGCTCGCGCTGCCGACGGCCCGCTCCGTCGCGACGGGCGGCCTCACGGCGCCCTACCCGCCGGTCGCGACGTCCACGGTCGGCCTCGACGCGAGCGCGACGAGCGTCGAGTTCGCGGGCGTCGTCATCCCGATCTCGCGCCGGCTCGTCGCCGCTCTCACGTACGCCGAGAACCTGCGCTTCGAGGGCGACGCCGGCCCGGGCGGCTACCAGTACCTCGAGCTCCGCGACAACCGTTCCGGGGGAACGACGCGCCGCGACTTCCTGTACGAGTACCGCGAGTTCGGCTCGGCATCGCTGACGAACCGGCTCGTCGCGGCTTCGCTCGCATTCCGGGTGAACGAGGGCTTCCGGATCGGCGGGGGCGTGACGCTGAACCGGGCGTCGTTCGACCTCGACGGGGACGCGGGCGGCCCTCACCGGATCGTGAGCCAGGCGTACCTCTCGCCGACGCAGCAGCAGACCCTGACGACCACGATGGCGGTGCAGGGCGTCTCGGGCACGCAGGTCGGATTCGTCGCGGGCGTGCACGCGGACCTCATCTCCGGCGGGAGCCTCACGTTCGGCGCCGACTACCGCTGGACACAGGCCGCCGAGGGGACGCTCGCGATCGGCGGCGACGTCCCGACGGCGCTCCTTGGACAGACGTCGCGGGCCTTCAGGTTCCGCGTGCCGAGCGACGCCTCCGCGGGGCTCGCGGCGCATCCCATGCCGGGCCTCACGATCGCGGCCGAGGTCCAGTGGGTGAGATATGGCGAGATCTTCGACCGGGCGCTGCCGGTCGTCTCGTACGCGGGCCTCGCGGGTCCGTTCCCGGGCAATCCCGTGACCGGCGTCCTCGCGGACCTCTCGCCGGCCCCGAACGTCTTCGTCCCGCGGCTCGGCTTCGAGTACGTGGCGGGCGGCCCCGAAGTGCGGCTCGCGTTCCGCGTCGGGTACCATCGCGAGCCCGCGCACGGCGTCAAGGCGAGCCTCGCAGCGCGCGACGCGTCGGGCCAGCCCTACTCGATCACCGATCCCCCCTTCTCCGACAGCGTGGCCGCCGTCTTCGACGGCGGACGCGCGGACGACCGCTTCACGGGCGGCCTCGGCCTCACGGCCTTCCGGAACCTCTCGGTGGATCTCGGCTTCGACGTCGGGCGCGACTCGCGGCAGTTCGCCGTGAGCCTCTTCTACCGGTTCTAGGCTCCGACCGGCTCGGCCTCCCGCGTCTCCATCGAGCTCCGGTCGCGCGCGCCTTCGCGCGTCGCGTCGTCGAGCGCCGTCTCCGCGCGGCGGATGAGGTCCTCGATCGTGCTCTTCTCGAGCCTGCGGCGCACGGAAATTCCGGCCGACGCCGTCACCCCGGTGCCCTTCGCCGCGGACGCGCGGATCCGGTCGACGGCCATGCGCGCGCTCGCCTCCTCGGCCTCGACGAGAAGGGCGGCGAAGGTGTTCGGCCCCCAGCGGGCCGGGACGTCGATGCCGCGAATCGCGCGGGCCACTCCCTGACCGAACGCCGCGACGATCTCGTCGACCGCCGGGGAGTCCATCTTCTTCCGGGCCTCCTCGAAGCCGTCGAGCTCGAAGAGAGCGAGCGCGAGCGTGCGGCGCGTGCGGTCGGCCCGGAAGAGCTCCTCCCGGGACCGGGCGAGGAACGTCCCGCGGTTCGGGAGGTTCGTCAGGGCGTCGGTCGTGGCGCGCGTGAAGAGCCGGCGCTCCTCGTCGGCCGCGGTCGGGAGGAGGAGGGCCGTGAACGCGAGGAACGCGGTCCCGAGGAGGACGCCCGCCGCGGGCGACGCCTCGGGGAGGCGGCGGGACGCGATCTCGGCGACGCCGCCCGCGAGGAGGATTCCGGTGGCCGCGAACGCGAGGAACGTGTCGCGGCGGCGGTTCTGCTTCCGCGCGAGCACCCACGCGACCCCCGCGCTCACGACGAGAAGAGAGGCCACGGACAGGCTCTCGAGCCAGCCGGCCGAGGCCGGCATGACGAGGGCGAGAACGCACCCGGCGAGCGCGGGCAGGAGGACGGCGACGCGCACGCCCTTCGCGCCGAGGCCCAGGATCCTCAGGAGGAAGAGGAAGCCGATCGCCGGCAGGAGAAACGAGAGCGCCCGGAGGAGGCGCGTGAGGATCTCCCTCGAGAGAGGGACCGGCACGGGCGTGAGGAGCGGCGTCCCGAGCCAGAACGCGACCGCGAAGGCGAGGGCCGCGTAGAGACCGAGTTCGAAACGTGCGCGATTCCAGCGCAGGAGAAGCAGCGCGAGGATGCCGAGAGACGCCGCCAGGAGCGCGCAGAAGAATACGAGAACCTGCGGCAGCGTGAAGAGCACGGTTCAGGCGATTCTACGCGACCCGACCGGACGGTCGGTCGGGCCGGTCGTCCGGGACCGTCAGCGCCGTGCCGCGAAGTCCGCGATCGTCGCCTTCAGCCCGTCCTCGAGGCCGACCTTCGGCTCCCAGCCCAGGGTCGCCTTCGCGAGGGAGATGTCGGGCCGGCGTTGCTTCGGGTCGTCGACCGGAAGGGGCCTGTGGACGATCGGCGAGGACGTGCCCGTGATCCTCTTGACCGTCTCCGCGAACGCCAGGACGGTCATCTCGGAAGGATTCCCGATGTTCATCGGATCACGGAAATCCGAGACGAGCAGCCGGTGGATCCCCTCGATGAGGTCCGCGACGAAGCAGAAGGAGCGCGTCTGTGAACCGTCCCCGAAGACCGTGAGCGGCTCGCCGCGGAGCGCCTGCCCGATGAGAGACGGGACGATGCGCCCGTCGTTCGGGCGCATGCGGGGCCCGTAGGTGTTGAAGATCCGGACGATCCGCGTGTCCACGCCGTGGAAGTTCCGGTACGCGACCGTGATCGCCTCCGCGAAGCGCTTGGCCTCGTCGTAGCACCCGCGCGGGCCGACCGGATTCACGTTGCCCCAGTACGTCTCGGGCTGCGGGTGGACGAGCGGGTCGCCGTAGACCTCGGACGTCGACGCGAGGAGGAAGCGGGCCCGCTTGGCTCGCGCGAGGCCGAGCGCCTTGTGCGTCCCGAGAGCTCCGACCTTGAGCGTCTGGATCGGGATCTGGAGGTAGTCGATCGGCGAGGCGGGCGACGCGAAGTGGAGGATCGCGTCCACGGACCCGTCGAGGTAGATGTACTCGGTGACGTCGTGGAAGACGAAGCGGAACTTCCGGTTCCCGGCCAGGTGCGCGATGTTGCGCACGTCCCCCGTCACGAGGTTGTCGAGGCCGACGACCTCGTGCCCCTCGGCGAGGAGGCGGTCCGCGAGGTGGCTGCCGAGGAAGCCCGCGGCCCCGGTGACGACGGCCCGCATCAGCTCCGTCCGAGCCCCACGTAGTTCCAGCCGAGCCTCTTCATCTCCTTCGGCTCGTAGAGGTTTCTCAGGTCGACGAAGTTCTTCGCGGCCATCGTCTTCTCGAGCCGCGGGAGGTCGAGCTTGCGGAACTGGTTCCAGTCCGTCGCGAGGACGAGGACGTCCGCCCCCGCGACGCAGCCGTACGGGTCGTCGGCGAGCTTCAGCGCGGGCATCTCCTTCTTCGCGTTCTCCATGGCCGCCGGGTCGTAGGCGACGACGTCGGCGCCGCGCGCGAGGAGGTCGGAGGCGAGCCGGAGGCTCGCGCTCTCGCGGATGTCGTCCGTCTCGGGCTTGAAGGCGATCCCGAGGAGCGCGACGCGCCTGCCCTTCACGCTCCCGCAGAGCCCCTCGACCTTGTCGACCATGCGGGCCTTCACGCGGTCGTTCGCCGAGAGCGTCGCCTCCATGAGCTCGAACGTGTAGCCGTTCTTGCGCGCGAGGTCGACGACTCCGGAGGAGTCTTTCGGGAAGCAGGAGCCGCCGTAGCCGGGGCCCGGGTTCAGGAACTGGGGCGCGATGCGCTTGTCGAGGCCCATCCCGCGGGCGACGTCCTTGACGTCGGCCCCCATCTTCTCGCACATCATCGCGATCTCGTTGATGAACGTGATCTTGAGCGCGAGGAACCCGTTCGAGGCGTACTTGATGAGCTCGGCGGACTCGACGTCCGTCACGACGAACGGGACCCCCGCGATCGCGAGAGGGGAGTAGACGTCCTTGACGATCGCGATCGCCTCCTCGTCGCGCGAGCCGATCACGACGCGGTCCGGGTGCATGAAGTCCTCGATCGCCGAGCCCTCGCGCAGGAACTCGGGGTTCGAGACGACCGAGAACTTGTACTTGCCGTTCCTCCGGAGGATCTCCTCGATCTGCGCGCCCGTGCCCGTCGGGACGGTGGACTTCGTCACGACGACCTTGTAGCCGTTCATGTGCTCGGCGATCGTCTCGGCCACCCGGAAGATGAAGGACAGGTCCGGCGAGCCGTCGTCCTTCGGCGGCGTTCCGACCGCGATGAAGATCACGAGAGAGCGCTCGATGGCCTCGGCGACGTTCGTCCCGAACCGCAGGCGCCCCGCCTTCTCGTTCTTGTGGATGAGCTCCTCGAGGCCGGGCTCGTAGATCGGCGAGACGCCCTTCCGGAGGAGCTCGATCTTGCCTTCGTCCTTGTCGATGCAGGTCACGTCCATGCCGAAGTCGGCGAGGCAGGCGCCCGTGACGAGGCCCACGTAGCCCGTGCCGACCATGCAGATGTTCATCGGGGAAGAGCCTCCGAAGGTGGGAGTCCCGGGGAGGGGGATTCTAACCTCCGGAGGCCGTCGAGACCGGGTTTCAGGGCCGGGTCAGTTCGTCGGGACGCCGATCCGGATCGTGAGCGAGAACGCCTCAGTGAATCGGCCTCGGCGTCGGTGTCGGGGTCTTCAGCTGGAGCGTCGCGCCGCCCGCGGCCTCGAGGTGGCCGAGGAAGAACGTCGAGTTCGTCTGGACCTCGTTGGGGTCGATGAAATTGCCGGGGAGGTGGAACCGGAGGTTCCACTTGATCGGCGTTCCGATCGCGAGGTTCTGCTGCGTGAGGTGCTGCTTGATCTTCGAGATCGCGAGCGCGTACGAGGTCTGCTCGTTGGGCCCGAGCTCGTGGTACTCGATCATGTCGCTGCTCGCCGAGCACGCGCCCGTGCAGACCGTGATGAAGACGCCGATCGCGCTCTTGAAGTCCTTCGTGTGCTGGCGGAAGCCGTGGACGTCGATTCCGTACTGGAACGTCACGGTCTGCGCGAGGAGGGGAAGGGTCGCGTTCGGCGCGGGGGCGATGAGCGTCAGCCACTGGGAGGCGTGGGCCGGAGCGGCCGACAGCGAGAGAGCGACGGCGAGGACGGCGGAAGCGGGGACGCGTGTCTTCATGGATCCCTCCTTCGGCTCAGGGCTTCGTGAATGTCTTTTCGTCGGCGGACGCGAGGTACGAATCGTTTCCGGCGAACGCGACCTTGACCTTCCACGTCTTCTGGCCGGCCGGCAGGGGCGGGAGCGGCAGGAGCACCGCGTCGCTCTTGATGTTGCCGGGGTTGTAGGGCGTGCCGTTCACCGTGACCTCGACGGGCACGGCCGGGTTGAGGCCCCTCCCGTCGCTGATCCGCGTCAGAGAGAACGTGTACGAGCCCGACGGCGCTCCGGGCTCGTCCTTGTACGTTCCCCAGATCAGGTCTCCGAGCTTCAGGACGGTCTTGCACTTGAAGATCGACAGGTCGCCCTTGCCCTCGACCCGGGGCGCCGTCGCCTTCACCTCGTAGTGCTTCTGGACGAAGTTGTCGGGGACCGTGTAGTCCAGGCTCGCCCGGCCCGAGGCGTCCGTCGCCGCGTCGCCGGCCTTCTTGCCGTCGACCCAGAACCCGAGCGCGAATCCGGACAGCGCCGAGCCGCCCTGCCTGACGTCGGCCTCGAGCTTGATCTTCTCGCCCGGGGTGCCGAAGCGGTTCGGGAGCGTCACGACGGGCGCGACCTGCACCCCGCCGGACCGGGATGAGACGCCGCCGGACGCGGGCGTCGGGCCCGCGGAGGGATTCGAGGCTCCCGCGGGCCGGTCGGAGGCGAGAGAGGGCAGGGCGGAAGCGAGGACGAGGGCGGCCAGTGCGCTGATTTTCATGCCGCCCAAGATGCGGGCGGGCGCTCCCTTCCGCAAGCCGTCCGCATGGTCCGCCCGCGAAAAGCGTCTGTCCGTGCGCGACAGGGCGTCCTGGAACGACGCCCGCGGCGCCGCCGACGGCGCGTCCGTGCGCCGGGTCACGGATCAGCGCCCCGGCTTCCTGGAAGTGTCGAAGGGCCGCCGGAACAGCGAGAAGAGCTCCCGCCGCGAGACGGGCTTCGGCGGGTCTCCGGGGGCGGGCGCCGGAGGATCGGGGCGTTGATAGGCGCGGGCGGCCTCCGCGGGATAGAGGCGGGCCTGCATCGTGTCCCAGACGATGTCCCCGAGGGCGAGCTGGGGGGAGAAGCCGAGCGCCTGCCACGCCTTCTCCATGTCGGCGATCCGGGGAGCGCGCCGGGCGGATCCCGTCACCTCGAGCCGGCACTCCTTCGCCGCGCGCACGGCGACGGCGCGGACGACCTCGGACGGGCGGACGGCGAGGCCGGACCCGAGGTTCACGATTTCGCCGATGGGCCGCTTCACGAGCGCCGAGAGGATCCCGCGCACGACGTCCTGGGGGTGGATGTAGTCCCGGGGCGCGTCGTCGGGGAGGAGGACCTCGCCGCCCGCGAGGAGCGTCTCGAGGGCCGCCTGAGGAAAGCGCGCCGGCCCGGCTCCCGGCCCGGCCGCCGCGAAGACGCGCAGGATCACGAACGGAAGGCCGGACGCGAGGATCGCCTCCTCCTCCGCGGCCTTCGCGAGGAGGTCGCGGTCCTCGCCCGGCTCGACCGGCTCGTCCTCGCGCGCGCGGACGTCCTCCTCGTTCCGCGGCCCGTAGAGAGCGGCGTCGGAGAGGTGCACGAAGATCCCGATCCCGGCCTGCCGGGACGCCTCGACGAGGGCGCCGAGCCCCGGGGCATCGAGGGGGAGGCGCATGGCGTTCACGACCGCCGCGGGCCGGTTCTCGGAGAAGACCGCCTCCAGGAAGGCCGCGTCCGTCCCGTCGCCGCGCACGGCCGAGACGCGCGGATGGCGCGAGAAGGAAGCGAGCCGTTCCTCCTTGAGGGCGCGGCCGTCGCCCGCGTCGTCGAACGTGTCGAGGACCACGACGGACTCGCCCGCCCCGAGGAGCCGTCGGGAAAGGGCGGCGCCGAGGAAGCCGGCCCCTCCGGCGACGAGGACGAGGCTCACGGCGCGGGCGTCGGGACGGGCGTCTGCTGCGCGTCCTCGTAGCGCTTCTGGATCCCGGACTTCTGGCGATCGCGGATGAGCCAGCGCAGTGTCTTGCTCTCGTTGATGCCGACGAGGATGTCGTTGATCGCGTCCGCGACCGTGGGATCCGCGATGAGCTTGCCCGCCGTGCCCTGGGTCGAGTCGAGCTTCGCCGCGACGTTCGCGAGGTGCGACGAGAGCTTCTTCAGGTCGTCGGTGAACTCCTTCGCGAAGGCGTCGTCGTGCACGAGCTTCGGGAGGAGGCCGCTGCCCGCGCCGAGGTCCCTCGAGAACGACGCGAGTCCGTCGGCGGTCGCCTTGAGGGAGTCGACCATCGCGAAGAACTTCTTCTTGCCCTCGGGATCCGAGAGAAGGGCCGGGACGAGGCCCTCGCCCGTGGCGGTGCCCTTCTCGACCGTCGCGAGAATGCGGTCGAGGGAGGCCGTGGCGCTCCTGAGCTGGCCGATCACGTCGTCGGCGGCCTTCTCGTCGTTCAGGAGGCGCCCGACGAGCCCGCGGCCCTGGCGCACGTCGGCGATGAGGGCGTTCAGGGAATCGAGCGTCTGCCGCAGAGACTTCGAGAGCTCGGCCCCGTTTTTCGACTCGGACGTGATCTCGCCCAGCAGCCCCTCGCCCTTCTCCGTCCTGCCGAGGATGTTCTTGAGCGACTTCGAGATCGCGACGACGTTGTCCACGAGGTCTCCCGAGCCCGCGAGGATCTTGTCGATCTCGGCGCCGCGGAACGCGATGATCTCGTGGTCGGGCTCGAGGTCGGGCTTGTCGGGCGAGCCGGGCGTCACCTCGAGGTACTTGTCGCCGAGGAGGCCGATCGTCTTGATCTCGGCACGGCTGTCGGTCTTGACGAGGTGCTGGTACTTGCGCTCGATGTCGAAGTGGACGGTCAGGTCCTGGCCGGGCGCGCGCGGGACCTCGATGTCGCGCACGGCGCCCACGACGACGCCGGCGAGCCGCACCTGGTTTCCCGTGAGGAGGCCCTGAGAGTTCGGGAAGCGCGCGAAGTACGACGTGCGGCGGAGGAAGAAGCCCTTCGTCCCGCCGATGAAGAGAAGAGCCCCCGCGAGGAGGATGAAGGACGCGAAGAGGATGACCCCCACGCGCGTCTTCGTCCGGATGTCGGCTCTCACCATCCCGTTCCCCTCTTTCGCCGGATCATGCCAAAGCCGCCCCGGCCGACAGGAACTCCCTCAGCTCCGGCACGTCGGAGGCCCGGGCCTCGTCCGGGGTGCCCGTGAACACGAACCGGGCGTTCTTGAGGAACGTCAGCCGATCCGCCACGAACAGGGCCGAGACGATGTCGTGCGTGACGACGACGGAGGTCGTCCCGAGGCGCCCGTTCAGGTCCTTGATGAGCCGGTTGATCGTCATGGACGTCACGGGGTCGAGGCCCGTCGTCGGCTCGTCGTAGAGGAGGACCTCGGGCCGGAGGGCGACCGTCCGCGCGAGCGAGACGCGCTTCTTCATGCCGCCCGAGAGGGACGCGGGAAGCAGCCGCTCGACGTCGCGCCCGAGGTTCACGAACCCGAGGACCTCCGCGACGCGATCGGAGATCCGCTCCTCGGGCCAGCTCGTGTGCTCGCGCAGCGCGAAGGCGATGTTCTCGAAGACGGTCATCGAGTCGAAGAGGGCGCCGCTCTGGAAGAGCATGCCGACCTTCTTGCGGACGGGCACGAGGGCCTCCTCGGGGAGGCGCGCGATCTCTTCGCCGTCCACCCAGACCTCACCCGAGTCCGGCTGCTCGAGACCGTTCATGTGGCGGAGGGACACGGACTTTCCCGTGCCCGAGCCGCCGAGGATGACGAGCACCTCGCCGCGCTTCACGTCGAGGTCGACGGCGTCGAGGACCGTCTTCTGGCCGTACGCCTTCGAGACGCCCCTGAACTCGATGATCGGGGCGCCCGCCGGCAGGCCGGTCCTCAGGACACGCATGACGCCGGTCTCGGACAGCGGCTTCACGAGAGGCCCAGCGGAAGCAGGACGAAGAGCTTCGTGAGGAAGAAGTCCGACATGATGACCGCGATCGAGGCGACGACGACGGCCACCGTCGTCGCGCGGCCCACGCCGTCCGCGCCGCCCGTCGCGTTCAGGCCGTTGTAGCAGCCGATCATCCCGATCTCGAAGCCGAAGAACGGCGTCTTGAAGAGGCCGTGGAGGATGTCGTTCACGTGCGTCGAGGTCGAGACCGTGGAGAGGTAGAACGACGCGCCGATCTTCAGCTCGATGACGGCGAGGAAGAGGCCGCCGACCACACCCATGAAGTCCGCGAGGAGGGTCAGGACGGGCAGCATGAGCGTGACGGCGAAGACGCGCGGCAGGACCAGCTTTCGCGCGGGAGAGGCCCCGAGGGCCCGCAGCGCGTCGACCTGCTCCGTGACGGACATCGTCCCGAGCTCGGCCGTGATGCCGGCGCCGACCCGCGCCGCCACCATGAGCGCCGTGAGCGTGGGGCCGAGCTCGCGCGTGATCGAGAGCACGACGACGCGTCCCACGAAGAGCTTGCCGCCGAATTGCGAGAGGGCGTACGCCGTCTGCAGCGCCAGGACCATCCCCGTGAAGAGGGCCGTGAGGTTCGTGATCGAGATGGATCCGACCCCGAGCGCGTCCATCTGGCGCAGGATCTCGGAGGTCTCCCACTTGTCGCGCGCGGCACGCGCGAGATCGCGGGTCAGCAGCGCGACGCCGCCGAGGTGGAAGGACACGTTCCCGAACCACCGCTTGAGGCGCGCGAACTTCCAGAGCGGCTGCTTGAGGACCGCGATGTACTGGGTCGTCGAGTCGTACTGGGGCGCGGCCACGGGGAGATTCTACGGGGCGGGCGGCGACCTCCGCTCCTCGATCGGCGTGACGGCCGGACGCGACCGGACCCGGGGCGATCCGTCACCCGGATCGTTAGACTCGGCCCGTGCCTCGGACCCTGCGCGACGCCCTCGTGACGCTCTGGGGGTGGACGAGCATCGCCGTGTCGACGGCTCTCTTCGGCACCCTCGCGATCCTCACGTCGTGGGTGCCGCCGCGTGGCCGTCTCTACCTCCTCTGGGCCCGCGGGTGGGCCCGGAGCCTTCTCTGGCTGAACCGGATCCCGGCCCGGATCGAGGTCTCGCAGGAGGCCGGGGACCTCCCGCAGGCGATCTACATGTCGAATCACGAGTCGGGGATCGACATCCTGCTTCTCTTCCTCGCGATCCGGCAGGACGTGCGCTTTCTCGCCAAGCGCGAGCTCTTCTTCGTGCCGTTCATGGGCTGGTCCATGTGGCTCGCGGGCTTCGTGCCCGTCGACAGGCGCCGGACGGACAAGGCGAAGAAGGTGCTCTCGGAGCTGGACCGGCGGCTCGCGTCCGGGACCTCGATCCTCGTCTTTCCCGAGGGAACACGCTCGCGCAACGGGATGGTCGGGCCTTTCAAGAAGTCGGGCTTTCTCACGGCGATCAAGTCCGGCGTGCCGATCGTCCCGGTGGGCGTGTCGGGCGCGCGGGCCGTCCTCGGCGCGCAGGGAATGGGCATCCGGCGCGGAGCCGTGTCGGCACGGGTCGGGCGCCCGATCCCGACGGCCGACCTCGGGGTGCACGACCGGGCCGCCCTGATGTCCCGGGTGCGCGGCGAGATCCTCGCCCTGCGTGGATGAGCGATTCGCCGCCGGACTGATTCCTTTGCATCAGGCCGGGAGCCCGCCGAGGCGCCAGCTTGTGGTGTGGAGGGGTCTCTTCGATGAAGTCTCAAGCACATGCCTCGCGCGGTCCGCTCGAGTTCGTGCACCTCGACGTCCACGCACATCCCCAGCTCTGGAAGGGTCTCTTCGCGGTCCTCGTCGGAGTCGTCATCGCCCTGCTGCCGGTCCCGGACGGCCTGAAGCCCGCCGGGTGGTGGTTCTTCGCGCTCTTCTGCGCGGTCGTCGTGGGGCTCATCCTCGAGCCGATTCCCGCGGCCGCGGTCGGCGTGGCGGGCGTCGCCCTCGCGACGGTTCTCGGCCTCGTGGAACCGAAGCCCGCGGACGCCATCCGGTGGGCCCTCTCCGGCTTCTCGAACACGACGGTCTGGCTCATCTTCGGCGCGTTCATGTTCGCGCTCGGCTACGAGAAGTCGGGCCTCGGCCGGCGGCTCGCCCTCGGGCTCGTGAAGAAGATGGGCGGCAACTCGCTCGGGCTCGGCTATGCCGTGTCGCTGTCCGACGTCGTCCTCGCGCCCTTCACGCCGTCCAACACGGCGCGGAGCGGCGGGACGATCTTCCCGGTCATCCGCAACATCCCCGAGCTCTACGACTCCGAGCCCGGGCCGACGTCCCGCCGGCTCGGCGGGCCGCTCCTCTGGACGGCTCTCGCGACGACCTGCGTGACCTCGACGCTCTTCCTGACGGGCCTCGCTCCGAACCTCCTCGCCCTCGAGGTCGTCAAGAAGACCGCGAAGATCGACATCTCGTGGTCCGCCTGGCTCCTCGGCGTCCTCCCCGTCGGCCTCGTCCTCCTCGCCGTGGTCCCGTATCTCGTGTACAAGATCTATCCCCCCGAGGTGAAGAAGAGCGCCGAGGTCCCGGCATGGGCCGGCAAGGAGCTCCTCGGGATGGGCCGGGTCTCGCGCAACGAGGTCGTCATGGCGGCCCTCGCCGTCGGCGCCCTCGCGTTCTGGATCTTCGGCGGCAAACTCGTCGACGCGACGGCGGTCGCCTTCGCCGCGATCGCGCTCATGGTGATCCTCGGCGTCGTCGCGTGGGACGACATCCTCGCGAACAAGGCCGCCTGGAACGTCCTCGTGTGGTTCGCGACCCTCGTCGCGCTCGCGGACGGCCTGAACCGGGTCGGGTTCGTGACGTGGTTCGCGAAGCGCGCGGCGGCCCCGCTCGCGGGCTTCGCGCCCCTCACGGTCATGGTCCTCCTGACCGTCCTCTTCTACGTGACGCACTACATGTTCGCGAGCATCACGGCGCACGTCACGGCGATGCTCCCGGTCATGCTCGCGGCGGGCGCCGCCGTGCCCGGGGTCGACCCGCGGCTCTTCGCGCTCATGCTGTGCTACACGCTCGGGATCATGGGAATCCTGACCCCGTACGCAACCGGCCCGTCGCCGGTGTACTTCGGGAGCGGGTTCGTCCCGCGCAAGGACTTCTGGCGGCTCGGCGCGATTTTCGGCTTCGTGTACATCGCCGTGCTCCTCGTGGTCGGCGTGCCGTGGCTCCTCTGGATGAAGCCCTGAAGAGGGGATTCTGAGGGGGAAAGACCGGGGATTCGGATTCGGATTTTCTTAGAAGGTGAGTGAGGGCAGCGCGCCGGGGTGCGGTCCTCGCGTTGCCGGAGGCCGAGGCCCCATTCACCTTCTAAGAAATGCGCCCTTTCCCCTGTCCAACCGCCCCCCGGTTCTGTGAGATCCTCTCTCGTTGAGAGGGAGCAGATCTTGTCCACGACCACGCTCAACGAACAGACCGTCCTCGACGCGCTCCGGCAGGTCAAGTACCCCGGGTTCTCGCGCGACATCGTCTCCTTCGGCTTCGTGAAGGACCTCGCGGTCGGGGGCGGGAACGTCTCCTTCCGCCTCGCGCTCACGACCGACGCCCCGGCGGCGGCCGAGATCCTCAAGCGCGAGTGCGAGGCCGTGCTGAAGTCCATCCCGGGCGTCACGGCCGTCACGATCGCGGTGACGGCCGCCGCGCCCCAGCCTCCCGTGATCGCGGGCGCCGTCGCCCGGAAGGACATCCTCAAGGACACGCGCTTCGTCATCGCGGTCGCGTCCGGCAAGGGCGGAGTCGGCAAGTCCACGGTCTCGGCGAACCTCGCGATCGCGCTCCGGAAGACCGGCTACGAGGTCGGCCTGATGGACTCGGACATCTACGGGCCGTCGCAGCAGATGATGATGGGCATCAACACGAAGCCGTTCGTGAACGAGGAAGAGAAGATCCTCCCGATCGAGCGCTTCGGCGTCCGCGTCATGTCGATCGGCTTCCTCATGGACGTCGACACCCCGGTGATCTGGCGGGGCCCGATGATCTTCAAGGCCGTCGAGCAGTTCCTCGGCGACGTCGCGTGGGGGAAGCAGGATTTCCTGCTCGTCGATCTGCCGCCCGGCACCGGCGACGCGCAGCTCACGCTCACGCAGAAGGTGGCGCTGTCGGGCGCCGTCATCGTGACGACCCCGCAGGACGTCGCGCTCATCGACGCGCGCAAGGGCCTCGCGATGTTCCAGAAGGTGAACGTCCCGGTCCTCGGGATCATCGAGAACATGAGCTACTACGAGTGCCCGAAGTGCGGGAACCGCGACGAGATCTTCAAGCACGGCGGCGGACGGAAGACGGCAGACCTCCTGAAGGTCCCCTTCCTCGGCGAGGTTCCGATCGATCCGCGCGTCGCGCTTCAGGGCGACGCGGGGACCCCGATCATGGCGTCCGACCCGGACTCGACGGTATCGAAGGCGTTCCTCGGGCTCGCCGAGCAGGTGGCAAAGGCTGTCGGCGCCTGACGGCGCGGGCCCTCGGCGCCTGAACCTACTTCCCCGGCCGCGCCAGATCTCCCTGCGTGCAGCCCTTGATGCTCTGGTTTTCGAGGGTCAGGCCGGCGGGAGGCCGCGGCCGCATCTGGCCGGTCGCCGTGTCGACGGAACAGAAAGGATGCGAGGCCGAGAGCGAGAGGAGGTTGAGGATGCAGACCCAGTGTCGGGCGTCTATCGGGTTGTGCAGCGTGCGATCCACGTTGAATTTCACCGAGACCGTGCTCTTGAACGATCCGTCCTTCAGGGCGAACGTCGTGCTGCCTCCGCCGAACAAAACGTTCGTCAAGTCGCGACTGTCCCCGAATCCATAGCCATAGACGCTGCAGTCGATGCGCCCCTGCGTCACGCCGGGTTCGATCTTCGAAAGCTCGACCGGCACGTCGAACTCGAAGTCCTCGGCGGCCGCGGCCCCCGCGACGGCGACGAGAGCGCCCGCGAAAACGAGGGACATGGCGAGTCGGGGCGTCGTCCTCATCGTGTACCTCCCGTCCCCTGCGCGCCCAGGGTATCTGTGCGGACCTGCACCGGCTTGAACGGGGCTCCCCTGGTTTCGATGCCCGTCGCGCCGAGCGTGTCGGCGCGAACGTGGACCGGGGCGAACGGGGCGTCCTTGTCGCCGGTCCCCTCCGCCTTCAGGGCCTCCGTCCGCACGTGAACCGGGACGAACGCGTGCGTCGTCGTCGGCGTCGGCGGGACCGCGGCGACGAGGGCGTTCGGCGGAGGCGAAGGCAGCGCCTGCGGCGCACCTCCCGGTTTCGGCGTGGGCGCGGTCGGGCCGGCCGCGCTTGCGGCCGCCCCGAGCGCGAGGAGCGCGCTCGCGGCGACGGTACGGGCCGCCCGAAGACTCCAGCCGCTCATCGAGATTGGGTGTCAGTCTAGGCGCCGCGTCCGCGAGGGTCAACCGCCGTGCGGGAGAGTCGCGCCGTTGTTAAGATCCGGTCTCAGGCAACGGGAGGACAAATGGACGGAAAGAACCTTCTCGAATCCCTGTTCCGCTGGGGGCACGTCATCGCGGGGATTCTCTGGATCGGCCACCTCTGGTTCTTCAACTTCGTGAACTCGAACTTCGTCCCGACGATGGACGGCGAGACGAAGAAGAAGGTCGTCCCGGAGCTCATGCCGCGCGCGCTCTGGGCGTTCCGCTGGGGCGCCGCCTGGACGTGGATCACGGGTCTCGTGCTCCTCGGTCTCGTCTACTACAACACGGGACTCGTGTTCAAGGACCCGACCGCGCCGACCTGGAGCACGGGCGGCATCGCCGTTCTCGTCGCGCTGCTCTTCTTCGCGGTCTACGACCCGCTCGTGAAGGCGGTCCCGAAGACGGAGGTCCACTTCTGGGCCGGCATCGTCGTCTCGGCGGCGGCGGTTCTCTTCTTCTCGCACTTCGGCGGCTTCGGCTTCCGCGGGACCGCGATCCACCTCGGCGCGATGTTCGGGACGATGATGGCCGCGAACGTCTGGATGCGGATCTGGCCCGCGCAGAGGAAGATCATCGCCGCGACGAAGGCGGGCGAGAAGCCGGATGCGGCGCTCGCCGCGATGGCGGGCCTGCGCAGCAAGCACAACACCTACATGTCCGTGCCGCTGATCTTCCTGATGGTCTCGCAGCACGGGACCTGGGCCGCGAGCTACGAGTGGGCGCTCCCGGCCGTCGTCCTCGTCGGCTGGGTGTTCACGTACTGGCTGTACAAGAAGGCGGCGACCGTCAAGGGGTTCTGAGGCGCGTCGGCGGCGAGGCGGCGCCCCGATCGGGGCCGGGGCGCCGCGGCGAGCCGCTCAATACGGCTTCTTGTCGGGAGTCTTCGCCTCGACGACCGTCACGGACGTCGCGAACTGGCTGCTCGCGTCTCCGGTGGCGCGGATCGTGACCGTCTTGCCGACGGCGACGGCTCCGGGGACGTCCGAGGACGCGTCGAGGGAGAACGTCTTCTGATCTCCGTTCTGGGTCGTGATCGTGATCGACCGTCCCGCCTCGTACGACTGAACGGTGCCCGTCATCGTCGTCGTCGGCGACGTCGAGCCGACGTCGTTCGCCGGCTGCTGCGGGGACGCCACCCGCCCGGCAACAGCGGCCCAGGGCAGGAGCGCGATCGCGCCCGCGAGTACTGCGGACCCGAGTTTCATCGTTTCGCCCTCCTTTTCCGCCTTGCGGGCGGCCCCGTCCACCCCGTTCAAGGCCGAGTCGAAGGGTGCAAGCGCCGTGCCCGGCGCGTGCGACTCGGAGGTGCTCGGCGGTCGCGGCCCGGACCATAATCTCCCCCGGGAAAGACGAGGAGGCTTCGATGACAGCGCCCTTTCGGTTTCTGCAGGCGGATCTCGCCGTCGCCGCGCTCTCGGCCGCCGTCGCTCTGGTCTCGCACGCGGCCACGAACAAGCCGCCTCTCCACGCGAAGAAGTGGCTCGCGATAACCGGAAAGCCGCTCGCCGCCACCGCCGGCGCGATGGTCTTCCAGAAGGGCGGAAACGCCGTGGACGCGGCGGCGGCAATGATCGCCGCGACCTGCACGATGTGGGACACGCTGTCCTGGGGCGGCGAGACCCAGGCGCTGATCTACGACCCGAAGACGGGGAAGGTCGTCGGGATCAATGCGCTCGGCGTCGCGCCGACCGGGGCGACGCCGGAGTTCTTCCGCTCGAAGGGCATGGCGTATCCGCCCGAGTACGGGCCCCTCGCCGCCGTCACGCCCGGGACGCCGGGCGGGATCATGGTGATGCTCGCCGAATACGGGAGGCTCTCGCTCGCCGACGTCCTCGCGCCCGCGATCGACATGGCGGACGGCTATCCCGTCGAGCAGCAGCACGTCTCGACCGCGCGGAGGCAGCGCGACTGGCTGATGAAGTGGCCGGAGTCGCGCCGCGTCCTCCTGCCGCGGCCGGGCGATCAGCCGCCCGAGGCCGGCGAGATCTTCCGCCAGCCGGACCTCGCCGCGACGCTGCGCAAGCTCGTCGAGGCCGAGAAGCAGGCCCTCGCGGCGGGGAAGAGCCGCAAGGACGCGATCCTCGCGGCCTACGACCGCTTCTACCGGGGCGATATCGCGCGGGAGTTCGTGCGTGGCTCGCAGGAGGTCGGCGGCCTGTGCACCCTCGACGACCTCGCGCGCTGGAAGGTCCGCCTCGAGGAGCCCGTCAAGACGACGTACAAGGGCATCGACGTCTACAAGCTCGACTTCTGGACGCAGGGCCCCGCGATGCTCGAAGCGCTGAACCTCCTCGAACCGATGGACCTCAGGGCGATGGGCTACGACAGCGCCCGCTACATCCATGCGCTCTACCAGGTGATGAACCTCGCGTTCGCGGACCGCGACCTCTGGTACGGCGACGACCCGCGCGTCCCGCGGAAGGGTCTCCTCTCGAAGGAGTACGCCGCGGCCCGGGCGAAGACGATCGACTGGGCGAGGAACGACCCGAACGCGAAGCCCGGAGACCCGTATCCGTTCCAGGGGGAGAAGAATCCGTATTCGGATTTCTTGGAAAGGTGGAAGAACGGCGCGGCGAAGCCGCGCGGCTCGCAGGTGCCGAGCCAGGACGCGCCGTCGGTCGTGCAGCGCCCGCACCCTCTCACCTTCGAAGAAAATTCCCTCTCTTTCTCTCCCTCGTCAGCAGATCTCTTCTCCTCCGACCCTTTCTTCTCGGGCACGACGTCCGTCGAGGCGGCGGACGCGGAGGGGTGGGTCGTCTCGGTGACGCCCTCGGGCGGCTGGCTTCCGGCCGTCATCGCGGGGAAGACCGGCATCGGCATGAGCCAGCGCATGCAGAGCTTCGTCCTCGACCCGGCGGACGGCCCCTTCAACGTCGTCGAGCCGGGCAAGCGCCCGCGCGTGACGCTCACGCCGACGCTCGCCCTGAAGGACGGCAAGCCGTTCCTCTGCTTCTCCGTGCAAGGCGGCGACTCGCAGGACCAGAACCTCCTGCAGTTCTTCCTGAACGTCGTGGAATTCGGGATGACGGTCCAGGAAGCCACGGAGGCCGCGAACATCAACAGCTACCAGATGAGGAGCTCTTTCGGCGCCCACGAGACGCGCCCGGGCGCGATGATGATCCCCGCCTCGCTCCCGCCCTGGGTGCGCGGCGAGCTCGTGAGGATGGGCTACAGGCTCGAGCCGGTCGCGAAGACCTCCGGCCCCATCAACGCGATCTACCTCGACCGCGCGCACGGCACGATGTGGGGCGGGTCGAGCGACCACGGGGAGGACTACGGGATCGGGTGGTGAGAAGGGCTCGGCTGGTCGCGTCGAAGGCCCCGATCACCTCTTCGCCGGTGGCGGCAGGGGAGGCGCGTTCGAGGAAATCGTGACGGTCCGATTGCCCGTCGGCACTCCCTTCGCGGAGAACCACGTGACGCCCTCCTGCACCATGTCCCACTCGAGGGTGTAGGTACCGGCTCCCGCGGGCGCGGTGAGCGCGGCGCTCACGGTGACCGTTCCACACGGCTCGATCGAGTGCGGGAGAAACGTGCGCACGCCGTCGGCGACGACGGTCACGCCGTTCTGCACCCAGTGGTAGGACAGGTGGAAGTTTCCGGCGGTCGTCCACGCGGTCGAGCCCGTGTTCGTCAGCTTGACCGGCACGCTCGTCGAGTGGCCCGCGGCCATCGAGGCGGGTGTCGCGTTCGCGCCGTAGGTGGCGCCGTAGGGCGCCGTCGGCGAGCAGGGAGGCGGCGTCGGAGCCGGGCCTGCGATCGAGAACGTGCGCCAGTCGCTGAATTTCGCGTTCGCCGACTGCTGCGCGCGCGCCTTGACTCGCCATTCGGACGCGCCCGTGAACTTGTCGAGGTGGAGCGCGACTCCCCCGACTGCTCCCTCCGGGGCTCCCGGGTCCATCTTCGTCCAGGTCCCTCCTTTCTTGGCCTCCCACTCGAGGAGGAAGAACTGCGTCGGCGAATCCTTGCCCCGCTCGATTCGCATGATGAGCACCGGATCGGGGTGGCTTGCCGTGTTGCTTCCGTCGTAGGTCTTGCCCTCCTCGGGAACCAGGATCGTCGGCGCCTGGTCCTGGGCCGCCATCGCGGCGATCGCCTTGCCCGTCAGGGCCCCCCTCAACGACGCCGGGACGACGCGCGGCGAGACCGGGAAGTTCTTGTCCGAGAACACGAAGATCGCGTTCGAGGACGAGATCACGTGGCCCGAGCAGGACGCGCCGTCGGCGCCCGTCATGAACGGATCGAGCCTGCAGGTCCCCTGGAGCTCCATCTCCCAGGGACCGTGCTGGGGCTCGAAGACGTTCTGGCCGATGCTCTGCGGCCCGTGGATCTTCTCGTGGAAGGCGCCGTCGCTCGAGCGCCAGGTCGCGACGGCGTCGTAGGCGCCGGCGGGGACCCACGCCCCCTTGACCTGGGCGCGGAGGACGTTCCACTTGCACGTGCCCTTGATCTGGTACGTGAAGACGTCGCCGAAGACCGTGACGTCGACGTCTCCGGGTCCCGCCATGCACTCGACGATGTTCGGGATGTCGGGGTAGGCGCCCGGGAGGCCGAACGCGAAGGCGGACGCGGGGACGAGCGCGAACGCGGCGGCGGCGAGAGCTCGGACGATCTTCACGCGGAGCCTCCTTCGTCGGATTCCGGACTCCCGAACGATGGTGCCGCTACGTCGGCGACGCAAGGACGAGCTTAGGCTTCGGCGCGCCAAAGACGCGTCTCCGCGCGTCACCGGTCTCGTCCCTGAATGTCCCTGAATTTCTTACCAGATGCTCGGCCGTTCCGCCTCCGGTCGCCGCATCGGCGTCCCCTCGGCGCAGCCGAACGCGTCGTAGAACTCCGGCAGGTTCGAGGGCGGGCCGATCGCGCGCCAGTGCCCGGGGCTGTGCGGGTTCGTGTTGAGCTGGACCCGCAGCGACTCGTCGCGGTACTGGCTGCGCCAGATCGTGGCGTAGGAAAGGAAGAACCGCTGCTCGGGCGTGAAGCCGTCGATCCGGGCGGCCTTCTCCTCGGGCTTCTTCGCGAGCGCCTTCTGGAGGGCCGCGTACGCGATCTTGACTCCGCCGAGATCGCCGATGTTCTCGCCGAGCGTGAGCTTGCCGTTGATGGATTGGTCGGGAAGAGGCTTGTACGAGTCGAACTGCTTCACGATGAGCGCGGTCCGCGCGTCGTAGGCCTTGCGGTCCTCGGGCGTCCACCAGTTCCTGAGGTTGCCGTCCGCGTCGTACTGGCTGCCGGCGTCGTCGAAGCCGTGCGACATCTCGTGGCCGATCACGACGCCGATGCCGCCGTAGTTCACGGCGTCGTCCGCGTCCGCGTAGAAGAACGGGGGCTGGAGGATGCCGGCCGGGAACACGATCTCGTTCATCGACGCGTTGTAGTAGGCGTTGACGGTCGGCGGCGTCATGCCCCACTCGGTCCGGTCGATCGGCTTGCCGAGCTTGGCGAGGTTCCGCTTCGTCTCGAAGACGCGCGCGCGCCGGACGTTCTCGGCGTAGGGGACGGCCCGCGAGATCGTGAGCGCGGAGTAGTCCCTCCAGACGTCGGGGTACCCGATCTTGACGCCGAAGGCGGCGAGCTTCTTCTGGGCGGCGGCCTTCGTCTCCGCGCTCATCCACGGCAGCGCCTCGATGCGTTCCTTGAGGGCGGCGCGCATGTTGTCGACGAGCTCCTTCATGCGCTCTTTGGCGCGCGGGCTGAAGGCGCGGGCGACGTACATCGGGCCCACCGCCTCGCCGAGGGCGAGGTCCGTCGTCGCCTCGACGCGGCGCCAGGGCTCCTGCTCCTGAGGGGTGCCGTTGAGCTTCCGGCCGTTGAAGGCGAAGTCTTCGTCCTGAAAAGCCTTCGAGAGGAAGGGGGCGTACGCGCGGACGGCGTGCCAGCGCAGGTACGTGCGCCACTCCTCGACGGGGATGGAGCGCGCGAGGGCCGCGAAGCCCGTGAAGAACGCGGGCTGGCGGACGTTGACCTCGGTCGCCCCCGAGGCGCCCAGGTCGGACAGGAAATTCGCGAAGTCGAAGCCGGGGGCCTCGGCGTTCAGCGCGGCGAGCGTCCGCTTGTTGTAGGTCTTCTGGGGGTCGCGGTTCTCGACGCGCGTGATCGACACCTTCGCGAGCTTCGTCTCGAGTGCGAGGATCCCGTCCGCCTCGGCCTTCGCGGCGTCGGGAGCGTCCCCCGCGAGGACGAGCGTTCTCGCCATGTGCTCGCGGTAGGCCGCTCGGAGGTCCTTCGATTTCGCGTCGTCCTTCAGGTAGTAGTCGCGGTCGGGGAGGCCGAGGCCGCCCTGGTTGAGGATCCCGATGTAGCGCGTCGAGTTCCGGGCGTCCTGGGCGACGCGGAAGTTGAAGCCCGCGCCGACGCCGGAGAGGTGGAGCTCGGCGAGGACGGCGGGAAGGTCGTCGGTCGCCCGGAGCTTCGCGATCGTCGCAAAGAGGGGAGCGAGCGGCGCGGCGCCGGCCTTCTCGCGGTCGGCCGCGTCCATGCCGCTCGCGTAGAAGTCGGAGACCTTCTGCTCGGGCGAGCCCTGGGGCCAGTCGACCTTGGCGGACGTCTCCTCGAGGATCTGGTGGACGACGTCGCGGTTGCGGTCGGACAGCTCGTCGAACCCGCCGTAGCGGCTCCGGTCGGCCGGGATCGGGTGCGACGCGAGCCACGCCCCGTTCGCGAACTCGTAGAAGTCCTCGCAGGGCTTCACCGTCTTGTCGAAGTTGGCGGGGTCGATCGCCTTGGGCTTCGCGGGCTGCGCGTTCAATGTGGTCGGGACGGCGGCCAGCGCCAAAGCGAGGGTTGCTCTTCGAAGGTGCACGGGGTCCTCCATCCATCGGCGGCTGCTTGTGCAGCCACCGATAGCGGAAGATCGTCCCGAAGCCTGACGGCTGTCAAGGGTCGTGACCGCTGCGCGGCGCGCGAAGCGCGCCCTTGACAGCCGTCGGGCGAGGCGAAACCCCTACGCGACCGCGGCCTGGCGCGAGTCCCTCGCGCGGCGCAGGAGCGCGAGGATCCCGCCCGCCATCATCACGTAGAAGCCGCCCCAGACGAGGGAGATCAGGGGCTTCGTCGTGACGTCGATCGAGAGCGTCTCGGCCGTCGCGGGCTTGAGGTCGCCGCCGGGGGCGACGCCCAGGAGCTCGATCTCGCACGTCCCCTCGTTCGGGGAGACGCGCTTGATGCGCATCCGGCCCTTCCCGGGGAGCGGCGTGTCGGGAGCCTCGGTCGCGGGACCGTCCTCCGTGGCGCCGAAGTACATGATGAACTTCGCCGTCTTCTCCTCGGCGGTTTCGGGTGTCGTCACCAGGAAATTGGCCGTGACGGTGACGTGGGGACGCTTCGCGTCGTTGATCGCGGAGCGGTCCGCCGAGAAGTCGAGGAACTTGACCTTGATCCCGCCGACGGCCTTGCTGTCGCCCTTCTTGAGCGTGAGAAGCGTGCCCTCGACGCGCGCCTGCTGCCCGGGGTCGTAGGACTGGGGGGAGACGTAGAGGTCCATGAGCGGCGTGGACTGCACGTCCGGATTCGCCATCATCTGCTGCGTGCGCTGGTTCATGTACATCTTCGGGTAGGCCTTCCAGACCTTTCCCGAGGGCGAGGTGACGTCGACCTCCATCGCCTGCTTGGCGCGCCGGTCGTCGAGGCTCGACATGTCGAGCTCGTCGAAGGGCTTCACGTCGCCCTTCTCGTTCACGAAGACGACCCGCGTGAACGTCATCGTGTGGCGTCCGACGGGAGTCGGCTGCCCCTTCGGAAGGCTGACCTGGGTCTTCGTCTCGTAGACGCCGGAGGTCAGGATGCCGACGAGCATGATCGAGACTCCGACGTGCGCGAGGTAGCCGCCCATGGAGCCGATCGCGCGCCGACGGACGAAGAGGACCGCCGTCTGGGCGTTGGCGGCCATCCCGAAGACCGCGAACGTGATGATCGCGAGGTCGCGCGGTCCGCGGACGCCCGCCGCGAAGGCGACGGCGCCGCCGACGAGGCCCGCGACGGCCGCGGCGGACGCCTTCTTCGAGACGGCCGCGGCGGTCTCGCCGCGCCACGACAGGAACGGGACGAGCGCGAGAAGGAGCCCGATCAGCGCCGCGATCGGCGCGTGGGTCACGTTGTAGAAGCCCGTCGAGACCTGCGACGCCTTGCCGCCGATCCGCGTGAGGATCGGAGCCGACGTGCCGAGGAGGATCACGAGGCCCGACGCGCAGAAGAGCGTCACGGAGAGGATGAAGAGGACCGACCGCGAGAGGAACGGCTCCTCTTTTTCCTTGCCGGTGGCCGGGTCGAGGTCGGAGACGACCGGGATCTCCTTCCAGCGCAACGCGAGCAGGGCGAGGCCGCCGAAAAGGAACACGACGATGATCCCGACGAGCCAGCCCGTGATCCCGAGGTCGATGAAGGAGTGGACCGAGAAGTCCGCGAGGACGCCCGAGCGCGTCAGGAACGTGCCGTAGAGGATGCAGCAGAACGCGAGGATCGCGAGGATGATGTTGATCTTCCGGTGCTTCTCGCGCGCCTTCTGCAGGAACATTCCGTGGACGAGCGCCACGGTCGCGAGCCACGGGACGAGCGACGTGTTCTCGACGGGGTCCCACGCCCAGTAGCCGCCCCATCCGAGCGTCTTGTAGGCCCAGTAGCCGCCCATGAGGATCGCGGTCCCGAGCGTCACGAACGTGAAGAGCGCCCACGGCATCGCGCGGACGACCCAGCCGTCCCAGCGCTTCATCCAGAGCGCGGCGACCGCGAAGGCGAACGGGACGCTCAGCGAGGCGAAGCCCGAGAACATGACCGGCGGGTGGATGACCATCCACGGGTCCTGAAGGAGCGGGTTGAGCCCCTGACCGTCCGGCGGGAGCTGGCCGAGGAAGCGGAAAGGCGACTGCTTCACGAGGATCGCGACGATCCCGATGAAGGAGGCGACGTAGACGATCATGACGGGCGGCTCCTGCTCCTTGGCCGAGCGGAGGACGAACAGCCCGATGATCGAGCCCCAGAAGAGCCAGAGGAGGAACGAGCCTTCCTGCCCGGCCCAGAACGTGGAGAAGAGGTAGTAGAAGGGGAGGTCCCGGCCCGAGTAGGACGCGACGTAGGAGAGCCGGAAGTCGTGCGTCAGGAGCCGGGACATCAGGAGGACGGACGCGAGGATCACGCTGAACGTGAAGGCGTAGTACAGCCGGCGGGCGAGAAGAAGAGAGGACGAAGAGGGGATTTCTTCGAATGGTAATAGGCCGGGGCCGCCGGCCGTCGCGCCGAGGGACGCCTCGCTCGTGCGCCCGGCCCCCGCGCCCGCTCCGCCCTTCTTACCCATTCTAAGAAAATCTTCGGCGGCGATCCCCTCGCGCATCGCTTTCCAATAAGTGAGGGCGCAGAGGACGCCGAAGACGAGAACCGCCCACATCGTGACGGTGCCGGGAGCGAAACCGAGGGGAGAGTCGAGGCCCACGTCAGGCCTTCTTGCCGTACTGCTTCTCGATCTCTTCGCCCTGGTACTTCGACGGGCACTTGACGAGGAGCTTCTCGGCCGTGAACCGGTCGTTCTCGTAGCGCCCGATCGCGACGATCGACACGGCGTCCTCGAAGTTCGCGGGCTTGACGTCCGTGTAGGAGACCGGGATCACGTCCTTCGTCTTGGGGTCGACGAGCGTGAAGAAGAGGGTCTTTTTCTCGGCGTCGTACCGCGACGAGCCCTTCTCGAGCGCGCCCATGACCTGCACCGTGCGGCGAGAGGCCTTCGCCTCCGTGAAGGAGACGTACGGGGTCATCGATTTCGTGAACGTCGAGAGTCCGAGGGCGAGGAAGCCGACGATCAGGAGTCCTCCGGCCCAGTAAGCGCGTTTCATCGCGGTGTCTCCCTGCCGGGGCGCGTCTCGGCGGCGCGCACGCGGCGATCCAGGTAGATGAGATAGCCGAAGATCCCGGCCCAGATGACGATGTTCACCGCGGCGACGTATCCGAGGGCGGTCGTCATGCCGACGCCTCCCGGACGATCCGCGACACGCGGCGGTCGAGGCTCCACATCCAGAAGAACAGTCCCATGAAAGCCACCATCGATGAGAAGAAGACCAGGCGGATGTCGGACGACATCTTGATCTTCCCCTGCGCGTTGATCACGGTGTCGGGGTGCAGCGACTGGTACATGCGGGGAACGGCGAAGGTCAGGAAGGGCACCGTGACGACCGCGACGAGGGCGTAGGCCGCCGAGAGCGTGGCTCTCCGCTCGGGATCCTCGAGGGCTCCCCTCAGGCCGAGGTAGGCGCCGTAGACGAGGAGGAGGAGGACGATCGAGGTCTCCCGGGGGTCCCAGTTCCAGTACGAGTTCCACATGACGCGGGCGAAGATGGATCCCGTCACGGTTGCGAGCAGGCAGAAGAGGAATCCGAGCCGCGCGGCGGCCGACGCCGCGTCGTCGTCCTCGATCCGGCGCCGCCAGAGGTACATCGCCGAGTACCAGGCCGAGACGAAGAAGGCGACCGTCGAGACCCACGCCTGCGGGACGTGGAAGAAGACGATGCGCGAGGACTCGCCCACGAAGCTCTGGGCCGGCCGGGCGTACAGGAACGCCCCCCAGCAGATCACCGCCATCCCGAGGCCCAGGAACCACTTGGCGGCGAGGCCGAAGCTCTTCACGGCGGGGATCATAACGCCCGTGTCCCACCACCCCATTAGTGCACTTGCTTCAGAGACTCCGTTTCAGGCAAGGGCGATTTCCCGGGGGATCCTCACTCCCGCCAGACGGCGTCGAACAGGAGGAACGCGGCCGTCGTGACGACGCCGTCGTACGCCACGAGCACGCGCACGAAATCGAGGCCCGCCGCGAAGGAGGACTCGCGCGCCGCGACCTGCGTGCCGGAGACGGCGGCGACGAGCGGCGGGAGGAGGAGCGGGATCGAGAGGACGGCGAAGAGCGCTCCCTTGGCGGCGGCCTTCGAGACGAGGGCGGCCGTGAACGTCGAGGCGCCCGCGAGGCCCAGCCCGCCGAGCACGAGCAGCGCGACGAGGAGCGGCGGACACGCGATCTCGAAGGACGTCAGGACGAGAAACAGCGGGACGATGAACGCCGTGACCGCGAAGAGGAGGACGACGTTCACGAGGTACTTGCCGAGGAGCACCGCCGCCGGCGGGGCCGCGAGGCGCAGGGCGGACGCCGTCCCGGCCTCCTCCTCCTTCACGAAGACGCGCGCGAGCCCCGTCATCGCCGAGAAGAAGATGACGATCCAGAGGAGGACCGCGTTCACGGTCGGCCGGTCCTCGGGCGCGAGGCGCGTGGGGCCGACGGCGTAACCGACGAGGACGAGGACCGCGAACGCGAAGAGGAAGAGCGCATTCACGGCGATGCGCGTCCGCCACTCGGCGAGGAGGTCCTTGCGGAGAACGGCGAGCGCGGCCCCGAGGACCGGCGCGGGCGAGCGGGTGCTCATAACGACACGGTCTCGTCTGCCAGCGCGAGGTCCCGGAGGTCGTTCGAGGCGATGATCGCGATCCCGCGCTCGCGCTGGGCCGCGACGACGCGGGCGACGACCTCGACGCCGTCCGCGTCGAGGTTGGAGGACGGCTCGTCGAGGAAGAGGACGGCGGGTTCGTGCAGCGTCGCGTAGGCGAGCTTCACGCGCTGGCGCTGGCCCGTGGAGAGGGAAGAAAGGGATTTCTTCGAATGAGAATGCGGGGGGAGGCCGACGCCCTCGAGGAGCGCCCTGGCGCGCCCGATGGCGGGTGCCCGGCCACGGACCCTCTCGAAGAACTCGAGGTTCTCCTCCGCCGTGAGCTCGCCGTAGAGCGCGAGATCCGGCGCCACCCACCCGATGGCCCAGGCAACCTCGCGCGGCGCGTGGCCTGCCCCTGCCTCCTCACCTTCGAGGAAGATCTTCGCGGACCCGCCGCTCGCACGTATCAGGCCCGCGAGGGTCTTCAGCAGTGTCGTCTTCCCGCTCCCGTTCGACCCCGAGACGCCGAGGACGGTTCCCTTCGGGATCTCGAGCGACAGAGGCCCGAAGATTCTTCGGGCGCCGTAGGAGCGCGTCAGCTTGTCCGCGACGAGGCGCATGCGGCGGGAAGGATACCCGCAGGCGATCCGAAGTTGATCCATGGCGGATGGCGAGATCCGTTCCGGAGACGGAAGGGAGCGCGAAGAGCTTAGAAAGGCGAAGAGAGGAGAAGAGAATGCGAGGCATGCGTTTCGCACTCCGGTCCGGCATGACCGCCGCGGCGCTTTCTCTCTTCCTTCTAAGAAATCCTCTCTTCGCTTCCTCCCCTCTCGAGGGGTTCCCGCGCGTCGTGCTGTGGGCGTGGGAGCGTCCCGAGGACCTGCGCTTCCTCGCGGGGCGCGACGCCGGCGTCGCGTTTCTCGCGGTCACGGCGACGCTCTCGGGGGGCGCGGTCCTGACCCGTCGGCGCCGCGAGCCTCTCCTCGTGGATCCGGCGACGCCCGTCATGGCGGTCGTGCGCGTGGAGACCGTCCGCGGGTTCAAGCCGGCGCTCTCGCAGGGCCAGCGCGAAGCCGTCGTCCGGGCGGCGCTGGAGGCCGCGCGGCTGCCGCGCGTCGCCGCCGTCCAGATCGATGGCGACGCCGCCGCTTCCGAGCGCGCCTTCTTCCGAGGCGTCCTCACGGACCTTCGCGCGCGGCTCGACCCGCGGCTCGGCCTCTCGTTCACGGCGCTCGCGTCGTGGTGCGCGGGCGACCGCTGGCTGGGAGGCCTTCCCGTCGACGAGGCCGTGCCGATGCTCTTCCAGATGGGCGCCGACGCCGCGGCGATCCGGACCCGCGCGGCCGAGGGGCGCCTCGCGCCCGAGTGCCGCGCCGCAGTCGGCTTCTCGACGGAAGAGCCGGCCGCTCCGACGCGCGGACGCGTCTACCTCTTCTCCCCCGAGCCGTGGACCGAGACGTCCTTCGAAAGAGAGCTGTCGAGGATCTCCCGATGATCATTCGAGGAAGATCCTCCCTGCTCCCGCCTCTCGTCGCCGCGCTCGTGCTCGCCGTCCCCGGGCCCGAAGCGCGGGCGTGCGGTTACTCCGAGCCGACGCTCTTCGTCTCGCCCTACGCCCCCGACACGCCGCTCGACCGCTTCGCCGCCGGGGAGCTGGGCGTCCTCCAGCCGACGTGGGCGCGGGCGTACCTCGCCGTCGCGTACCGGAACCTCGCCGGCCTGCCGCTCGGAAAGGAAGAGCGCTCGGCCGTTCTCGCGTACTGGAAGGGAGAGGACGCCGCCTCGGCCGGCGGGAGCGCGTGGACGGCCGCGCGCACGGCCGCGACGGGACAGGAGCGGCTGAACGTCAACGGCGAGCGCTGGGTCGGCTTCACGTCGTACGTGAACTGCGGGGACGACGCCTTCCGGCGAGCCGCGGAGACGCTTCAGGCCTACGTCGGCCGGTACGGCAAGGACGCCCCCGAGACGCGCAGCTGGCTGTCCGCACAGGAGGTCGTGTTCTCGAACTGCTCCGACGAGAAGCCCGCGATCCCGGACGCTCTTCCCGCGTCCTCCCCGGCGCCGCTCCGCGCCGACCGCGACTATCAGATCGCCTCCGCGAGCTTCTACGCGGGCCGCCTCGAGGCGGCGCGGGAGAGATTCGACGCGATCGCGAACGACGCGACCTCTCCGTGGGGGTCCATCGCGCCGTACCTCGCGGCGCGGGCGGTCCTCAGGCAGGCGACGCTCGGCGACGGCGAGAGGAGCGCTTCTCTCCGGCTCCTCACCGAGGCGCGCCGCCGGCTGCTGGCCGTTCGAGACGGCGCGAGTACGGCCGAGCTGCGCCGCTGGTCGGAGGGCCTCCTGAGGTTCGTCGATCTGCGTCTCGATCCCGAGGCGCGCGTCGCCGCCGCCGCCGACGACGTTCTGAAGCCGCCGAGCGAGCCCGCGTTCGCCGTCTCTCTCCGGTACTACCGCGACCTCCTCTTCAGGGTCCTCGGCTTCGCGTTCGAGGGGCGTCCCGGCTACCGGCCCGATCCCTCGGACGACCTCACGTCGTGGATCGTGGCGTTTCAGACGACCGGCGCGGCGGGGCTCGAGCTCGCTCTCGAGGGCTGGACGCGGACGCACACGGGGGCGTGGCTCGCGGCGACGCTCGCCAAGATCCCTCCGGACCACCCGCGCTACGCGGAGATCGCGGAGGCCGCGAGGCGTTATCCCCGGACCGCCCCCGGGGGCCTCCACGTCGCCTATCACCTCGCGGACCTCGAGACGAGGGCGGGCCGAAACGCCGAGGCCCGGAAGATCGTATCGGAATCGATCGCGAGGGCGCGGGCCGCCGGGGAGTCGGCGAGGAACCTCTTCCTCGACCTCGAGCTGAGGAACGCGGCCACGTTCGAGGAGTTCGTCTCGGCGGCGCCCCGGCGCGCCGTCTACGGAGACTCGGCCGGGGGCGGAGAGGTCTTCGACGAAGCCGGCCAGGCCGTCCTCGACCGGTACTTCCCGCTCGACCTCCTCGTCCGGTTCTTCGAGGAGTCGTCGCTCGAGCCCTCCGCCCGCGAGAATTTCCGGAAGGTCGTCCTGTCGCGCGCGGTCCTCCTCGGCCGCCTGGACGTCGCGCAGCGGATGGAGGGCCTCGTGGCGGGAGCGCCGAGCCTCGGCGGTCCGGAATGGCGCGTCGGGGCGGCGCTCGACGTGCTGCTCAAGGACTCCGGGATGCGCCCGTACGTCGTCCTCGACCCCGACTTCTCGATCGCCTGGTGGTGCCCGATGCCGGCGCCGAAGGGTCCCGGATCCCCGCCCCGGTTCCTGACGCCGGCCGACGGGGACGCCGCCAGGAAAGAGCTCGCCGCGCTCGACGGGATCGGCGCGGCGGCGTCGTGGTTCTGCCGCGAGGCTCTCGCGTTCGCGGACCGCCGCCCGGACGACCCGCGGGCGCCCGAGTTCCTCGCGGGCGCGGTGCGCGCGACGCGCGAGGGCTGCGCGGACGCGGAGACCCGGGCCCTGTCGAAGGCCGCGTTCCGGCGCCTCCACGCGCGCTACCCGGACTCCCCGTGGGCGAAGCGCACGAAGTTCTGGTTCGAGGGCCGGGGATGGTACCCCCCGCCGCCGGCGCCCGCCCCTCCGCCGTCATAATCGTCGCCGTGCTCCAGCGGTTTCTCGGCGTCGTCGTCTTCCTCGCGATCTCCGCCTGGAAGGCGACGCTCCGGATCTCGATCGTGGGCGAGGAGCACCGCGCGGCGGTCCGCGCGAAAGGGAAGAAGCCGCTCCACGCGATCTGGCACCAGCGGATGGTCGGCGGAATCCTCGCGCACCGCGGCGAGGGCTACGTGACGATGGCCTCGAGGAGCGGGGACGGCGAGATCATCGCGACGTTCCTGAAGTACTGGGGCTTCGTGGCGGCGCGCGGTTCGTCGTCCCGGGGCGGCGACGTCGGGTCCGCCGAGTTCCTCGAGGCGCTGAAATCGGCTCCGGGGGGAGCGCTCACGCCGGACGGCCCGCGCGGACCCGCGCGGAAGTGCAAGCGCGGCATCCTCGTCCTCGCCGAGCAGGGCGGCGGCCTCGTCCTGCCGTCGTCCTCGTCCTCGACGCGCCCGCGCTTCCTGAACTCGTGGGACCGGTTCCTCCTGCCGCTTCCCTTCTCGCGCTGCGTCGTCGTCTTCCAGCCCGCGCTCGAGCGCGGGGACGGGGAGAGCGAAGAGGCGTTTCTCGCGCGCGCCGACGCCGCGATCGACGCCGTCACCAGCGAGGCCGACCGGCTCTGCGGCGTGACGGGCGCGCCGCGCGAGCGCGCGAGGCCGGGATGACCCTTTCCGTCACGCTCGCCGACGTCGAGGCCGCGCGCCGGAGGATCGCGCCGCACGTGCACCGGACGCCCGTCCTGACGTCCTCGAGCCTCGACGGGCGCGTTGGGGCGCGCCTCTTCTTCAAGTGCGAGAACTTCCAGAGAGTCGGCGCCTTCAAGGCGCGCGGCGCGTTCTCGCGCCTCACGCTCCTGACGCCCGAGGAGCGGCGCCGCGGTGTGGTCGCGTTCTCGTCGGGAAACCACGCGCAGGCCGTCGCGCTCGCGGCGGCGACGCTCGGGATCTCCGCGACGATCGTGATGCCGCACGACGCGCCCGCCCTGAAGCTCGCCGCGACGCGGGGCTACGGCGCGGCGGTGAGGATCTACGAACGGACCGCCGAGAGCCGCGAGGAAATCGCGCGGGGCATCGTCCAGGAGGAGGGGCGGGTCCTCGTGCCGCCCTTCGACGACCCGGCCGTCATCGCGGGCCAGGGCACGGCCGCGCTCGAGCTCCTCGAGGAGGCCGCGGACCTCGACGTCCTCCTCGCGCCGTGCGGCGGAGGGGGCCTCCTCTCGGGCCTCGCGGTCGCGGCGACCGCGCTTCGCCCCGGGATCGCCCTCTGGGGCGTCGAGCCGGAGGCGGGCGACGACTTCCGGCGCTCGCTCGAGGCGGGCCGCCCGGTCTCGATCCCCGTTCCCTCGACGATCGCGGACTGCCTGCAGACGACGCGGCCGGGGGAGCACACGTTCGCGATCGTCTCGGCGCTCGCGAAGGGGATCCTGACCGTCGCCGACGAAGAACTCAGGATCGCGATGTCGACCCTCTTCACGCGCATGAAGCTCGTCGTCGAGCCCGGCGGGACCGCGGGACTCGCCGCGCTCCTCGCGGGCCGGGTCCCCGGCGCGAAGGGGAGGAGGATCGGCGTCGTCCTCTCGGGCGGCAACGTCGACGCCGGGCGATTCGGCGAGCTCGTGGCGGGGTTGCCGGAAGGATCCGCCTAGAACGTCAGGTTCACGCCGGCCACGACGCGGATCGTGTCGGACTTCAGGCCGAGATCCTGGACGGCGTCGACGTCCATGAACGTCCAGCGCGCGTCCGCCCAGAGCGACGTGTTCTCGCCGACCCGGACGTCGACGCCCGCGCCCGCGTGGAGACCGAAGAGGTTCTGCGCGGAGTAGGGCTGGCCGTCCGAAAAGCCGTTCCCGTGCGGGTTGACCCAGTGGTAGCCGATCCCCGCGAGGAGGTAGGGCTGGACGCGTCGCGTATAGAGGAGGAAGAAGATGAGCGACCCCTCGACGGGGACGTGGTCGGCGTCGACGCGCCGGTCCCCCGACACCCAGGCCTCGCGCTCGTACCCGGCCGACACCTCGAGGCCGAGGGCTCCGGTGAGGCGCGGACGCCAGTGGATGCCCGCGGCGGCCCGGCCGCCGTAGACGTCGCGGCCCGTCGCGACGCCGGCGTGGGCGCCCCACTCCGCGTTCGGGTCCGAGTTCGACTGGGCGGCGCCCGGCGGCGCGGCGAGGAGCGCGGCCGCGGCCCAGGCGAGCGCGACGGAAAGGCGCGGCATCGGGGGCGAACTCTACCGCGCCCGGGACCCGCGGATCGCTCATAATCGGGATACCTGTGGCCGGCAGAACCTGGAAGGACGATCTCCCGTCGCTGATCCTCGCGCTCGCCGCCCAGCTCGCGCTTGTGCGCGGAGTGGACTGGGCGCGCACGAACATGGCTTCGAACGAGATGGCGCGGTCCCTCGTGGAGCGCCATTTCTACTGGGCGCCCCAGATCGGGTCCGCGCTCGTGCTGCTCCTGTTCCTTCGGCTTCTCGTGAACGCCCTCAACATCCGCGGCGTCGCGGTGGGCGAGTGGATCCGCTCCTCGGCCCTCCTGCTCGTCCTCGGGCTCGGCTGCATCGCCGCCGCGCACCTCGACCAGATCCTCGCGCTCGGCGCCGAGCTCACGGGGCTCGCGTCGTGGCACGCGGCGGCCCGCGACGTCGAGGCGTCGCCGTTCTCGCGGCTCCTCTCGCGCACGGCCACGCTGCGGTTCGCGATCGATCTCGTCGGCCTCTTCTTCTGTCTCTTCGCCGTCCGCCTCGGGAAGCCCCCGCAGGCCGACATCGCGCTCGCGCGCGGATATTCGGGCTCGAAGGACTGGACGCGCGCCGGGGACGCGTACCTCAAGGCGGGCGACGTGCGCCGGGCGCGCCGGATGTTCCGCAAGGCCCGCGCGTGGGCGCGGCTCGGAGCCCTCGAGATGCGCGACGGAGACCCCGCCGAGGCCGCCCGGCTCTACGAGGACGCGGGAGACGCGTACCTGTGGGAGGCGTCGCGCGCGTGGCTCGCCGCCGGCCGCGCGTCGGCGGCCGAGGAAACCGGCATGAAGGCGCTCGCGCTCGCTCGTGCCGGCTCGCGGTGGGACCGTCTCGCCGAGATCGCCGAGGCCCTCGGAGACCACGCCGCGCTCGCCGAAGCGTGCCGACGGCTGGCCGAGTCGTCCCCGACCGGTCCCGTGAGATCCGCCCTCTGGAAGCGCGCGGGAGAGGCCTACCGGATGGCGGGCCGGCCCGGCGAGGCGGCCGAGTCCTTCCGCTCGGCGCAGGAATACCTTCTCGCGGGCGAGCTCTTCGTCGAGAGCGGTCGCGCGACGGAGGCGGTCGCCTCGTTCGAGAAGAGCGGCGCCCTCACGAAGGCCGCGCTCGCCGCGGCGCGGGCCGGAGACGAGAAGGCCGCGCAGGAGCTCCTCGCGCGCGAAGCCGAGGTCCGCGGCGACTTCGTGGGTGCCGCCGACGCGTGGCGGCGCGCCGGCCAGCCGCTGCGCGCGGCAGGCTTCTACGAGAAGGCGGGCGAGGTCGTCAAGGCCGGCGACGCGTGGAAGGACGCCGGGCGGTCCGAGCGTGCGGCCGCCCTCTACGAAAAGGGCGGCGCGACGCAGGCGGCCGCCGACGCCTACGAGGCGACGTCGCAGTTCGAGAAGGCCGCGGCGCTCCGCGTCGAGCTCAAGCAGTACGACAAGGCGGCGGCCCTCTTCCGGTCGGCGGGCCGGCTGCCCATGGCGGCGGCCGCGCTCCAGGCCGGGCGCCAGTACGACGAGGCCGCGCAGCTCTTCAACCGCGTCGGGCGGGGCCTCGAGGCGGCACGCTGCGCCCTTCTCGCGGGCCACCGCGAAAAGGCCTGGGAGTACCTGACGAGCGTCCCGCGAAACGAGCCCGGGCTCGGCGAGCTCTTTCACGACCTCGCGCGCGCCCACATCGCCGCCGGGGAGCCGAAGGACGCGATCCACGTCCTGCGCGAGTTCCTGCCGCGGGGGCCCGTCGAGGCCGACAACCTGCCGCTCCACATGACGCTCCTCGAGGCGCTCCGCGCGGCGGGCGACTCGAGCGAGGGCGTCGAGCTCGGCCGCATCGCGGCGTTCGATCCGTCGGTCCTCGAGGGCTCGGGCTCCGGCGCCTCGGCCGCCGTCGCGTACGGCGACGTCGCCGCCGACGCGGTCATGCCGCCGGCGCTCATCCGGACTCCGGCCGTCCACAAGTCCGGCCCCTACGCCGCCTTCACGCGCTCACCGGTCACGCAGCCCGTGCAGCCGCCGCGCCTGCGGATCCCCGCGCCCGCCGGCGCGCCGCCGGCGCCGCCCGCCGGCCCGGTGCGGATCGGGTCCGGTCTCCCGGAGACGCCGGAGGAGCGCTACGAGATCCTCTCCGAGCTCGGGCGCGGCGGCATGGGCGTCGTCCACAAGGCGCTCGACAAGAAGCTCGACCGGTTCGTCGCCGTCAAGATCCTGCCGTGGCAGCTCCGGGGCGACGAGACCGCGATGCGTTACTTCAAGCGCGAGGCCAAGGCGATCGCCGCGCTCAAGCACCCGAACATCGTGGCGCTCTACGACTACGGCGACGGCTTCGGCTCTCTCTACCTCGCGATGGAGTACCTCGAGGGGCCGAACCTCCAGAAGCTCATCAAGAAGGACCCCGAGCGGGTCCGCAAGAACTGGCGCAGCTGGTTCGTGCAGGCGACGCGCGGGATCGCGGCCGCGCACGCGAAGGGCATCCTCCACCGCGACCTCAAGCCCGCGAACCTCATCCTCGACGAGCACGAGACGCTTCGGATCCTCGACTTCGGGCTCGCGCTTCCGCAGGCGGACGCCGGCGGCACGTCGAAGCTCATCGGCAGCCCCGCCTTCTTCCCGCCCGAGGTGCTGCGCGGCGAGATGCCGAGCCCCGCGTCCGACGTCTACTCCCTCGGCGCGGCGTTCTACACGCTCGCGACGGGGCGCTGGCCGTACGTCGGCGACGACGTCCTCGTCGCGCGCCTGGAGCGCGATCCGGACGACCCGCGCCCGTACGCTCCCTTCCTCAACGAGGAGGAAGTCCGCATCGTCATGAAGACGCTCGCGCGGCACCGTCCCGACCGGTACCCCGACGGCGGCGAGCTCCTCGCGGCGCTGCTCGCGCTCGAGGGATAGCGCGGGCGCCGCAGGGGCTAAAGGACCCGGACCCTCACCTCGCGGACCAGCTCGGGCTCGGTGATCTCGACCTTCTCCTCGACGGACGCGCGCTGGATGAGGCCGCGGTCGCCCTCGACGATGAGGGTCATCCCGGGCTCGATCTCCTCGAAGGTCGCCTCGATGACGGACTCGTCGGGGTTCTTCACGATGACGGACTCCACGACCGAGGGCTCGCGCCCCACGACGACGAGCCGGAACGTGGAGGTCTCCTTGGCGTGCTTGTTCTTTTCCTTGCGCGCGAGTTCGCGCGCCCTCTTCTGCGCTCTCTTCTGTCTGATTTCCCAGGCCCTCATGCCGCTCCTTCCAGGGCGCGCGAGGCGCCGTCCGGCGGCATGATACCCGTCGGGGTAACCTCCCGGCCGGAGGGATCCATGAAGGCGCTCTTCATCGCGGCGCACGGCGGACTCGACGCGCTCGAGTACGGCGAGAGGCCGAGCCCCGCTCCCGGCCCCGGCGAGGTCCTCGTGAGGATCGAGGCCGCCGCGCTGAACCGCCTCGACCTCTTCGTCCTCGCGGGCATTCCCGGCGTCCCGATCGCCCTTCCGCACGTCCCCGGCGCCGACGGCGCCGGCGTCGTCGAGGCCCTCGGCGCGGGAGTCGCGGGGCCGGCGCCGGGCACGCGCGTCGTGATCCAGCCGGGGCTCTCGTGCGGCGCGTGCGAGTTCTGCCGCGCGGGCGAGCAGAGCCTCTGCGTTTCGTTCCGGATCCTCGGCGAGCACCTTCCGGGCACGTTCGCCGAGCTCGTCGCCGTGCCCGCCGCCAACGTCTACCCGGCTCCCCCGGGCCTTCCCGTCGAGCAGGCGGCCGCGTTTCCGCTCGCCGGGCTCACGGCGTGGCGCCTCCTCGTGACGCGCGCGGCGCTCCGGCCGGGCGAGACGGTCCTTATCCACGGGATCGGCGGCGGGGTCGCGACGTTCGCGCTCCAGGTCGCGAAGCTCTGCGGCGCGTCGCGCGTGATCGTGACGTCGTCCTCGGAGGCGAAGAGGACGCGCGCCCTCGCGATGGGCGCCGACGACGCGATCGACTCGAAGGCCGACGTCGGCAAGCGCGTCCGCGAGCTCACGAAAAAGCGCGGCGTCGACGTCGTCGTCGATTCGGTCGGGGCCGCCACGTGGAAGCACTCGCTCGTCGCGGCCGCGCGCGGCGGGCGCATCGTGACGCCGGGCGCGACCTCGGGCCCGAACCCCGAGGAGGAGATCCGGCACATCTTCTGGAAGCAGCTGTCGATCCTCGGCTCGACGATGGGGACGGACGCGGAGTTCGCGGCGCTCCTCGCGGCCGTGGGGGCCGGCCGGATCGTGCCGGTCGTGGACTCGGTCTTCCCCCTCGCCGAGGGGCGGAAAGCGTACGAGAAAATGCAGAAGGCCGACGGCCTCGGAAAGATCGTCCTGAAGGTGAACGCATGAGCGACCCCGACGTCCCGATGCTCCGCCACACGGTGGCGACTCTCGCCTACCGCGCGGGCAAGACCGTGCGGGACGCGCCCGAGGGATTCGGCGACTTCCGCGCGGGCGAGGGCGGCCGCACCGCCGTCCAGATCCTCGCCCACATGGGCGACCTTTTCGACTGGGCCTTGACGATGGCTTCGGGCGAGCCCGTCTGGAACGACGCGCAGCCGCTCCCGTGGGACCGGGAGGTCGCCCGGTTCTTCGCGGCTCTCGAGCGCTTCGACGCGCGCCTCGCCTCGGGAGTCCCTCTCGCGCAGCCCGCGACGAAGATCTTCCAGGGGCCCGTCGCGGACGCCCTGACGCACACGGGACAGATCGCGATGCTCCGGCGCCTCGCGGGCGCGAAGATGCGCGGCGAGAACTATTTCAAGTCCGACATCGCGGCCGGGCGCGTCGGCCAGAAGCAGGCCCCGCCGAGGCGCGAGTTCGAGTGAGCCCTAGGTGTCGCGGCTAAAGAGGTTGTTCACTCTGGACACCGGTGGTTTACCTCCGAGTGAGGAATGCTGACGATGGAAATTGTAGTAGTGAAGCCATCGCGGCAGAGCGCGACGGCGCTTTGCTGAGGAAGAGTAAGAGCGTCGATAGGCCCATTCCCTGAGCATGGTCTGGATGAAGCGC
>Ga0335085_10000593_pt1 | contig 97797 bp, 56 predicted proteins | sample Lox_Sample_45_FD_206712 | JGI IMG/M metagenome (GOLD analysis project Ga0335085, IMG submission 206712) | Soil microbial communities from Loxahatchee National Wildlife Refuge, Florida, United States - Lox_Sample_4.5 | ecosystem: Environmental > Terrestrial > Soil > Wetlands | place: USA...
CCTTTGGGACCTCCGCGTTGAGTCCCACAAGTTCCCATTTCTGCCGGACGTCCTTAAAGGCCACCACCAGCTTGCCTGCCTTTCAATTACCAATTACCAATTACAAATTACCAATCCTCTCTTTCCCAAAACGGGAAAAACTTGTCAAGCACCCCAAACCCCGATTTTCCCCCTAACCTACTCGTTACAAACGAAATATAAATCTCTCGGATTTGGCACTCGACCCCCCTTCAAATCACTACCATTAAAAATAGAGAGGGAATTAGGCAAGATTCCTCGAGGCTCTCTTGCCCCAAAGACCTTTCTCGGACGCAATCGACCAAAAAATCGAAGCGCGTCAACCGGGGCGTCGTCCCAAAGATCTAGATCGACAACTTAAAAGCGGGTCAGTGGCTGCTACGGACAGACTGGCCCGCCCAAAAAGTTGAACTGAAACTCAAAACTGGGTTTTCGAAACTCGAAACATGGAAAACCGAAACTGGCTTTTCGGGAACTCGAAACTGGAAACCGGCCAACCGGCATCTAAGTCCCTTGTTTCCAAGGACGGGCTGTAAGTCATTGATTCTATTCGGAGGGTGGGGTCTTTTTTTTATTTGCAAGAACTCGGGATACAGATCGTCGATAACTTCTTTGTTTAGAGGATTTTACTCGCATCTTCTTGAAACTAAGGAATTTACAAAACTATCTATCTTTAAGTTCTTTGTTTTCAGCAAATATACCCGGGGAGGGGGAGGGGGGTATCCCCTTAACACAGAACCCCCTTAGAAGCTGGATACATCTGATAGCTGAAGATGATCGCCACAGCCAACGTCGTCGGCGCAGGACCCAACGGACTCGCCGCCGCTATTGTGCTAGCCCAGGCCGGGTTCCACGTCCAGGTCTTCGAAGCCGAACCGCAGCCCGGCGGAGCCGCCCGAACCCTTCCGCTCACGATCCCTGGCTTTCTGCACGATTTTGGCTCTGCGGTCCACCCGATGGCCGTTGGCTCGCCATTTTTCGCTTCTCTGCCCATCAAAAGGTACGGATTGCAGTGGATTCATCCCACTTCCCCACTGGCCCATCCGCTCGATGACCGCACCGCAATCATCCTCGAACGCAGTCTCGACGCCACCGAAGCGCACCTCGGCGAAGACGGAAAAGCTTGGCGCAACCTCCTCAGCCCAATCGCCAACCACTGGTTCGAACTGGCACCCGATTTCCTTGGCCCGATAACTCGAATCCCGCGCCACCCACTCCTGATTGCCCGACTCGGACTGCGATCCCTTCCTTCCGCCGCCTGGCTCGCCCGCCGCGAGTTCCGCGGCGAACGTGCGCGAGCGCTGTTCGCGGGACTCGCGGCTCATTCCTTCCTCAGCCTGAACGAAACGATGAGCGCCGCGTTCGGCGTCATGCTCGGCGCGGCCGCGCACGCGGTCGGTTGGCCCATCCCGCGCGGCGGAGCGCAAGCCATCACCAATGCCCTGGTCAGCTACCTCGAAAGTCTTGGCGGAAGAATCGAAACCTCGCATCGCGTCGAGCGCCTTGCCGATCTTCCCAACGCCGACGTTACACTCTGCGATCTTACGCCGCGCCAGCTGGCGCGCATCGCCGGCGATCTCTTGAGTCCGGAATATCGACGCCGCATGGAACGCTGGCGTTATGGACCTGGCGTCTTCAAGGTCGATTACGCGCTTAGCGATCCGATCCCGTGGAAGGCAAAAGACTGCGCTCGCGCCGCGACCGTTCACCTCGGCGGAACGCTTGAAGAAATCGTCGAATCGGAAGACGCGATGCGAAACGGCCGCCACGCCGAGCGCCCATTCGTTCTGCTGGCGCAGCCGACGCTCTTCGATCCTTCGCGTGCGCCCGCCGGCAAGCACATCGCGTGGGCCTATTGTCACGTGCCAAACGGTTCCACCTTCGACATGCTGCCGCGGATCGAGGCCCAGATCGAGCGCTTCGCTCCCGGCTTCCGCGATTGCGTTCTGGCACGAAAGGTCTTCTCGCCCGCAGATTTGGAGTCGATGGACGCGAACCTCGTCGGCGGCGACATCATTGGTGGCGCGGTCAACCTTCGCCAGTTGATCTTCCGTCCGACCGGCAAGTTCTACGACACCTCCGCGCCCAACCTTTATATATGTTCGTCGTCGACGCCGCCCGGCGGCGGAGTTCATGGAATGTGCGGCTACAACGCCGCCCGTCGCGCGCTCGCCAACCTGCGCAGAACGAGGTCGTCGAACGGTAAGTGACGCAAAAGTTAACTGCGCTTGAATGGAACCGTGTTCAGGATCTTGCCGCCTTCTTCGATGGTGTAAGTCGCGTTTGGCTGAAGGTTCTTGAGTGTGTCGTGTTCGCCACTTGGCCAGATGAGCTCGACCTTCTCGGCCATCGTTTCCTTGCCTAGGCCGAACGTGAGCGTCAGTTCCGATTGCGAGCAGTAACTTGATCCGGCATGAACCGTCTTCGATATCGCCGAAGAAACGGTCTGAACCCGAACCGAGGTTCCAATGCCGCTGCGATTCGAGCGACGTCCAACGGCTTTGATCCGCAGGCCGTTGTTCGTGGTTCCCGTGTTCTGAAAAAGGTAAGCGGGACCACCGTTGGTGGTCATGAGAATATCGGGCGCGCCATCATTATTAATGTCGGCGAAAGCGGCGCCGCGAGCGACATAACGATTGGTGAATCCGAGGTTGGCGCCGACGTTGGAAAAGCGCGTGTTGCCGCGAGCATCGGCTCCGTCGTTGTGAAATACCAGTGGAACTTCGGCGTAGGAAACTTTCGGCTGGATGCGCGCAATGTCGGTTTCGACGTGACCGTTGGCGACGAAGAGGTCTTCGAAGCCGTCGAGGTCGTAATCGAAAAAGAAAATTCCGAATGAGAGTGACAGCAGCGTGTCGCGGCCGATTCCCATCACTGGCGCAACGTCGATGAAGAGCTTGTTCTTCACGTTGTGATACAGCGCCATCATTTGGTTCGAGAAGTTGCCGATGACGAGACTCGGATAGCCGGAACGATCGTAGTCGGCAGCGTCGATGCCCATGGCGCCGCGGGCGATTCCATCTTCGCCCATGGCGATGCCCGATTGAATGCCGCTCTCGGTGAAGGTGCCGTTGCGATTGTTGCGATAGAGCTTATTAGGCTGCGTGTCGTTGGAGATGGCAATGTCGGGCCAGCCGTCCTGATCGAAGTCGAGAACGGCAACGCCGAGCGATTTAGACGTCGGATCGTAAAGCCCGGCTTTCTGCGTCACGTCTTCGAAGTGGCCATCGCCGAGATTGTGAAAGAGGCGGCACGAGGCACCTTTGTACGACTCAGGCGTGCAATAGGACTTGTTGTAGCCGTCGAGCGAGCAGTAGAGATCGCCTTTTTCGGTCCAGTCGACGTAGTTGGCGACAAACAGATCGAGCTTGCCGTCTTTGTCGTAGTCGACCCAGGCACAGCTCGAGCCAAACCCGGTGTTCTTCACGCCGGCTTCGGCGGTGACATCGCGAAAGCGGCCATGATCGTTGCGCAAAAGGCGCGAATCGCCGAGGCCGGTAATGTAAATGTCGTCCCAACCGTCGTTGTTGTAATCGCCGACGGCGACGCCCATGCCGTACATTTCGATATCGAGGCCGGCCTGCACGGTCACGTCGGTGAATGTACCGTTGCCGTTATTGCGGAAGAGCTTCATGGTGGCGCGCTGGCGTTTGTGGCCGGGGAAATCCATGCCATTGATGAGTAGAATGTCGGGATTGCCGTCGTTGTCGTAGTCGATGAACGCGCATCCGGAGCCCATGGTTTCGGGAAGAAGCTTTTTGCCGAAGGCGCCGGTGTGATGGGTGAAGTTGAGGCCCGCGCGATGCGTGATGTCGAGGAAGTGGACTGGCGAGACGGTTGGATTCGCCCAAAGACGCGACGGAATGAGAGCCGAGCCTGCGGTCGCGGCCAGAAACGCCTGAAGAAAATCGCGCCGCGAAGGAATTGATTTCAAGCAAACACCTCGATCGGAATTGGGAGAGTATAGAAAACAGGTACGACAAAACAATCCTAAAAAAGAACTAGACGGCGTAAGTTTTGAGAGCAGATCCCTCGCCCAACATTGGGCTCCCTTCGGCCGCGCAGGGCAGCCGTGATGACGAAATCTAACGGCATTGGTTTTCGCGGACATCGAGCTTGCGCTCGATGGGTTGAAAGTTCGGGTTTGTGGTTTCGCAGATCAGGAATACTTTGTCTGCCGTAACGCCGGTGAAGGTCTGAACGATTTTGCTCGGCCAGTGGACCTCGATCTTTGACACGCTTGTGTGCTCAGCGAGGCCGAAGTGCAAGCGCGGATCGCTGGAGGAAAAGTAACTGGCCGCAGTTCGGACGGTGGCGTACTGACGTTTTCCGTCGGCGGTTTCGACCATCACCGTGGCGCCGATGGCGTCGCGGTTGGAGCGGGTGCCTTGTAACTTCAGCGAGAGCCAATGCCGCCCGACGCCGAGGTCGCTGCGGAGAACGTGCGCCGGTCCGTCGTTGGTGGAGATGACGACGTCGAGACGACCGGTGTTATGGAGGTCGCCGATGGCGAGCCCGCGCGCGTCCCATCGCTCCTGAAAGACGGGCCCCGCGGTGGCGGAGATGTTGCGAAATGTGGCGCCGGTATTCAGCAGAATCAGTGGCGATTGACGGTAGTGAATCATCGGCATGGCGGCATCGATATTGTCGTTCACATGGCCTTGCGCGACGAAGATGTCTTTCTGGCCGTCGTTATCGAAGTCGGCGAAGCGCAGGCCCCAACCCGCCATGCGCGCGGTGATCTGGGCGAGCCCAGTACTGGAACTGGTGTAACTGAATGTACCGTTTCCGTTATTACGATAAAGCGAATAACGCTGAAGGCTGAGATCGTCGATGAGGAGATCGGGCCATCCGTCGTTGTCGTAATCGGAGGCGTCGATGCCCATGCCGGCGAAGTTGTGGCCGTTGTCGTCGGTGGCGATGCCGGAGGCCAGGCCAACTTCCTCGAAAGTGCCGTCTCCTTTGTTGTGCAGGATCATCTGCGGCCAGGTGTCGTTGGCGAGGAAGATGTCGATCCAGCCATCGTGGTCGAAATCGGCGAGATCGATGCCAAGGCCTTTGACCTGAAGCCCGCTCAGTCCGGCACGTGCAGTCACGTCGGTGAAATGGCCCTGGCCGTCGTTGTGATAGAGGGTAAGCGTGGACGGAGCAAAACGCTCAGGACCGCAATAATCGCGACGTTCCGGGGTACCGCAGGAAAGCGTGGAGTTGAAATCCCACGAGGCGTAACGAGTGACGATGAGGTCGAGCAGGCCGTCGTTGTCATAGTCGACCCAGGCAGCGCCGCTGGAGAAACCGGTGGCGGCGACGCCAGCCTTGGAGGTGATGTCGGTGAACGTGCCGTCACCGTTGTTGTGGTAGAGGTGGCTGCTCTCGAAGCCGGTGACATAAAGATCGTCGAATCCATCGTTGTCGAAATCGCCGACGGCGACGGCGAGGCTGTAGCCTTCGCCGGCCAGTCCAGACTTCGCGGTGGCGTCGGTAAAGGTGCCGTCTTTTCCCTGGTGATAGAGACGGTTCCAGAATTCCGGCCCGGTCTTTCGCGGGAACTCGCCGGGCTTCATGGGATCGCCAATCGCCGCACCGTTGACGAAAAAGATATCCGGACGCCCGTCATTGTCATAGTCGAAGACGGCAATGCCTCCGCCAAAGCTCTCGAGGATGTATTTCCGGGAAGTCAAGCCGGGCTGGTGCCGGAAGTCGATTCCTAACTTTTCGGTTATATCAGTAAAACGAAGCTGGGCCGGGTTGATCGGCTTGGCAGCGGGCGTGGGTGGAGGAAACGGCACCTGCGCCACAGCCGGGACATAGCAAAGCACCAGCAAAAGTCCAAACCACCTGACAGCTCTTCCCGCGACCTTAGGGCCCGACTGCGCGATCATTGCGGCGGTTCGATCCCCCATTCGAGACGGGCGATAGCGGGAGCATCTCCACCGCGGTAGAGAGACAGAGGCGCGCGATCGAGCGGGACAAAATTCATCAGAACGGGAGACGGCGTCCGTTGCTTCGAAGACCGGGCGCCGAGAGCGATTGGTGACAGATCGCCGAACAGATCGCCGGCGGTCCAGGATCCTAACAGCGCACGCGGAAACGCACGGTCCATACGGTCCGCTGGAGAGACACTCGGAACGCGGTTTGCCGCATAGATGGCCTTGCGCGCCTGGAAGTTCTCCCCAGACTTCGGTGCGGCGGTGGCGCTGTCGATGAGCACGCGAATGCCTTCGTAGCTGGAGTCGGAACTGGTCATGACAACGGTGAGCGTGTTTACTCCCGGCAAGAAGAGAGCGCTGTTGGGTCCGACGGAGAACGTCACACCCGGCGAGCCGGTATTCGACCAACTGTTGCTGTTGACGTAGGCGACCTGAACGCCGTTCAAGTACACGTAAGCGGCATCGTCGGCCCACACTGTCGCAGTGAAGGCGGCGGTGGTGGAATCGAATCCGCTGAGATCGAAGGTCTGGGTGAAGGAATACCCGGGAGGTCCGCTGTTAATAGTGTCGGACCAAGAGATCCATTGCGAATTGGAATCGTCGGCATTCCAACTGGGATAAAGATTCACGGCACTCAAAACGGTAGCCGGGCCGTTGTAGGTGCAGCAGGTGTTCGGATTGCTGGCCGACCAATTGGGGTCGGGAGCGCCCGCCGCGAGAGGCCCGACTCCTCCTGCGCTGAGGCCGGTGCTGTAGATCGGAAGCGGAGTACCGCCAGCGACGGCGGCGTTTCCGGTGGTGAAGGTGTAGTACGCGCTATTGATGATGGGAGTCTCAGTCGCATCGTAAACGGTACCGTTGTAATCGATGCGGAACGAGTACTGCGTATCGGGCGTCAGGTTGCCGTCACCTTGCAAGGTGACGGTCATCAGGTCGGGTGACAGCGAAACCAGCGTGAGCGGTATCAACTGTCCCGTGTTGTTGCTGTAGAGCGTGGCGCCGTTGTTGAAGATCAAGGATGCGGGATCGATCGGCTGCGAGAACACCATCTGGAAGGTGGTGTTAACGTCAACGTTAGACTGAGCACAGCAGGTGCTGAGGTACGAAGCCGTGCCTCCGACCAGCACACTGGTGGTGTTGAGCTGCGTGCCTCCGGTTCCGGTGGTGCCACTGGTGACAAAGCCGAAGGTGGCCGAGACAGGCATAGTGTTACCAGCGAGATCCTGCACTCCGGAGAAGATCGCGATGTACGCGGTGTTGGCGGCGAGCAGAGTTGCCGGGGTAATACGAACGGTGGAGTTGTTCCAGACAACCGAGACAGTTGCCGGAACGGCTATGCCGGTGGCGCTGGCGACAAGCCTGACCGATCCGAGACTGGTGGGGCTGATCGGCTTGTCGAACACGCCTTCGATGGTCGTGTTCAGCGGGGCGGTAGTCTCGTTGGCGGGGACGGTGTACTGAAGCTGCGGAGGCGTGAGATCGGGCGTGCCGGAGGCGTAGAAGTACACGCAAGAACTGGGCGCGATATTGCCTTCCATGTCGGTCACATTGCTGTAGCAGAGCTGGTACTCGGTGGTGGCAATGAGCGGCTGGATGGGAGTCAGGGTGATGGTGAAACCGTCGGTGCTGAGAGAACCGGTGGTGATCACATCCTGACCAAGCGCATAGCTATAGAGCGTAACGAACAGGTAAGCGCTGGGATCGAGCGGCTTGTTGAATGTCCAGGTAAAGGTGCTGTTCACGGGAACGTTGGCCTGGTTACTGGTGACGCTCTGACTCACCAGCTGCGGCGGAGTGAGATCAGGGCCGTTTCCGGTGTGGAAGGTTACGGTTCTGGGGGTCAGCGAGTGGCCGGCGAGATCGGTGATTCCGCCGGTTAACGTCAACGTTACGGTGGAATTGTCAGGCAACGGCGACAGCGGCGTCAGCGTGACATAGGTGACGTTGTTCTGGGTGCTGAACGACTCAGTGAACGGAAGCTGGGTGGCGCCACTGGCCAAAGTGACGGTGGACGGACTGATGCTGATGGTGTCCATCAGCTTGTTGAAGGCGAAACGAACAGTGGCGTTATCGCCGATGTTCGTGGCGTTATCCGATGGAGCCACCGCCGCGACGAACGGAGTCGTGGTGTCGAAAGTGTTATCGGTATTGAAGGTCCAGTTACCGCCGCCGTAGGTGCCGCCGGTCAGATCGGCGATGCCCGTACCAATGATGATCTCGTAGCTGGAGTTAACCACCAGCGGCGAGGTGGGCGTGAGGCGAATGACGTTCTGCGATGGGAAGCTGATGTTGGTCGGAGTGAGAGTATTCGACCAGCCGCAGTCGCCGTTGCAATCGTCGAGTTGGAAGTTGCTGGTGGTAACCGTGCTGGGATCGATCGGCTTGCTGAACTGAACGTCGACGATAGAACTGGTCGAGACATTGGTGCAGCAGACCGGCTCGACAGAGAGCACAGTCGGAGCGGTGTTCGCGTAATCGACGGCAGTGGTGAACTGAGCCGAGTACATCTCGAAGGGGTTGCCGTAGATGTCGGTAACAACGGGCTGGACGAAGACCTGGATGGTTGCGTTGTTGGCGAAGGGTAGATCGGGCGTGAAGACAATGGCGCCGCCGCCGGGCTTTACGCTAACGGTGCCGGTAATGGCGATTCCGTTCTGCGAAACCACAATCTCGCCCTGGACGGAAGACGGATTTACCGGCGAGTTCGCGTATAGCGTGATTGCGGTGTTCGTCGGCACACCGGTGCTGCCGCTTCCGGGACGCATGCCGGTGATGCTGGGCGTAAATTCGCTGGCCGGTTGCGGAATGGTGGTGAATGAACTGCGGAACGGAGCGGCCAGCGGATTACCGCTGAGGTCAAGCACTCCATTGTTGACGATAACGGTGATGGTGGAATCGTAGGGCAGGCGCGCGTTGAGCATGATCGTGCGGTTGTCTGCCGAACGGGTGAGGTTAGCCTGAAGGTTGCTGTAGCCGTCGAACAGCTGGAAGTTCTGAGTGGTGATGGTGTTCGGATCGATGGACTCATTGAACGACAGCGTTACGACGGCGCCCGGACCAACGCCGGCCATGCTGTCGTTGGGCGTGACCGAGAGTACCTGCAGGCTGGTGGTTGCACCCGAACCGGTGGTGAACTGCGCGGACGAGCAGTAGAAGCCGTTGCCGGCAAGGTCGGTCAACGAGGAGTTGCAGCTGACCTGAACGAGGACGGTCGAGTCCGGCGGCAACGGAGACGCTGGAGTAAACGTGAGGGTGATGCCGTCGGTTGAAAGTGACGTGGAGCCGCCGATCGGGTTGCTGTTATCACTGATGTTAAAGAGCTGAATCGAGTAGGCGTTCACGCTTGGCGGGTAAACCGAGCGATCGAACTGCACAACGATCGGCAACGTGGGATCGGAGTTCTGGGTTCCGTCGGCCGGCGTGATGGCGATGACGCTACCGCAGCAGTTGTACGTGGCGCTTCCGGTCACAAAGCTGCTGGTAAACGGCTGAACCATGTTGCCGTCGACGTCGGTGAAGCCAGAGACGCTGATGGTGTACGGCGTGCCCGGCGCCAACGGACCAGAGAGATTGTAGAAGAGAGTGAGACCGTCGCCGGAGTAGGTGACGTTGCCCGGAACCGATGGCGTGATGGTCAACGCACCCTGAGTGAAGGTGAGAGGGTTGATCGGTTTGCTCAGCGTAACGCTGATGATCGAATTCAGCGGAACAGGATTGGCCCCGCCGGGATCGTTGGCGGGCACAACGCTGGTGACAGTCTCAGGACTGGTGTCAGCGCCGGAACCTGTGGTGAAGTACCAGCAGCATCCGTAACCGCTGTTGCCGTTGAGATCGTAGAACGATCCCAGGCCGAACTGGTAGCTGGTGTTGACGTCGAGCGAGCCCGGGTAGGTGATGGTTGCGCTCTTCAAGTCGGGCGCGAAAGTGAGCGACGTTCCGGCGACGTTGGTGTTGGCGGATTCGTTGTAGAGGAACGCTCCCGAGGAACGGATGGGATCGATCGCCTTGTTGAAGACGAATTCAATCGCCGGATTCGTGCCCGTGGTGGAGCCGCTGAGCGGGTTGACGCTGACTACTTGCGGATAACCGACGTCGATGCCGGAGCCGGTGGTGAAATTAACGGTCTGCGTGGAGGCCGGATTTCCTGCCGGATCGGTGATGCCGGTGATCGTCAACGAGTAACTGCTATTGGGCAGCAATAGGGTTCCCGGGGCGAAGCGTACGACCGTATCGCCGTACGAGAACGACGGCGTTAGAGCGATCGAAGAACCGTTGCCCATCAACGTGACGTTGTTGGCGGTGGGCTCGGAGATCGGGCGGTCGAACTGCACCTCGGGGATGAAGTTGACCGGGAGACCTGCCGTACCGTCACGCGGCACGGTCTGCAGAATCTGCGGACCTCCGGTTTGCGCAACAACTGCGGTCGTGAAGTACACCGAGTAGCAGTTCTGCGTGTTGCCGGTGAGATCGAGCGCGCTGCAGGACTGCAGATAGTAGTTATGACCCACAGACAGCTGGGTATTTGGCGCGATGGTGAGTTGCGTTCCGTCCGAGCTGAAGGTGAGCGTCGAGGGAACGGTCGGGCCGGCGGTGTAGTCCTGCAAGGAGACCGTATTGTTGAAGATAAAGGTGCGAGTGTCCATCGGCCGGTCGAAGGTCAAAGTGAAGACGCTCGAGATCGGCACGTTGGTATCGCCATAGGCGATGGTGCTGGCGACCACATGCGGCGCGGTGAAGTTCGGACCCGCCGCAGTGTGGAAGGTGGCCGAAGCCGGCGGCAGTACGTTGCCCACTCCGTCGGTTACGCCGTTCGTAACGGTAACGGTGATCGGCGAGGAGTCGGGCAGCGAACCTTCCGGCGTCAAGGTCGCACGGCTGACATTGTCGTAGGTGAAGGTGTACGGAATGTTCTTGCCGTTCGACGACAGCGTGATGGTTTGACCGTTGATGGTCAGCGGATCGATGTTCTTGTTGAAGGTGATGCGAACGACGGCATTGTCACCAATTCCGGTAGCGCCGTCGCCGGGCACGATGGCAGCGACCGACGGCTGCAGCGAGTCGGAGGCGGAATTAACGGTAAACGTGTAACCGGTATTTCCGGCGTAGGCCAGTCCGTTGGTGTCGAGGATACCCGAGCCGAGGACGATCTCGTACGAATCGTTCACGGTAAGCGGACTCGTCGGAACCAACCTCAGGACATTTGGCGCAGCCTGAGAGATGGTGGCTGGTATCGCAACCGGTGTGTACCAGCCGCAGTCGCCGTTGCAATCCGATAAATAGAAGTTGCCGCTGTTGACGGTGGAGAAGTCGATGGGCTTGTTGAACTGCACATCGACCACCGTGGTGGCGGGCACGCTGCTGTTGCAGCAATTCGGATACGCGGAAACGACGGTCGGAGCCGTGGTGGTTAGATCGGGCGAGACCGTGAAGCTGGTGTAGTAGTTGTTCAGTGTGTTGCCGAACACGTCGGCAGCGCTGTTCTGGAACCAGACCTGAACCGTGCTACCGCCCGGCAGCGGAGCCGAGGGCGCGAAGGTCACGATCTGATTGGTGGCGTCGGTGGAGACGTTGCCGGTAATGATGGCGCCATTTACAGCGACGTGGATTGCACCGTAAACCGTTGACGGGTTGATCGGCTCGTTGATGAAGAAGGTGAGCGGCGTATTGGGATCGACGTTGGTCGCACCCTGGCCTGGACGGAACGCTGTCACCGTCGGATGCGTCGTGCTGTCACCGACGGCGGTCGTGAAGTTCGAAGTAACTTCGGTTCCGAGCAGGTTGCCGGAGATATCGGCCACGTTCGGTCCGATCACAACGGTGTAGGTGGTGCCGTAGTTCAAGTATCCGGAGTAAAAGGTCGCCGTTGTGCTGTCGGGCGAGAGGCTGACGCCGTTGGTGTAGAGCGTGCTGCCGACAAACAGCGCCATGTTCTGGTAGAGCGTGTTCGGATCCATCGGCTTGGAGAACGTCACCGTAATCGGGTTGTTAGGACCGATTCCCGTGGACCTGTCGGGCGGCATGATGGAGAGGACGGCCGGAGCAGTATTGTCAACCACCGATGCCGTAGTGAAGCACACGGAACCCGGCGTGTAGAACGGGTTGCCGGAGACATCGAGGATCTGCTGGCCGTAGTAGTACGACGTGACGTAAGCGCAGATCACGTGGTTCCCGGCGTATGGGAACGTCGGCGTGAAGGTGGCGCTCATCTGATCGGGAGCGACGGAAATGGCGCCGCCGACAGACGTTCCAACCGTATTGTCGTTGACGTTGAAGGTCTGGTAGTTGACGGTCAGCGGATCGACCGGCTTGCTGAAGGTGAGAACGATCGGAGTAGTTACCCCGACGTTGGTGCTACCGTCAGCGATCGATATCGCGATGGTGCCGTTCGAGTAGTCACCCACACTGGAACCCGAGGTGGTGAAGTTCCACGAGTAAGGCGTCATCACGTTGCCATTGACGTCTTTGGCGCCCGACATCGTAACGCCGTAGTTCGTGTTCGGCGACAGCAGAGCGCCGCCGGCGATGGTGAACGTCAGCGTTACATGATCGCTCGCCAGAGTGGCGGAACCCGCAACCGGCGAGCCACTGCCGACCAGAGCGAGAGCGATGGAGTTGGCCACAGACGTCGCATCCATCGGCTTATCCATCACAACCTGGATCTGGGGATTAGGCGCCACGTTGATCGCGCCTGCTGCCGGAGAGACCGCGGTCACGGCCGGCGGCACAGTGTCGACAGCGTTGCTGGTGTAGAAGCAATCGCTGTAGTACGAGTAATTACCGATGCGGTTCAACGCCTCAATCCGCCAGCAATATTGCGTGCCGGGCTCGAGCGGACTGGAGAGCGCGAGCATGAAGGTAGTACCGTCGGGTGAGAGCGAGACGGTGGTTCCGGGCACGTTGAGGCCGGTGTCGCCGTTGTAGACGTTGTAATAACCGACCGTCTGCGACAGCGAACTCATCGGCTGGTTAAAGACAACCGAGAACGTCGGGTTCTCGCCGGTAGTCTCCTCACCTTGCGGTGTCCAACTGAGAACCTGAGCGTACGAAGAATCGCTGCCCGCAGCCGTGGTGAAGCTGAAGCTGCCCGGGTTCGAGAGGGGATTCCCTTGCGAGTCTTCGAGACCCGAAGTGTAGCTGACGGTGTAGTTGCTGTTCGGAGCCAAGCTGCCCGTCGGCATGAAGGTAATTTGCGAGTAGTCGGACGAGTAGCCGAACGTGCCGTTCACCGGCGATCCATTGTTCAGCACCTGAACCGAGTAGGTAGCCGTCGAAGGATCGATGGGCTCGTTGAAGCCGAGTACGACCCTGGCATTCGTTGGAACCGTGGAATCGCCGTTCTGGATGTTTGCTCCGACAAATGCCGGACCGGTGTTATCGACCGCGAAGCCGGTAGTGAACTGCTGATACGTGCCGGGGAATGCATTCCCCGACGTATCCGTGAACACGGTACTGAAGTTGTAGTAGTTGAGGCAGACCGTGTAGGTAGTGCCGACCGCGAGCAACGAAGACGGAATCAGGGTGACGATTCTGCCCGATGCATCCACGGTCAACGTGGCCGGAGTTCTCGGCGTGGAACCGTAATAGGCGTAGTAGCAGCCATAGCTGGTCGGCACGATATAGATGTTGTCGCTGGTGACGCTGGCTCGATTCAGCGGCTCGTTGAACGCCATCGTAACCCTGGCGTTAACGGGAACGTTCTGAGCGTTCGATGCCGGGCTGAGGCTGACGAGCGAAGGCGGAGTGGTGGAGACGTTTTGGACCGTGAAACCGGCGTTCACAGTCAGCATTTGAACGGAATTATCCGGCAACGTGGTCTGAACGATCACATCACGCGAGCCGAGAGCGGCCGCCTGGTCGATGGTCAGCATGACCGTCGCAGAAGTGGAACTGTTGACGGTTACCGGTCCGAAGACGCCTTCCGCAGCCCCACCAACCGAGATGCCGCTACCGAAGCTGGCTTGCGTGTTGCCGGCTGTGAAGTTAGTGAACGTTCCGGTGATGGCGACCGGGATGGTGGAATTCGGCACGCCAACGTTGGGACTGATGACGGTGATCGTTGGCAGCCCGGCCTGGACCGTCAACGCGTTGTTCTGCGTGGCGATTTCGGAGTTGGTGGTGACGGTGACGGAACGCAGTCCCGGTGTCGCGCCGAGCGTGACCGTGACTGGCACTTGCAGAATGGTGGCGCTGGTGACGGTAACGGCCCCGGTGGTGATGCCATCGCCGCTGAACGTAACCTGCGAAACTCCAGACTGGAAGTTGGTGAACGATCCTGTGATGGTGACATTCTGCGTCACGCCCTGGCCGATAGTGTTCGGGCTGACCGAGACGATGTGCGGCACGCCAGCCTGCACGGTGAACAGACCTGTGCCGACTGCCATTTCGGAGCCGGTGGTCATGGTGACGGTACGGACTCCGATAGAGGCATCCGGTTGGATGCTGATGTTAACGGTAGCGTTCGTGGTGCTGTTGACGGTGACCGAGTTAACGGTGATTCCGGCGCCAAAGTCGGCCTGCGTGACGGCGCCAACGAAGTTGGTGTACTGGCCGTTCACCGTGACGTTCAGCGTGTCACCCTGGTGAGCGTTGATCGGCGAAACCGAAGCGACGAACGGATTGCCGGTGGTGACCTTGAATCCGTTAGCGAGCGAGGCCTGCTCGCCGCCGGTGGTCACGAATACGGTGTTGGATTGGACGGCCGCGAACGGAGCGATGTTGACGGTAGCGGTAAGCGACGTATCGGAAAGCACCTGGACTTGCGTGGTGCTGATACCGGAGCCGAGACTCACCGACGGGGTCGCCAGCGTGAAGTGAGTGCCGCTGCCGGTGATAGTGACCGAGAGTCCTACGGTGTTCTGCTTGCCGCTGGCCGGGACCACTGAAGTGATGGCCGCGGAGCTTGCATTCACTGTGAAGAGGTTCGAGCCTGTCGCAACCTGCGTTCCACTGGTGGCGGTCACGGAGCGAGTTCCGGTGGTCGCGATCGGAGAAACCGTAACGTTCACAGTAGCGGAGGTGGAAGAAGTCGCGTTGACGGAGTTCACCGTAACGCCGGCCCCGAAGTTAAAGGCCGTGGCTGAGGTGAAGCTGGTGGAATCGCCGAGGACGGTGAGATCGACAGTTTGACCCTGGAGCACCGAAGACGGGCTCACCGACGTAACCAAGGCAGTTTCTGTGACGCTAACCGGCAGAACCTGGCCATTTGTATTGAGGTTCAGGCCTGTAATCTGCGCGCGCAAACGGTTGGCCGTGTCGTACGCCTGGAGTGTGTAAGAGCCGAGCGGGATGGCGTTGAAGCTGAAGCTGCCATCCGATGCGCTGACGGTCGAACGGGAGGTTGGACCGGTCAGGTTAATGGTCACGTTCGAAAGCGTTGTCTTGCCGTCGGGCGCGTATACCACGCCGACGATGTTGCCTGCGGACTGGAGGCTTACTGTAACGTTGGTGTTACCGTTTACAGCCACACTTCCGCTGGTGCTTCCGCCGAGCAGCGTGACCGGGTCGGTCGCCGAGACAAAGAACGGTCCGGCAAGCACGCTGGTGAACTGCGTGGTTCCATTGCTCTGCGTCGTGGATTTCTGAGTGCCGCCAAACTGGGTTTCGCCAGTCAACGTGACTTGCGCGTTGGGGATCAGGTTGCCGGAAGCGTCTTTGACCGTAACGTTAACCGAACCGAACCCGGTAAGGTGAATGTTAAGCGTGAGGGTCTGCCCGTTATTGGAGAGCTGACCCGTGGTGCGGCCCCGGTCGCCATTGATGTTGGTAACGTCGATGGCGAAACCTATCAGCGGAACACCGGTGAACGAGTAATGGCCGCTCGCGTTCGTGGTGGTGGTAGCGGAGTATCCGAAACAAGTGGAACCGGACAGAGTCTGGCACAAGAGCACGGTCGCGCCAGGTACGGGCGTCACGCCATCGGCCTGGAACACGCTTCCGGAAGCTGACCCGGACGGAATGAGGGCGACGTCGATTTCGACGGTCTGGCCCGAGAGCCCGAGAGTTCCAGTGGACTGGCCCTGGTCGTTGTTTGTGGTGTCAACGGCGCTTACCGTCAACACGCCAGGGGCGACCTGGGCAACGGTGTAAACGCCCTGGGCATTGGTGGTCGCGCTGAAGGTTCCGTTGTTGGCGACAACGGTAACCTGCGCTCCGGCAACGAGCACGCCGTTCTCTGTAACTTTGCCGGTAACTGTTCCACCAAGAACGAGAGACAGATTCTGCGTAACCGTCTGATCAGCGATGGACGTGGCGTTGGCGCTGGCCGCTGTGTTCGTGAGCGGATCGAACGTCGCAAGGCTGTAGGTGGCTACGGGCAGATCGCTGAAGTTGAAGCGTCCGGCCGTATCGGTGGTGGCCGTACGAGTGAACCCCGCGGCTCCACGGAGCGTAACGGTCACGTTAACAGCTGCCGAGTTGTCGCTGCGCAGAACCGTGCCAGCAACGTTTCCGGTAGCGGGAATCACAATGTTCGCAGTATCGGTATTGCCGTCGGACACGCTGGCAGAACTGCTGCCGGTCAGTCCGGTGCCCATCGGGTTCGAGAGCGTTGCGATCAGCGTGTATTGGCCGGGAGGCACGGAATAGAAGCTGTAACTGCCATCGGGCGCGATGTTCGTCGTGAGGGAACCGACAATACCCGTGCCGGTAAGCGCGACTTGACCTGAACTGACGACTTCGCCTTCGGCACGGGTTACGGTGCCGATGATGATTCCGGTATCGCTGAAGACGATGTCCTGAGTGGCGTACAGAGGCGAGTTCACCGGATCGAAGGTGCCGTTGAAAACCGGCGATTGAACCTGAGTTTGCTGCAAGGTCGCCTGAACGGTGAAGGGCGCGGACGGGATTATGACGTTGTTTCCAGAGTTGCCGGTGATGGAGTTAAACAGATAGTTGCCGTTGCCGTCGGAGTTAGTGGTGCGCAGGCGTCCGTAGAAGGGCAACGAGCTCTGGAAGGTGACGGTTGCACCCGGCACAGGCGTGACATTGTCCGAAGCCCAAACCGTGCCGGCAACGTTAGCGTTAATGGTCAAAGGAGCCGCGGAACTCGTCCCGGTGGCGGCAAAGTTTTGGATCTCAGCCAGTTCATCGGAGCTAATACCGGTGAGGGTTTCATTCGGTAACTGCACAAGGCGCTGCGCTGCGGCCAACGCACCCGCGCGGCTGGTCTGTTGCGCGACGAAATTCAGGAAGGCAACAGAACCGCCGGCCGGAATAGTGATGCTGTTCCACTGCGATTGCACCTGTCCGATTTCGCTGTTTCCACCGGAAAAGATCTGGGTCTGAATATCGACCGGCAGCAGGCTGAAGCCGGCCGTGCTGGCCGGGACAGGCGCATTGGCGCCCTGGAAGACGAAGGCCAGTTCAGGGATGACGAAATTCGCTCGCGTGAACGTAATCGTCGGATCTTGATCGACGTCATCGCCGACGGTCATCCAGAAGTCCTGGTTGGTGGGCGATGAGTTGCCGGTGGAGGTACTCAGCACTCCTGGGAACGCTGTATTGGTCGGGCGAATATTCGAGGTGTATTGCACTCCGACGGTGATCGGACTCGAAGTCGGATTGCTCAGGATGTCGAGATAGCGGCTAAAGTATCCCGTGTTTGGAACATAAATCTTGCGGGTGACGTTCAGGCCGGCGAGATCCTGCTGCGCCACGTCGATTTCCTGACCGCTCTGCGCTGTAACACCAGTGTTATCGCCGACGAACGGATTGACGCTGCTATTGAGGATGATGTTGAGGTCCATCGCGCCTTTGTTGGCGCTGAAGTCGCCGGCAAAGGTGTATTCGAAACCGTTGGCTATGGTGCCGTTGGCGGCGATGTCGAATGGGAAGTTATTGCCGTCAAAGAGGTTTGGTGGAGTCGTGAGACTGATCGGCAGCGAGGTGGCTGAGAGCTGTATATTGGCCGTGGCGGTGCCGCCATTCGCGGCGATCTGCCCGGTCGCAATGCCGGACAAAACCTGAGTTGCAGTGATTTCCTGCGCCTCGACGTTGAAATCGCTGACCGGCACCTGCGGAATGGCGTAGTTCCCGTTGACGTCGGTCCGCGCCGAGAGCGCGCCATAACCGGGGGCGTCGGTCCGCAAGGTGAGGCCGATTCCCGCGGCAGGCGTCGAGTCAGGATTGGTGACCTGACCGCTGACGGTGCCGACGCCAATCAGAACCAGGTCTTGCGTGACCTGCTGGCCCTGGGTACTAACGGCGACGTTAGAGGCCGAAGCGCGCTGGTTGCCGTAGCTATCGATGGCATACAGCTTGTAAGTGTTCGTGGGTACAGTTGCGAATGAATAGGTCCCATTCGCCGCGGAAGCCGTCGTCCGATTCACTTCCCCTTGCAGCTCAATCCGGATGCCGGAAACCGGAGTAGACCCGTCAGGCCCGTACACAGTACCTGTGATACTTCCGGCAGGCTGTAACTGCACCGTTATGGGCTGAGACGTTCCAACAGACACACTTCCGCTGGTGTGACCCGCCAGTTGCGTGGAAGGATCAACGGCGGAAACATCGAATGTTCCAGCCAAGACCTTGGAGAACGTAAGTGTGCCGTCCGACTGAGAAACGCCACCCTGTGTCCCGCCGAAAGAGGTGGTACTGGTGAGACTGACATTCGCGCCGGAAACGGTGTTTCCGCCTCCGTCGATGACGGTCACCACGACCTGACCCTGACCGTTCAACTTCACGTTGACGGTGACGACCTGGCCTTGCGAACTGATGGTGCCCGAGCCCGCACCGCGATCGCCGGTGCTCGGATCGGTAACGGATAGCTGATAGGTGCCAACCGGCAACAGATCGAATTCGTATGCGCCAGTGGAATCGGTGGTAGTGGTAAGCCCATAAGTCGAGACCGACACCTGAGCTCCGACCACGACGGTTGTCCCGTCAGCACGAACCACGGTGCCGGAAATGGTGCCGGCCGGCCCAAGCTTAATGTTCGTGGTGATGTTCTGACCGTCGGAATTGATGGCGCCGTTGGCTTGACCGCCGCGGCGACCGACCGCATCCTGCGCAGTCACGTTATAAGGACCGACGAACACGCCCGACTGCGTGTACTTGCCGGAGCCATCGGTCGTGGTGTGGTACGTCCCTGCGAAGACTGACGAACTGACCACCGTAATCGCTGCGTTGGGCACAACAATACCCGAGGAATCGGTGACGGTTCCGGACACAGTGCCGCGACCGAGGAACGCCACATTCGCGCCGACGGTTTCGCCGGTTATCGTCAGATTGCCGGTAGTGCGTCCATGGTTGCCGTTGGTGTCCGTTGCGTCGATGGTGAAAACGCCCAGCGGAACGAACGTGAATGAGAACCTGCCGACCGGATCCGTCGTGGTGGTCGCGAACGTCGAACCGGAGAGCGTAACGGTAACGCCTCCGCCGACGGGAGTGACGCCGTCCGCCTTCATAACGACACCATTAATGGTGCCGGTCGCACCCAGCTTGATATTGATGCTGGCTGACTGTCCAGTGGCCAGAATGGCCGTGCCGCGCCCCTGCAGGCCTGTGTTGGGGTCCATAGCCACGGCGGTAATCACGCCGGCAACCATGTTGTTCACCAGGTAGTGGCCGGTAACATCGGTGGTCGTGGTGCGAATATTGACGCCTTCCGACACCGTGACCTGCGCGCCAACGACAGGCTTGCCTTTCAAGTCGGAAACGAGACCGGAAACAGCACCGGCGTCCACGCCGATCTGAATGGTGCCGACATCGGTTGTGCCCGGGCTAACCGGAAGCTTGCTGGCGGAACTGCCGTCGAGGATCTGGCCGTTACTGGTGGTCTGCGCCATCACCTGAATGTTGCCGATGGCTGATGGAACAAATGGGATGGTGAAGAAGCCGGTGGAATCGGTGAAGCCAGTGAAGTAGGTGAAGACGACGGTCGATGCACCGGCGACGGGATTGCCGCTGCCATCAACTACGCGTCCTTGAACGGTGGTTGTTGGATCTGGAACCAGCGGGTTCAGGCCGAGGCGCACTTCGATGCCGTCCGGTATTCCGTCGCCATCTGTATCCGCGCTTAGGGGATTCGTACCCAGCGCCAGTTCCTGGCCATCGGTCAAGCCGTCGTGATCGGTATCAGGGTCGAGTGGATTCGTCCCGAGTTTGACTTCCTGTCCATCGGGAACGCCGTCACCATCGGTATCAGGATTATGTGGATTGGTGCCGAGCAAATATTCCTGAAGATTGGTGAGGCCATCATGGTCGGCGTCTTGTCCGGCATCGCTCGGATCGAGCGGATTAAACCCGTTGGCGATTTCATAATCGTCGGGCATGCCGTCGCCGTCGGTGTCTTTGGGTATCAGGACCTGAAGCTGAACAGCGGCAAGAACACCTTCATTGGTAGCGGAAATGGTTACGTTGCCGGCGGAAACAGCGGTGACGAGACCTGTGTTATCGACAGTCGCGACGGCTGGATTGCTGGAGATGTATGTGGTTCCGGAATCCGGATAGATGACGCTCTGCTGCGTGCCGTCGGGATAAGTGGCCAACGCGTTCAGATGGAGAGTTTGGCCGACGGTGGTCAGCGTGTTTTCGTCTTCTCCAATATTGATCTGAAGGGAAACGGGCGGGAGAGTGAAGTTGTCGAAATCGATGGGACCGATGTCAATGGAATCCGTGGAACCATTCAGCGACAGAAAAGCCGACTGGCCTTGAACGATGCTGCCGTTGGGAGCAATGCAACGGACGCGCACACGGTAGAGACTCTGCGGATTGGCGGGAACGTTGCCGATGGCGAAACTGCCGTCGGCGTTCACCTGCACGGTGCGATTCAGCAGGCTCGCCGTGCAGTTGGAGCCGAGTTGCTGCGCATGGGCAGCAGGCGCCACGACGGCCAACGCCGCGAGTGTGAGAACAGCCGTCAACGTCCGCATCAGATTGCCACGCCGTCTTTCTCTACCGACACCGGATGTCAACACAGCGACCTCCGACCACCAATGAATTAGCTTCAGACTGCTGCTCCGAGGTTCGGCCCCTGAATCCCACTGCTTCTACCGCTACCGTTAGTGCTTAACCGCGGGCGGCTTCGTGGCAACCGGAGTCACGTTGGTTTTCGGTGACCCAGGCTTCTGCGGAGCCGGTTTCAAAATCTTTTTGTCGAACAGCGTCGGGTTCTGCAGAAAATCGTCGAGCGTGTTCGAAAACGCGAAGTTCGTAATCTTGTAATCACTGCCCTGGCGCAAAATGTATGAGTAACTCAGGTTTGCCGGAATCCAGCCGCTCCCTTGACCAAGGGTTTGGAAGACGATGAAAAGCGGATCGGCGTTAAGCACAAACTTGACGTAGGTTTGCACCGACGGTCCCTCGATACCCTTTGCATTTGCGGCCGGCGGCACGGCCGGTGCTGAAACCGACGGTTTCTGTTGCTTCTGTTTTTCCTGCTCGAGTTTCTGCTGTTGTTCGAGTTGTTCCTGCCTGAACTTTTCTGCGGCGAGCCACTGCCGCACTTTTTCCTGGCTCTTTGGAGTAAAACTGCTGGCATAAACGTCGTACTTCCCCGCCACATAGGCGAGGGTGGCGGTGCGCAGAAATTCCAATAACGGACTAGAGGGCTTCACCTTTTCATTCGTCAAAGGGAAGTCGATCGGCGTTCCATCGAATTCAAAAAATACAGGATGCGCGCCGGTATCGGATTTCCCGGCGAGTGGAATCGGATACTGGTAGCGTAGATTGAGAGTCGTCAGGAGCTTGAATTGGTCTGGCGCCGTCCTCGCCGCGATGAAGGAATTGAGGACCATGAGTTCCAGAGGTGTGCCACTGCTCACGGCGCTCAACCTGGTTTGATCTTTCTGATCGAGCCCGACATACAAGGCATAACGCTGGACTCCGGCTCTGGCGGGCGAGTCGAAGATAAACATCGACTCCGAGCCCAGCAAGACTTCCGCGACCACGGTCAGGTGATCGAAATCGAAATTGCTCCGCGCCAGCTTGATCCAGTTGGCGATGCTCTCGTCGGCCATCTTCACGGTGACTCCGCCACGGCTCTTCATATCGTCGGGCGACGTCCATACACTGGCGAACTTCGCGGTGTCCTGCTTACGTATGGCCTCAACCCCAGTGACGAACATCGTTTGCGCTTTATCTAAAGACTGTGCGGCGAACGCGTCGAACGGGAGGTTGTAACTCTTCATTTCCAGCTTCAAATAAAGCTGGCAGTGGATGGGCTGACCCTCGATCTCCACGGGGATTGGCACGCTGACGCGAGTGAATCCCTGGCCGAAGACGGAAGTGGATATAAGCAACACGAGGCACACGACTACGACCGGAGCGATAGCTGCCGTCTTGAAGCGGGCCCGAGATTTAATTCCTGGCAACATTCGTCTCCTCATTGTTCGGCGTGACAACCTCCGGGGTAGGAGCAGACATACACCGGCCAGACCTTGAAGGTGTATTGGAAGCTGAAGCTGTACGAAACCCCCAGGAAGCTGGCTTTCGCGGTGATGAAAAACACCGGTTGCCCGAACGAGATGAAACCGTTCAGTCCGGTCATGCAGTCGGGCTTGTGATAACGAACACCACCCGAGATTGCCAGCTTGACGCCACCCTGCAAGCTGAGTCCGATGCATTCATCGAGCGGGGTATAGATACTCGCGCATCCGGTGACCGTACCTTGCAGGAAGATGCTGGGCTCGAACGAGAGATCGACCTGGCCGAAACCGCAACTCTTGTCGGGCTCGCACTGGTTGTCGCGGACCCCAATTTCGCCGTTCAGCGTGATGTCGGCGCCAAAGTAAGCACCGAGCGCAATTTCCAACTGCAGCTGTTTCCCGGTGAACGGAATGGTTACGATCTTGAAGATCGAGGGCAGTGATGGCCCGACAGGCAAACCCTTCACGTGCGCGCTGAGTTGTCCGCTGCCACTGCCTTCGGCTTCACCTCCGTCGATGGGACCAGTGTCTTCCTTACAGCAGGTCTTCTCCTGGCCCTTGGCGGAGATGTTGAGACCCTCGAGGACAATGTTGCCGCCGGTCGCGGTGCTGATGGCCGAGGCAATGCCTGATGTCAATTCTTCAGGGAAGTTCACCTGCTCGGCGATGGCAGCATCGTCAGTCCAACTGCTGGTATCGATGGGCTGACCGGTGCACTGACCGCCCATGCACTTGGGATCCTTGAGACACTTGTTTTCCGGCGTGCAGGGCGTGCCGTCTTTTGCGGTGGTATCGAAGACGCATGAGCCACCCATGCACTTGCCATCGCCGCCGCACTCATCGCCGCTGGAGGAACCGTCGTCGCACTCGCCACCTTCATTGGCAGGCTTGGTGACGCAAGCGCCATTGACGCAACTGGAGGTCTGGCAAGGATTGGTGGTGGTGCAGGCACTGGCGCACTTTGGCGGGGGAGGCGGCGGTGGCGGGAAGTGCCAGCCGGACTTGCTGATTCCGAATCCGGGATCGGAGAGAATGACCGATCCATCGGCGCTCACGCGAGCCGGACCTTGCGACACCCAGTCCATCTGATCGTGATCGTAGGAATAAACGTCGAGCACGGTTCCCGGAGCAAGACCGCTGGTGTTGGGGAATTGCGTTGTAACTGGCGGGTTAAAGTGCAGTCCGGGGGGCTGTAGCGTTCCGGCAATCAGCGGCAGGCTGCCGTGAGGGGGCGCCATCGGAACACGATCGGCGTGCACCTGCGACAGCGAAAGCGGGCCGCTGTACGCTGTACCGTCGGGGTTAAAGACAGAATGGGGCGCCACGGTGAAGGTGTATCCAGGGATGCCAGTCATTTGCAGAGTCAGCGACTGGCTCGAAGTCGGATCGTAAGTCTGAACCGACGTCGGGTCGAGCGGCGGCAGGCAAACCGGCATTCCGAGCGTGTTGTTGAGCCCGGCGATGGTCGTGATGGTATAGGCCAGCGTTGGGAAAACCGCGTCGGTTCGGGTGCTGGTGTGCCCATTCACCTGCAACAGGAAGGTGCCAACGGGTGCCGGGGAAATCTTGAAGTTGCCATTTTGGTCGGAGACAGCTGTGTAGTTGGTGCCTTCGAGAACGATGGTCGCGCCCGGAACTGGCGTATTCGAATCGTCTTCCACCAGACCGCTGATGCTGGTGATCGAGGCCGGACCCGCGGCTTGACCGGAAGCAACGAAGCTGGCCGCAGGACCAACGTTTCCCCCAAAAGTGGCGCTGACGACGTTGTTATTGATTCCCTCCTGTTGACCCAGAGTCAACAGAGCGCTGGCCATGCCGTTGATGTCGGTGCTGACCTGCAGCGTCGCATTGCCGTTAAAGTTGCCGCCACCTTGCTCAACGTTGAAGGTAATCGGGACGTAAGAAACCGGATTGCCGCCTGCGTCGAAGACTTCGACGACTAACGGCGACGGCAGAGCCTGCCCCGCAAGTCCGGTTTGCTGGTCGCCCATCTCGACGAGGATTTTTGCGGGCGGACCGACCGTTGAGGTTTCGCAGAAGAGAGCCTGGCCGACAAACCCGGGAGCAGTCGCCGACACCTGGTTGTTGCCGACGCCAACTCGCGAGCCCAGCATGAACTGCACGCTCGCCTGGCCGTTCTGGTCGGTCACGGCAGTGACGGTCTGGCCCTGCTGATTAGTCGACGTCAGCGCGCCATCGCTCTTCACCACCGTAAACGTTACGGATTGATTCGGAACCGGAGCTCCGTTGGAATCGACAGCTTCAATCACCAGCGGCTGGGGCAACGTGGTGTTGACCGCCGCAGTCTGACTCTCGCCCGAGACTTTGAGAATCTTCTGGACCGGGATGGTGCCCATGTACGTGACGTGAATCTGAGCCTGGCTGGTATTCCCTGCCGGATCCGTCGCCACCACCGTGATCGTGTTCATTCCCTGAACCAGCGGAACATTGGAAGCAGAGAATGTGCGGTTGCTGACCACGGCGGCGATGCCGTTCACCATCACCACGACTTGTTTGGCGTTGATGGTGCCGGGCACCTGCTCGTTGACGTTGCCCGCTACGGTAGTCGTCGAGGTCGCAAGTACCGCTCCATCGGTGGGAGCAAGGATGCCCAACTGCGGAGGGGTCGTGTTCAGCGTTACCGTCTCGGATGCAGTGCCTACATTGCCGACGCTATCGGTTCCGATGGCGGTGATTACGTTGGCGCCTTCGCGCAGGACAATGCCGGAGACAGTAAACGTGCCGCCGGAAACTGTCGCGGCTACGCCGTTGACTGTGACCGTGTCGTTAGAGTTGTCGATGGTGCCAGCAACGGTGATCGGATTGCCGGATGCATTAAAGACGGTAAGGGCCTGCGGACTAGTGATGGTAAGCTGCGGCGGCGGAGCCGAGGCACCTACCGTTACGGTGAAGGCAACCGGCCCGCTGGAGAGCCCGAGGCTGTCCGTTACCGTTAACGTTCCATTGTAGGTTCCGGCGGTTGCGTAAGTGTGTGTCGGCTTCGCTCCCGTTCCGTCAGGAGTGCCGTCGCCGAAGTTCCAATCGTAACTGAGGGTTGCGCCAGAATTCGGATCCGACGAACCGCTGCCGTCGAACTGCACGGCGGCCGGCAACTGGACGTTGTAGGGTCCGCCCGGAACCGCGATGGGATTGCCCTGGCTGGTGGTGACCGTCACCATGAAACCGACCGGAGCGCTTGATACCCCGTGGTTGTCGGTGACGATTAACGTTCCGTTGAAGCTGCCGGCAGTAGCGTAAGTGTGGGTGGGTTGAGCGCCGCTTCCATGTGCCGTGCCGTCGCCAAAATCCCAGTTGTAGGTGATGGTGGCGTTGGGATCCGGATCGTAAGAGCTGCTTCCGTTGAATTGAAGCACGCCCGGCAAATGCTCGGTGTAGGGACCCCCCGGTACCGCGACCGGCGTCGCCGGCGTAATCGTCACGACAAATCCCACAGATGTGCTCGACGTGCCGTGGTTATCCGTGACGGTGAGCGAACCGCTGTAAGAGCCAGGATTGATGTAAGTGTGGCTCGGAGTTGCGCCAGTCCCTGGTGCTGAGCCGTCACCGAAATTCCATGAATACGTGATGGTGGCGTTGGGATCCGGATCGTAGGAACTCGATCCATTGAACTGCACGGTCATCGGCAGCGTTGCCGAATACGGCCCACCTGGAACAGCCACAGGAACGGCGGGGCTAATCGTCACCATGAATCCAGCTGCCGCACTGGTTACGCCGTGATTGTCAGTGACCACCAGCGAACCAGTGTAGGTTCCGGGTGCCGTGTAAGTGTGGCTCGGTGAGGTCCCGGTACCGGGAGCACTGCCGTCACCGAAATTCCAGGTAAACGTCAGCGTTACACTGGGATCGGGATCGTAGGAAGAGCTGCCATTGAACACGACAGCGGTCGGCAGGGTCGCCGAATATGGGCCACCCGGAACAGCGACGGGAGTAGCGGCGTTCACCGTGACTGTGAAGCCGACGGCGGAACTCGACACTCCATGATTGTCGGTAACGACCAATGATCCCGTGTACGTTCCCGAGCTTGCGTATACATGGCTCGGCGTCGGTCCGGATCCGTGGGTGGTTCCGTCGCCAAAGTTCCAGTCATAGAAAATCGTGTCGCCCGAATCCGGATCGTACGAACTGGTGCCGTTGAATTGAACCGCAGCGGGCCGTGTGGCGGAGTAGGGTCCGCCGGGAACTGCTACTGGAGGATGGTCGGCAGACGCATTAACCGCAAAGCCATTCGCTAGCGAAGCAGTCTGCGATCCGGTAACGACCGTTACATTGCGATTACCGACAGTTGCGTCGCCCGCGATGGTGAGATTTGCGGTCGCGGTAGTCGCGCTGGTAACGGAGACTGGCCCATTCGCGCCGGCCGCCGCCCCACCCACCGAGATTCCCAGTCCGAAGTTCGCTTGTGTCGCTCCGATCGCAAAGCTCGTGTACTGGCCTGTGATCGTGACGGAAAGGGTTTGCCCCTGCAATCCACTATTGGGAGAGACCGAACTAACGAACGGCAGCGGGTTGATGGTCAGTGAGGAAGCGTTGGAGCTTTGAAAAGCCGTGCCGGTCGTTGTCTGTCCCGCGATAGTGACCGCATAGACCGTGGGAGAAGATACCGAGATCGAACCAGGGATCAGGAAACCGACGATTTTCGTTGAGCCGATGACGGTTCCAACACTGGACGCAGTGGTGGTAACAGCGCTGCCGCCGCTCGGCGTGAGAGTCACCGTGACAGCAGAGGGCGAGATTGTCCCGCTGGGAAATCCGGAGCCGGTGACGGAGACGCTCGTCACACCCGGTTGCCCCGAACTCGGGCTGGCCGAAGCGTTGAGCTTGACGCTGGTTTGCGCCAACGCCGGCATCGAAATCAATACAGCGCCAAGAAACGAGAGGACGGTTTTTCGCATCGCACTCATGCCTCTGTGCCCCCACGACCGCTATTCACGTACTGCTGCCACCCGGCCACGCTGAATCTGTTCTTCCAAAATTGCCTTGAAGCTCGAGAACGTCTGCACGCCATCAAGACGCTTGCCGTTCACAAAGAAAACCGGAACACCGTTGATGCCCGACTCATGCGCCTGCATTACATCGCGCTGTACCTGGTCGCGATATGCGCCGCTGGTTAACTCGGAGAAGAATTTCTGCGAATCGAGGCCGGCTTTGCCGGCGTAATCCACCAAGTCCTGCGCAGTAAGCGCGTTCTGGTGCTCCAGCAGAACCCGGTGCATCGCCCAGAATTTGCCTTGTGCCGCCGCAGCCATCAACGCTTCATGCGCCAACTCCGCGTCGTGATGAAACTCCAGCGGACGATTCTTGAAGATGACACGAACGTCAGCGGGATACGCATCGAGAACCTGGTCTACAAGTTTGGCGGCAGAAACAGCTAACGGACTCGTTACATCCGAATACCAGAGAACAGTAACTGCCGCATGTTCCGGCCCACGCGCGGGGCCACCATCGGCAGCTACCGGGGTCTTCGTTGTTTCAATTCCCTTCGCCCGGAGCGACTTGTCGATCATCGCTTCGAACTGCGAAGAGCCGATCGCACCAAGCATCTCCTGGCCATCAACATAGAAGGTCGGCGTACCGTTGACGCGAGTTCGCTTGCCCTCCGCGCGCTCAGATTCGATCACTGCAAGCAGTTTCGGGCTGGAGATGTCAGCCGAGAACCGGTTCATGTCAAGGCCGAGGCTCTTGGCCATCGCGAACAGGTCGTCACGCTTGATCGACTTCTGCTGCGAGAAGATCAGGTCGTGCATTTCCCAGAATTTGCCCTGCTGTCCAGCGGCCATCGCCGCTCGGTGGGCCAGCATGGAGTCCGGATGGAAATCGAGAGGAAAGCTTTTAAAGACGAGGTTAACCTTTCCGGGATACTCGCGAAGCAGAAGATTGAGAGTGTTCTCGGCTTTTGCGCAGAATGGGCACTGGAAATCGGCGTATTCGACGATGGTGACTGGAGCATCCGGCGATCCGCGCACCGGCGAATTCGTGGCGACCGTTGACTGCGAATCATCGCTGGGCGACACTGTCCCGATCGCCGCCTGCACCTTCGCCTTCATGAAATCGAGCGAGCGCACGCCGCTCAATTGCTGGCCATTCAGGAAGAACGTGGGCGTGGCGTTCACTCCATAAGCCTGCCCTTCTGCAATACTTTCCCTTACGACCGGCTGATATTCATGAGTATCGAGAGCTTTTTCAAACCGCGGGATATTGAGACCAATCTGTTTTGCGTAGTCGAGAAGGTCGGCCCGACTCAAATGTTTCTGATTGGCGAACAGGATTCGGAACATTTCCCAGTACTTGCCCTGGGCTTTCGCGGCCAGGCTGGCCTCATGTGCCAGTTCTGAACCGGTATGAATCGCGAGCGGAAAATCTCGGACTATGACTTTAATTTTGCCGGGGTAAGCCCTCGACAGCTCGTCGATTACCGAAACCATTTGCGCGCAGTACGGACAAGCGAAGTCGGTAAATTCGACGATGGTGATTGCAGCATCATCCTTCTTTGAGTTCGCAGAAGCGGGCTGAACTGAAGGATTCACTTCGCGAGCAGGCGAGCCTGGCCGGCTGTTGGCATCCGCCGCGAACAGCGATAACGCTGCCGATAGCAACAGACACATCACCGTTAGTTTCGGCAACTCGTGGCAGGTTACCAGGCGAACATAGCGCGAAACCCGGCTATCCGTATGGGCTCCGGCTGCCGACGCCACTCCTTGCGCGGCAAACAGAAAACTCATGAGTCCTCACACCCCAAGAAAGGACAACTCACCCCAAAACAGTTGTTAGATAGGAACGAAGGTTACCCGCTTGCGAAAAGAGCCCGAAGACCGCCCCAATGAAGCCCGAAAAACGCTGAAACCCAACCAACTCCAATTTTTCGTTCGTTAGGCCGAGATTGGAAAACGGCCGGTAAGTGTTTCAGAACAAACGACGAACAGTTTTCCTGAAGTTTCCGTATTTTTTCCCAAATGTCACGATGGAACCGAAGCCTGTCACAATCAAGGTAAGCGACGCCGGTTCCGGAACCGAACTTGTCGTGCCTTCAGGATCGGTAATTACCCCACTGTCGAAGTCGGAATTGCCTGAACTGAGATCGTATGGCACAAGATCCGGACCGCTTGCAGATGAGAACGTGAAACTAGTGGATAAAGATCCTGTGAATGGAGTCGAACCACCCATCCCATCGTCGAGGTTTAGACTGGTCAGACTTAGGTCCGCACTGAGAACAGCGCTCGAAAACAGGTCTGCAGAACTAAAACTCAGCGAACTGTCAGTTCCACCGGAAGCAATGGTTCCAATATTGTATGTTTGCGAAGCGCCACCCAGATCGGCGGTGCACTGAGCATTGCCGCAGAACAAAGTGACTACGACGTTGTTGAAGTCAAGGTTGTCAAGAACTGGAAAGTCGGGCGCAAACTCCGACGGACCGGTCGCATTATTGATGCTGAAGGTCACAGTTCCTAAGCTGTCGTCTTGCTGAAGGTAGAGATACCCTACATCGACGGTGTCTCCCCAACACGTCGCCACAGTGCCACAGAACAAAGCCACTGCCAAAAGAGTTGATCTCATGGTTTTGTAAGGGGCCTAAGCTAGCCCCCACCCCAAGTTCCCACTTCCAGTCCCGAATACAGAAATATTGCTTGAGGATTGAGCAGTTCTACTTCCAAAGAGACGCAGGGCCTTTCAACAAGGTAAGTTGCTGGAAATGATGCTTGATTGAAGTTCCTGGAAACCGGTCAGTTTTGGCAAGAATGCAACATTTTGCACCCGGCAAAGGAACATCGTGTCACTTTGGAGTCTGTTTTGTTGTAGCAATTCCGTTGCTGCAGGAATTTGGTTGATGGCGGACGGCTAGCTTGAGAGGTGCAACATATTTCATGGGAATCGGACATCGCACGCCCGCCAGGAAACCCAATCTGCCATGCTGAATTCGGATTCTCGTTCCTCGGTGGGGCAGGCCCTATGCGTAACCCACGCCATTGTGAGCCGCAAGATGACCGATCCTGCAGCTCTGTAAATTGTGCTTCTTCATTGGCACTCGCGTGCGGTTCTGCATATCATTCCATAGAGCCCGAATTTCAATCTCGCCACTTGGAGCACACCCCATGATCGATGCCCAAGGTCGCGTGTCGGCCAAACCGAATCTCGATTCCCGCGTGGCCCTGATCGTGGTGTGCGCCGTTGCGGTCCTCTCTTACCTGGTTCCGACCCTGTCAGGAAAGCTGATTTCCAATCCTCAGACAGTTTGGCCCCTGTGGCCAGTGTGGTCAATTTTAGTCGCGGGATTGTTGCTGATCGAACAGCGGATCTGGCCATTACTGATCGCGATATCTTTTCTGGGCGTAATCGTTGCCGACGTTCAGGCGGGCGTTCCGATTAGTTCGCTGGTGTGGTTCATTCCTGCCGATGCACTCCAGGTTCTCATTACCGCTTTTGGGCTCCGGCATTTCTTTGAAGGCGTCCCTCAACTCGACAATACCAGGGCTTTGGCCAGATATTCCTTCTTCGCGATTTTCCTCGCACCGTTTGCCGCAGCCTTTATCAGTGCTCCTGGTATTCGACTCAGTTACTGGAGCAGCTGGAGAGTCTCGTTCTTCGCGGAAGTGCTCGCGTTCGTCACCGTGACCCCAGCGCTCTTTAGTTGGATCAACATCGCACGTGCGAGAGTAAGAAAACCACCGTCTTTTTACGTTGAGGCGATCGTCCAACTCACCGGATTGGCGGCATTCAGTTTTATTGCCTTCACTTCTTCCTGGAAAAGTAGCCTGCCGGTCCTGCTCTATTCACTCGTACCCTTCCTGCTTTGGGCTGCTTTGCGCCTGGGACCGGCGTGGGTCAACACTTCCGTAATCGTGGTTACCTTCCTTTCCGTCTGGTCGAGAGTCCACGGTCGCGGTCCTTTCGCCGAAATCGAAGTTCGCGGCAATGATCTGCCGCTTCAATTGTTTCTTGTGTTCGCTGCCGCACCCTTTATGATCCTGGCTGCAGTCGTAGAAGAGAGAAAACACGCAGAGCAGGATCTGCGCGAGAGTGAAGATCGCTTCCGTCTGGCTGCGCAAGCCGGCAAGATGTTTGCCTATCAGTGGGATGCCGATACGAACATGGTCACCCGCTCCGGTGACTGCTCCCAGGTTCTGGGCGTGGGAGAGACGGATCCCCTCACCGGCGATCAAATTTTCGCCAAGGTTCATCCGGAGGATCAGCCAAAACTCGCCGCCGCTCTCGCGGAACTCAGCCCCGAAAAGCCGCTTCTTCATATTTGTTATCGCCTGATGCATGCCTCCAGCGGCGTAATCTGGATCGAGAGGAGCAGTCAGGCCTATTTCGACGAGGCCGGCAAGTTGCTACGGCTTACCGGCATGGTCGCAGACATAACCGCGCGTCGAGGGATGGAAGATGCGTTGCGCGAAAGTGAGGAGAGATTCGTCTTGGCTGCTCAGGTGGGCAGGGTGTACGCCTTTGAGTGGCAGGTCCCAACCGGCGTAGTTGTTCGATCCCCAGAATATGCTGAAATCCTCGGCCTGACCGAGCCCGGATTCCTGACCTTCCAACAATTCGTTGAAGGCATTCATCCGGACGATCGAGCGAAGTTCGTCAGCGCTATCACCGCTCAAACCCTGGAAAACCCGTCACATGACATCACTTATCGGTTCCTGCGTCCGAGCGGCGGACTCGTTTGGCTGAAAAGCAGCGGACGCGCTTTCTTTGATGAAGAAGGTAAATTGGCCCGCGTGGTTGGAATGGTCGCCGACGTTACCGATCAGAAACTCGCCGAAGAAGCACTTTCTAATGTCAGCGGCAGGCTCATTCAAGCCCAGGAACAGGAACGTTCCCGCATCGCCCGCGAGCTCCATGATGATATTGGTCAGCGCCTGGCTTTGGCATCCGTGACCCTCGATATGCTGGAGGGCAATCTTAACGTTTCGATTGCGAATGCCCGTAACCAAGCCGACGAGTTGCGAAAGCAGCTGTTCGAAATCTCCACCGACGTTCAGGCCGTATCCCACGAATTGCATTCTTCCACTCTGGAACATCTCGGCCTTGTGCAAGCGGCACGAGGGTGGTGTGATCAGTTCGGCGCAAAACAGCATATAGACGTTCGTTTCAGCAATCGCGACATTCCAAAGTTTCTGCCGCACGACGTCTCGCTCTGCCTCTTTCGCGTTTTGCAGGAAGCCGTGCACAACGCAGGCAAACACAGCTCCGCGAAAAAGGTAGAGGTAGCGTTGTGGGAAGAACGAGGCGAAATTAATCTCCTGGTCAGCGACTCTGGTCGGGGATTCGATCTTTCGGAAGCGACTCGCAGCGGTGGTCTAGGCCTCGCCAGTATGCGCGAGCGTGTGCGGTTCGTAAACGGCACCGTTCTTATCGATTCGAAACCGATGTTTGGAACCACTCTTCACGCGCGTATACCTCTTCATCCCGAATACGCCCGGCGAGCAGTTGGATGAACACGAGCGAAAGGGCCCGAACCAACCCGCCCGCACCAACGCGAATCGTTGACCTCACGTGAGGAGGAATTCATGGCAGCACAACCGCTCCCGCCGTTCAACAGGCAACCCGAGCTACCCGGTGAAGCCTGGCCGGAATTCCGGCTCGCTGACTGGAAAGATACTTATGCCACGCTGCACATGTGGACCCAAATCGTAGGCAAAATCCGTCTCGCGTTGACTCCCTTAACGAACCACTGGTGGAACGTGCCCCTGTATGTAAGTTCTCGCGGACTTACCACGTCCATCATCCCCTACGGAAATCGCAGCTTTGAAATTGAGTTCGATTTCCAGAACCACGAGCTGGCCATCCGCACCACCGATCCCAACGCAGCCTCTATACCTTTGGTGCCGCGCTCCGTCGCCGACTTCTACGCCGAACTCATGGCCGCTCTTCGTGTTCTCGAAATCGACGTCCCCATCTGGACGATGCCCGTCGAGGTCCCGAATCCCATCCCCTTCGATGAGGACACAGTTCATGCGTCCTACGACCCAGACTATGCGCGGCGCTTTTGGCGAATCCTGTTGTCCGTCGACGAAATCTTTAAAGTCTTTCGGTCCCGATTCGTTGGCAAGTCCAGCCCCGTACACTTCTTCTGGGGCAGCTTCGATCTGGCCGTCAGTCGTTTCTCGGGCCGGCGAGCACCGGAACGCCACGAGACCGATCCCGTACTTCGAAGGATCATGCAGGAGGCCTACTCGCATGAGGTGGTCAGCGCCGGATGGTGGCCGGGCGGCGGAACTCTTGAGGAAGCTGCGTTTTACTGCTATGCCGCGCCAACTCCCGCCGGATTCGAAGAGCAAACCGTCCATCCTCGCCAGGCTCATTACGATTCGTCGTTGGGCGAATACCTGTTGATGTACGACGATGTCCGCCGTGCTGAGTCACCAAAAACTGCGTTGTTAGCATTTCTCCAGAGCACCTATGAGGCAGGAGCAACCACCGCGGGGTGGGATCGCAGTGCACTCGAACGAGTCTCGGACTCCACGGAACAACACTAGCCCGCAAGGAACCTACGCCATCAGATTGGCTTTCCGGTAGTGCCTGTAGAGCTTCGCTCGCTGGGCAATACTGAATAGGGCAGAGATCCGATTAACAAAGGGCATTTTCGGCCTTATCATGCTTGCAATCGAAATTTGCTGTTGTCAGGTTTAAAACTGGACTCTGCTTTGACGAATCTCTTCGGGAAGATCCTGTCCGTTCTGTTTTTCTGCATGGTGACAGGGGCACCAGACTCATGGCCTCAATCTGTTGAAAGTGGATTTCCGAGGCAGGTTGCTCTGCGGATCATCGTCGTCCCCGGACAGTCAGACGCCAACAATATTTGGAAGGCCCTGAAGCAGGGCGCTGATTTCTCCGTTTTAGCCAAAGAAAATTCGAGCGATCCAACAGCGAATTCGGGCGGCTATATGGGCCGTCTGGACCCAGCGTCGCTTCGCTCAGAGCTGCGTGATGCCCTGAAGGGTGTTGGGCCGGGACAGATTTCTTCGGTGATTCGAATTCAATCGGGATTCGCAATTCTCAAAGTGCTGTCGGAATCGGAAGCGACAAACATCGAGCAGACGCCTGGTCAGCGGCTCGGTTTCCTGAATGCAGAAGGCAGCATTCGCTATATGCAGAATGTTTCAGGAATCGGCGAGGCTGAATCCGCGATGTTTCAGGTTCGCAAGCCACCAGGATGGACTCAGGACTTGCAGCAGATCTGTGAGACCAGGAGACAGACGCTGGCCAATGCCACGGAAAAGATGGAAGCAGCGCTCTCTTCTCCGGAAAGACTGGAATCGGTGCCTCCCGCGGACCTGTTGCAGGAGTACTACGCCCTGGGCGAATTGTATGCGTATCAGGGAAAGATGGATCTGGCCCTGCAGCAATATTTGAAGTCGTACGAAGTTGCCGCCTCGAGGGCCCGGGAGGCGTTGCCAGAGATCGACGAAGAACTGGGCGTTGCTTACCTGCACAAATCGGAGATGGATAACGATATCTATCGTGATCCGGGAGACAGATGTCTTCTTCCAATTCACAGCGGCATGAGCTTCGCTCGAAAGGATGCCTCACTCTCCTCCATCGATCATTTCCTCAGTTACCTCAAACACAATCCAAATGATTATGGTGCCCGATGGCTGCTAAACCTGGCCTATATGACAGTGGGAGCGTACCCAGAAAAGGTACCGTCGAAATACCTGCTACCTCCGGATGCTTTGCAGTCGAAAGAGAGCGTTCCGCGATTCAAAGACGTGGCGTCGCAGACCGGGCTGAAACTGTTCTCGATGGCGGGAGGATTAATCGTAGATGACTTCGAGAACAACGGACTGCTCGACGTGGTCACTTCGAGCTTCGATATGTGCGAGCACATGCACTATTTCCACAATAATGGAGATGGGACCTTTTCCGACCGAACAGAAAAGGCCGGGCTTATGGATCAACTCGGCGGCCTGAATATGATCCAGGCTGACTATAACAATGACGGGTGCACAGATATTTTGGTGTTGCGTGGAGGATGGGAAGTCCCCATGCGCAAGTCTCTATTGCGCAACAATTGCGACGGGACGTTCACAGACGTGACCGCAAGCAGCGGCTTGGCTGAACCTGCTACGGCTACTCAAACGGCCGTTTGGGCGGATATTAATAATGATGGTTGGCTCGACTTATTTGTGGGCAGCGAGAGCGGTCCGCCACAACTCTTCCTGAACAATCACGATGGAACCTTCAAGGATATTTCTCATGCGGCAGGAATCGACCGAGTTGCGTTTACCAAGGGCGTCGGAGCAGCGGATTACGATGGCGATGGCTACGTAGATTTTTATCTCTCGAACATCGGCAATCAGAATTTTCTCTACCGCAATAATCATGACAATACGTTTTCCGAAGTTGGTCAACAAGCGGGTGTTCCGGGTCCCGACCAGGGCTTTGCCACATGGTTTTTTGATTACGATAATGATGGTTGGCCAGACCTGTTCGTTACCAGTTACTTCCGCTCCGTCGATGAGAGCGCGCGAACCTTCTTCGGCGTGCCCTACAACGCGCAAACGCTGAAGTTGTACAAAAATCTGGGGAATGGTGCGTTTCGAGACGTCACGGCTGAAGCCGGTTTGGACAAAGTGCTGATGCCCATGGGTGCCAATTTCGGGGATATCGACAATGATGGTTTCCTTGATATCTATTTAGGCAGCGGGAATCCAAGTTACTCTTCGCTCGTTCCGTACCGCTTATATCGGAATCACGATGGGAAGTATTTTGTCGATGTGACCGCGTCTTCGGGGACTGGAGAGCTTCACAAAGGACACAGTGTCAGTTTCGCGGACATTGCACGCAATGGAAAGGAAGACATTCTGACGCTGACAGGTGGGGCAGTTCCTGGTGACGCGCACATGCTTCGTTTTTTTGAGAACCCGGGTAACGGAAACGACTGGATCAACTTGAAGCTGGTGGGAGTTAAGAGCAATCGCTCTGCGATCGGAGCGCGGATCCGGATCGACGTACAGAACGAGGGTGGATCCACAAGATCCATTTATCGAACAGTGGGGAGCGGCAGTTCTTTCGGCGGCTCTCCGCTTGAGCAACATATCGGTTTGGGAAAATCGGCGCGGATTCTGAGGATCGAAATCTGGTGGCCGGCGAGCAACACGCGCCAGACCTTCGCAAACATCGAGAAAAACCAGTTCCTTCAGATCAAGGAACTGGAGCATGATTACACCAAGCTGCAACGTACGAAAGTTCAGCTCGGCGGCTCACCGAACATGAAGGCAGCGATGTCAGACACGCGACCGCAAACACAGGAGTAGAGCTAAGGTGATCCGACGATTCAGCGAGCGGTGGATTGCATTCTTCGCCGTGGCGGCCTGTTTGATGTTCGCCGGGCACTCCGCCGCTGAGCAGAAATACTCAGCGAAGGGGCTGGTGTTAAAGGTAGATCGTCCGCATAAGACCGTAGTTGTTTCCTGCGAAACGATTCCTGGATTCATGGACGCGATGGTCATGCCGCTCGATATTCGCAATGTAAAGGAGTTGAACGAGCTTCAGCCCGGAACGACGATCGCGTTTACGCTGGTGACGGATAAGAACAGCTCTTATGCAAGTGCGATTCGCGTGATTCGATATCAAGGATCGCAACCCGATCCGGAGACCGCTCGTCGGCTGAACTTGATGAACAGTATCGTCAATCCCGATGCTGGGACGGCGAAGACTTTGGCTCCGGGTGACAACGTGCCTGATTTTTCCTTGATCGATCAAGAGGTGAATCGGGTGACGCTTTCGCAATTTAAAGGCAAAGTGGTGGCATTGAATTTCGTCTACACACGCTGCGTCCTTCCCAATTATTGCCTGCGAATCTCCAATAATTTTGGTGCTTTGCAGAAGAGGTTTCAAAACGAACTAGGAAAAGATTTGGTGCTCTTGACGGTCACCTTTGATCCGGTTCATGATCGGCCCGACGTGCTGGCGAAGTATTCAGCTACGTGGAAAGCCGATCCGAGAACATGGCACTTTTTGACCGGAGAGACTCCGGACGTCAAACGCGTATGTTCTATGTTCGGGGTTCAGGCTTTTCAGGACGAGGGACTGATGAACCACAGCCTGCATACCGCGATCATTGATCGAACGGGTAAGCTGGTTGCGAATATCGAGGGAAATGAATACACGGCCAGGCAGCTGGGCGATATGGTCAATGCTGTTTTGAGTCGCAATTGAGCAAGTGTTACCTCGCTTTGGGAATTTGCTTTACTGGTGCGGCTTTCTTGAGATCCTGGTTTGGAAGCGGAAGCTTGACGGTGTTCTCGATTCCCACGCCTTCGACGATGGTGTAGATGGCATCTCCGGCAACGTTCTGCAGCTTGTCCTTGGTTCCTCCAGGCCACTCAATTTCGACTTCCTTCATCACGGAATCGCTTCCCAGGCCGAAATGAATGCGCTGATCGCTGGACGATAAGTAGCCTCCTCCCGCTTTCACCTCATCGATCTGTTGCATCCCGGATGTGTGCACCGTTACCCGAGCGCCGACCGCGTCGCGGTTGGATTGGCGGCCGATCAAACGGAAGATCACTCGATGATTCTGGGTCGCGGATTCATTGATGAACAAGGACGGCGGTCCGCCAACGTTATAGACAACGACGTCGATCTTGCCGTCATTATTCAGGTCTCCAAAGGCGAGCCCACGACGGGATTGCAATGCGCCGTCGTTGAGGTGGCTGATGTCCGCGACCTCTTTGAATGTCCGGCCATCGGTATTGCGGAACAACTGAAGCTTCTCGCGATATGGCGGTTCGTCCGGGATTTCCGCCACTTTAGGGGCGATATTGCCATTGGCGACGAGGACATCGGGCCAGCCATCGTTGCCAAAGTCGGCGAAGCCGACCCCCCACTTCACGGGTGACCCGCTTAGCTGGTGAAGCTTTGTGTCCCACGCGATGTCGAAGAAACCTTTGTCCTGCTGATTTCGGTAAAAACCGACAGGTTGTCCACCGAACCGGCTGACGACCAAATCGAAGTACCCATCGCGATCGAAATCCCCGAAATCACCAGCCATATTTCCCATGTCGAGGCCAGAGGGATCAACGGCGACTCCGGAGACGACGCCAACGTCTTCAAACGTCCCATCGTGACGGTTGTGGAAGAGGTAGTTCGGCCCCATATCGTTAGCGACGAACAGATCGGGCCAACCATCGTGGTCGTAGTCCGCCCATGTCACTCCCATGCCGCGCCTCTTTTCCAGATTGGCGACACCGGCCTTTTCCGAAACCTCTTCGAACGTGCCATCGCCGCGATTGTGAAACAGAAGAAAAGTTTCGCCTTCGCCTCGCGGCACTTCCAAGGGAAGGCCTTTGTAGTCGAAGGTCAATTCGCCACGATGAGGAAGCTTGTGAATGTCGGTGTGGACGTAACGCGAAACGAAAAGGTCGAGACGGCCATCGTGGTCATAGTCGGCCCAGGCGGCGCCGACGCTGAAGCCTCCGCCGGCGACATGAGCTTGCTCAGTCACATCCTGGAATTTGCATCCACCTAGATTGTGATATAGAACATTGTGCCCATAACCCGTCACGTAAATATCAGGGAGGCCGTCGTTGTCGAAATCGGCGATCGCCACGCCCATGCCCCAGCCTCGGGTGGTAAGGCCGGCAGAGCTGGTGATGTCGGTAAAGTGAAGATTTCCATCCTGCCTGTATAACGTCACCATAAGATCGCCGCCATGAAGGAAGCGGTCTACAGTCGAGTCGCCCACCACAATGATGTCGAGTTTCCCGTCGTTATCACAATCGAAGAGGCCAACTCCACCCCCCATCATTTCAACCAGGTATCGCTTGTCGTCGGAAGAGTGAGGAACTGTGGTTAATCCGGATTCGCGCGAGATATCGCGGAATCGCAAATTTTGAGCGGCAGATGTCTGCCCGAGCGTGAGAGACGCCACTCCGAGCCAGAAGACCAGAAGACGGATAAGCACCCCACGGAATCTTGACGAGCGAACTGGTTGGAATCCCATCGAGGCTGTGAACGCAGTATATCGCGAGGATACTTGGACGAGATGACGCGTCAATCAGTAAGATGGATCAACTTCTCCGTATGTCTCGAATCCAAGGCACTCTTGCAAGCCTGTTTGTATTGGCCTATGCGGCCCTCGGCACGGGGCCGTCAAACCCGATTCGATTCGAGGAGGTCGCCCGGCACAGCGGGCTAAAGTTCACGACGGAGAGCTCACCTACAGAGAACAAGAATCAACCGGAGACGATGGTGGGCGGCGTCGGTGTGCTCGACTATGACAACGATGGTTACCCGGACATTTTCCTGGTCAATGGCGCTGCGATTCCTTCGCTCCAGAAAGAAGGTCCGCAGTACAAGAATCGTCTGTTCCACAACAACGGCGATATGACCTTCACCGATGTTACGGATAAAGCGGGTGTCGGAGGTGTCGGCTACGGAATGGGTGTGGCCGTGGGAGACTATGACAACGATGGCTATCCTGACATTTTCGTCGCCAGCGTAACCGGAAATCAGCTGCTACACAACAACGGCGACGGAACGTTTACCGATGTAACGGCAAAAGCGGGAGTCGCCGGCGCTACCTACCAGGGCAAGAAGATGTGGTCGGTGGCAGCGGCGTGGGTTGACTATAACAACGACGGATTGCTTGACCTATTCGTGTCAAACTATGTGCAGTGGGAAGTGAACAAGGATCCGGTATGTCTCGCCGGAAAGACAAGAGCATATTGCAATCCCACTTTTTACCAGCCTCTTCCCAATACGCTTTACCGAAACAATGGCGACGGAACGTTTACTGATGTTTCAGAAGAGACTGGAATTTCGAAGTATCCGGGAAAGGGGATGGGGGTCGCCATTGCCGACTTCGATGGTGATGGCTACCCCGACATCTTTGTAGCAAACGACAAGAGCCCGAGCTTCCTCTTCCATAATCTGCAAGGCAAACGATTTGAGGAGATTGGCACCACCGCAGGCGTGGCGTATTCCAACGACGGCAAGGCATTGTCAGGGATGGGGGCGGACTTTCGCGACGTCAATAACGACGGTCGTCCGGACATCTGGTACACGGCTTTGGAGAAGGAGACCTTTCCATTATTTCTAAATCACGGAGAGGAAGTATTCGACGACGTAACCCTGCGCAGCGGATTGGGTTGGGAGACGATGGCGATGTCGGGTTGGTCGAATGGGATATTCGACTTCGATAATGATGGATGGAAAGACCTGTTTGTCGCGCGTGGACATGTTCTCGACAATTCCCAGGAAATTCTGTCGTGGCCTTACAAACAGCCGAATTCCATCTTCCGCAATCTGGGAAACGGAAAATTTGAAAACGTCAGCACCACGGCCGGCGCCGATTTCCAGATCCCGGCCGTACATCGCGGAGCTGCCTTTGCAGACTTCGACAACGATGGACGCGTCGACGCCGTCGTCACGGTACTCAACGGCCCGGTGCAGCTGTTTCACAACGTCACGCAGAACGGAAATCATTGGATTCTGCTGCAGTTGCGGGGGACAAAGAGCAATCGAATGGGCCTTGGCGCTCGTATTCGATTGACGATGGAAGATGGCTCGCGACAATACAACCATGCCACGACGAGTGTGGGATATGCTTCATCGAGCGATAGCAGGGTTCACTTTGGCCTGGGTAAATCGAAACTGGTGCACGAAATCGAGGTCGTCTGGCCGAGCGGAATTCGCCAGGTATTGCACAATGTTCAAGGTGACCGGGTGGTGATAGTTCAGGAATCGAACCAGACTCCGCGTTGAGAATTATTGGTTCCCAGAGCCGGAATCAGACGATGGCGGGCCTGCTTGCCGATTGAGTTGATCGAAAGTTGCGAACTCGCGAGCGGCATCGGCCTTCCGTCCCGCTCGTTGATAGGCTTGCGCTAAATTAAAGTGGTTACCCGGGTGTTTCGGCGCCAATTTGCCGGCAGTCTCAAGTTCGCGGATTCCGCCAGTCAGGTCTCCTTTCTCAACGAGGACGCGACCTAGGATATTGTGAGGCGCGAAGTTATCCGGATCAAGTTTCATGGCCCTCCGGGCTAGCGCTTCGCTGTTATCGAGCTGTCCCATCTTCAAGTACAAGAATGCATTCTGCACCAGCGCCGGAATATGGTTCGGTGTCAGCTCCAGCTCTGCTTGAAACTGCTTGACCGCGGACTCCTGATCCAGCAGAGCCAGCAATGATCCGTAGGCATAGTGAAGGTTTGGTTCTCGCGAATGAGCTGCTACGAGTTCCGCAAAAATTGCTCTTGCTTCTTCCAGATGATGGGCATTGATGTCCCAACCGGCTTGACCTGCCTTGAAGATCAGATCCTTTTTACTGGAAGGAATCTCATCGGGGAAAATTGGCATGCGCAGTACGTTCAAGCCCGTCGCGGTGAGAACGTCGGGACTGGCATCGTTCTTATCCGCGAACCACGCCAGCTCTTTCATCCCGAGTTCAAACTTTCCCGCGGTGTCCCAGAGAAGCCCGAGACGATATCTCACTGCGCCTTGCAGGTTCTGGTCCGGTCCGACGTCAAGCTTTTTTGCTTTGTTCAGATCCTCGAACGATTCCCGGTACTGCCGTAACTCGTACTCACACAGGCCAACGTAGGCCCAGGATGGGCCATTCTGAGGCGTCAGCTCCGTCGTTCGACGATACGCATCTCGCGCTTCGGCGTAGCGCTTCTGGTTGTAAAGAGATGCTGCCAAATAACCCCATCCTTCGCTCCAACGAGGCTTGATCCTTAAGGCTTGGTCGTAAAAATTGGCCGCGTCTGCGTAACGTTGTGCCGCCCAGGCTTCGCTGGCTCGCTGAGCTATGTCATCGAAGTTGTTGTCCGGCTTCGACTGCGCGAAAGCGGCAAGCGGCAACAAAGCCAGCAGTGCAAGAGCGGGAAGGAAATGCAGGAATCTCAGGCGCGGATGGAACTCGTTAGAAATAGATCGGGGTCGAAAGCTCGGAATCATGGAATGGCGATCGCGGAAAAGGCGAAAAGCTCACGATATCAGACTCTATTCAAAAAACAATCGGGATGGCCCTTAGACCATCCCGATCGCGTTGTATGTTCTTAATGCGAACCGTTCTCTCGCATGTGAGAGAACGAATCCACATTAGAAGGTGTACTTGGCCGAGAGCTCAACGACGCGCCGACCGAGCTTGATCGGCGTGTAGCCAAACGGATTTTGCACACCGGGACCCGCCGTTGCGTTGTCCACTACCCCGTTGGTGAAGTGGATGTTCAAGGGGCTGCCGTTGTTCGGATCAAACGAATTCAACGGGTGATTGAGGAAGTTGTAAGCGGACGCACGGAACTGAATGCTCTGGTGTTCCGTCAACCTGAACGTCTTGAACAATGCCAAGTCGCTGTTGAAGAACGCCGGACCGTGGATATAGGGATAGTTGTAAGGTCCATTCGTTCCGGGCGCTGCCAAACCGAAGCAAGCTCCATTCACGTACTGGCCTTTTTGCAAGTGCGATGTCGGATCGCAGAGCAAAGTCGGCTGGACGGTTCCATCCGGGGTGCCAAGGTAGTTTGTGGCGTTGATCGGCAAACCACCCACTCCCGTACCGCCGGCATTGAACCCAGAGGCATAGAGGGAGGGAATGTCTCCGCCGCTCTGCCAAGTTGTAATGCCGGAGAGCTGCCATCTATTGATCATGGTAGCCAGGACTTTGTTTCCTTTGATGGGATCTCCAGTGTCCAACGTGTAGGAGAAGTTGAACACGTGAGAACGGTCAATCGAAGCGATGCCATAATCGTTCTTGATGTTTGTCGGATCGCCGGCCGCTCCACCTAGCTGCGGAGTTCCCAGCGTCCCAAGCACCTTCGACCAGACGTAGTTGAAATTGTAGGTAATCCGGCCTGCCTGCTTTACCCAGCTGATCTGCAGTGAGTTGTAATCCGATACTCCCAACTGCCGCACAACATTGATGTTGTTGTGCGCGTAAGCAGGAAATGGGCTGTAGTTGCCCATGTTCAGGTTCAAGCCGCTGATGTTCGTTCCAGGAGCGTAATCCTTGAACAAAGTCCCGGTTGGAATCACGTTCACATTCAACAAGTCTTGCGAGGCATTGTTGCTGTTGCCCTCAAGCGGCATGTTGCTGGTGTGATTGCCTACGTAGCTGACCTCTAACAAGGACCGGAACGCTACCTGTTGCGAAATGGTGAAGTTGTAGCTGTAGGTGATCGGCTGACGGTCTTCCGTCGGATCGACAGTGTTTGCTGTCGTAGGAGGAGCTGGCGCAGCCCCTGATCCAACTGCGGCCGCATAGGCATTGAGTTGGGACAGCGAAACGCCACCCGGAGAATTCCATGTCTGGACTCCGTTAGCAGTTGCCAGCGAAGTCTGCACATCGTTGAACTGGTCGCGGTAGCCGTACATGCCCCAGCCGCCACGAAGTACGGTCTTGCCGGTTCCGAAAATATCGTAGGCCAAACCGATACGCGGTTCGAAATAAGCGAACCGGGTTTGGAATCCAGCCGGTGAAATGGACTTGTCGATACCGTTCCATCTCACGCCCGGAAGAGCTGTCCCGGCCGCGACATCCGATGCATACAGAGACGGAATCCATGCGGCGAACCCTGCCGGAGAATCATCGGGGTGCCAGGTTCCGAGATGATCTATTCGAAGGCCTAAGTCAAGCGTCAATCGCTTGGTCGCCTTCCAGTTGTCCATCACATACCCGGAGTAGGTGTTGAAGCTCATGTTGTCTAGAGCATACTGGCTGTTTTCAAAGTAGCTGCCGGCCCCCAGGAGAAGGTTCGCAACCGGGTTATCGGAACCGAAGCAGTTCCTTGCGGGGCTGCCCGCGTTGCCGTCAGTCGTGCAGTTCTGGGGAAGAGCGTTACAAATCGCGCTGCTGATTCCGCAGACGTACGCTCCTTGATTCAAGCCTCCAGCTCCGAACGCCGGAGCGTAGCTCATTTCGCCGTTGATGTGCGAGAACTCGCCCTGGTCGTTCGCGGTACGTTCCCAGTAGAAACCAGCCTTGATCGTGTGTGATTTGAACGACTTGGTCAGGTTATCTTCGATCGTCGGGGTCCACTTTCTCCAGGTAAAGCTTCCGCCGCTCTGCGAGAAGATGTCGCCCTGGTCGATCTGGGGAACGCCATTCACCCAGTAACCGTTCGAGATGCTCGGCATATACGGCGACTTGGTCGCGTACGGACCAGGAGCATATGGGTAGCCGTTCGACTGATTCGAGTAAGAGCTTGGGTTGTTCGGCACCAACGGATAGTTGATGTAGGCGTAGGTCGCGATCACTTCGTTCGTCAGCGAAGGGCTGAAGACATGGAGGAAGTGACCGGCGATCGTGCGCGAAACATCGTTCGATGACATTCCGCCCGGGAACGGCACGGAGTTGCTCGGCGTCCACCAGAGGTGAATTGGTTCCTGGTCGTTTTCGCGCTGTTCGTTATAGGTAACGTACAGCTTGGTGTTGTCGGTGAAGTTGTAGTCCACGCGGGGATGCAGCATCCATCCGTTTTGATTGAGCGGAATCTTCTCCACGTAGTTGAAACCACCGGACGTCGTTGGGTTGGCGTTAGGCATCGGGATGGCTTTCAACATAGCCGCCGCGCCCGGATCGATTGCATTCAATGTGTTATTGGCAATCACCGTACCGTCGGGGTTAAACCCAGTTGCCCCTTGACAGAAGTTGTCGCCACCATGAAGTGCGCACAGGGCAGCGTTGTCCGCAGGAGCGCCCGCTCCCGTGTAGTTAAAATTACCGGCGCGCATCGAGGCCGTCGGGATAATCGCTTCCAGGAGGCCGGAAGTCGTACGAGGATCGGCGAAGTTGCTCTGCTTGTAATACTCGTAGCCAACCCAGAAGATCGCTTTCTTGTTGGTGTGCGGGATCGGGCCACCGAAGCTGCCGCCGGGATACAGATAGCGATCGCTGAATGGTGTCAGCAGGTGAGTCTGGTCTGCCAATACCTGTTTCTTAAAGTTCGAATCCAGCGAGTTCATCGAGGAATCGCGGGCGTGCAAATAGACTTCGCCGTGATACTCGGTAGAACCCGACTTGCTGACCGCGCTCACGACCACGGGACCTTTGGCGCTGTCAGCGCCGAAGTTCGAAGTCTGAACCTTAACTTCCGACACCATGTCCCCATTGACGGTTTGCGTTGCGCCGCAGTTGCAGCCTGCATCGATGATGTGCGCTCCGTCAGCCGTTAAGTCGGTGCCGCCGCGATAGGGGTTACCATTCGCTGAGTAGCCCTGCCCAACCGCGCCGCCAGTTGGCGAGACGACCGTGAAGTCCTGGGCCTGGTTGCCGATATTGCCGCCATTAAAGGCGGAGAAGCCTGGCAAGGTGCGGACCAGTTCGGTCGCGTCACGACCTTCCAGCGTCAAGTTGTCGATTTGCTTGGAAGTTAGAGTCGAGCTCTTTTCGCCCGAATCGACGGGAGCGATTTCGCCGGCGACCGCTTCAACAGAAACAGTTTCTTCCTGCCGTCCGATCTGCAGCGCGATATCTGCTACGTTGCGGACATCTCCGGGTCGCACTGCGAGCCCGTTCTGCTGCCACGACTTAAATCCCGAAGCTGTAACTTTGATGTTATAGGTACCAGGATTCACAGTACCGAATGAGAAATATCCAACGTCGTTGCTGACGGTGTCTCGCGAGCCTTTGGTCGCCTGATCGACCAGCGTAACTTTTGCTTTAGGAACTACGGCACCGGATTGATCGGTAACGGTTCCGATCACGGTTCCTGTGGATTGTGCGAAAAGACCTGTCGGCAACAAAAGCAGCACGAGAAATCCTGCCATTGCAACCAACTTGTTCCAGAACGGCACCCTAAACTCTGACATCTTGGTCATAAGTCGTCGCCTCCAGGCACGTATCTAACGATTTGCCCCAAAACTTAAAAACAAAAAATCAAGCGAATCGCGCACGGGCCTCATGGACCGTAAACGATTACGCAAATTGGCTGATACTTGTATCCCTGCTGAATCTCAACTGTCAAGCAAAATAGTAGGAATTATCTTGGTAAGCCTCAGCGCCGCACGGTAGAGTATGACTTTTTCGTGACGTGAACGATTACGGTGAAAATTACGTACCTGTTTATTGACACGTTTAAATACGCACTCTCAGTGTAAAAAGCAGGTCTTCTACGATCTTGTATGCGCAGCGATTGATAACATGCTGCTTAATTTCGTTATGCACCATTCCCGTTGCCGTTCCGCGCTTACGATATTCGCTTCGATCCTGTTTTGCAGTACATCGATTTGCCAAAGTAGCGGTCCTTCTTCCGGCATTATGGCTCTTTTCATCAGCGGATTTGTCCGGGATGACGAAACAAATCAACCGGTTAAATCGGTCACTGTAACTTTAAAGAGAGGCGGCGGTGAAGTAGCGGCGCCCACAGTCGTCTCGGGTACGTCGGGCGAGTTTGAGTTCACGGGAATCGGCTCGGGCGACTATCGAATAGAGGTCGATGCGAAGGGGTATCAACCGGCCAGCGTCGCCGCATTCCTGGGTGGAACACCGATGCTTAACGTCATCGTTGCGTTGCGCCGCCCGAATCCATCCAGTTCCCTGGAAGACCTTTCAGTTTCAGCCCACCAGCTCAGCGTGCCCGACAAACCGCGTGACGAATTTACGAAAGGCGTAAAGCTTTTAACTGCGACCCAGCCGGATTACAAACGTGCGGTCCTGCAGTTCCAGAGAGCGATCAGTGATTATCCCACCTATTACGAAGCCTACGCTGAGCTGGCGATTGCCTTTTACCATATGGGCTTGAATGCCGACGCCGAAAAGTCTCTTCGCGAGTCCATCCACCTGAGCTCGGGCCGCTACGCAGACGCTCAGTTTCTGTTAGCGGAAATGCTCGACGACTTGAATCGTTTTCAAGAGGCGGAACCGGTTGCGCGGCAGGGGATCAAGGACGATGCGTCCTCTTGGCGGGGATATCTCGCTCTGGCTCGCGCCCTATCCGGTCTCAAACGTCCTGCCGAAGCCGAGGTCAGCGCGACCAAAGCGACCGAGTTGAATCCCGAGAATCCTGAGGCTTTCCTCGTACTGGGAAACATTCACATCCAGGAGCACAACTGGAGTGGGGTGGTTCGGGCGTTCGATGCCTTTCTCCAGCTTGAGCCGACAGGCAGGCGAAGCGACCAGGTTCGGCAAAGTCGCGCGCAGGCCGCAAAGGCTTTAGAGGCAACACCGCATCAGTCGCCCATGAACCCGTAGGTCGATTCGTCCGCGCAACAATGCGCACAGAAAAGCCTAAACGTGGATTACTATGCTCGTCGGCACATGTTGTGAAAGCCAACTTCTCGTTTTGAACGATTAAAGCGACCGCGTCAGCGATGTTCATCAAGGGAGTTTGTCCATGATTCGTTGGTCTTCGGCGTCTGCAACGCTGGCGTTAACGATTTCAATCTGTCTGGTTGCCGCCCAAACCTCCTCCGCAGCTCCGCAGGCAAAGTCCGATTCCGCAAAAGAGACGCCGTCGGTGCCTACTTTTCGGGCGGAAACACGCCTGGTCGTGGTCGACGTCGTGGTAACGGATAACCATGGTCAACCCGTAACTGACTTGACGAAGTCTGACTGCACCGTTCTTGAAGATGGCAAGCCTCAGCAAGTTCAGTTCTTCGAGCTTCGTAAGCCACCGGCACAGCCCAAAATCAGTCCGAAGATCGAACTTCCGCCGAATCAGTACACGAATTTTCCAACCAAGCCGTCCGGAAGTGCGGTGAATATTGTTCTATTTGATGTCTTGAACACTCCAACGGACGATCAGCTCTACGCGCGATCGCAGATGATTCAATTCCTCAAGACACTGCCGCGCGGTCAGCAAGTCGCTCTCTTTCAACTCAACGAAACTCTGCACATGATTTCCGGGTTTACCACCGAATCGGATGTGCTGATCGCCGCGGCCAACAAGGTGTTGCCTTCACATTCGGCCTTGCTCGATACCGCTTCAGAAAAGCAGGAAGTCGAGGATCAGACAACACAGAATGAGCAGTTGGCGCAGGGGCCCTCGCATCCCGGATCCGACGCCGCCAGCAGTCCCATGAGCAATCGGCCAGGAGTGGGCCTGGCGCCACCTTCCGCTTTCGATCTCATGCGCCAGTTTATGGAGGATGAACAGGTGATTCGCAGCCAGGCCCGCGCACAGATCACCCTGGACGCATTTTCCGAGCTTGCCCGTGCGGTGTCCGGCTATCCGGGACGGAAGAACGTGCTTTGGTTGTCGGAGGGTTTTCCCATTTCCTTCGGCGTCAGTCCGGACTCGGTCGATTCCACTCGCAACGTTCAGGGCAATCTCGATTTGGTTAGGCAAACCTCAGGGCTTCTTTCGTCGTCGCAGATCTCCGTCTACCCCGTAGATGTTCGCGGACTCAAGACCCTTGGCACGTCAATCACTGGCTCTGGCACCAGCGCGATCGGATATCGTGGAGGCAAGAACCGCTACGCAAGCACCGTAAACAGCCAGGATTTGGAGCTGCAAAACATCCACGATTCGATGAAAGACATCGCCGAACAAACCGGCGGCGAGGCCTTCTACAACACCAACGATCTGAAATCTGCGATGAGCCAGAGCATCGAACGAGGTTCCACGTATTACACTCTGGCGTACACCCCGAGCAACCGGAACTGGGACTCAAAATATCGGCGAATCGAGATCAAGCTTGCGCATGGGCTCAAAGCCGACTATCGGCGCGGGTACTTTGCTACCCCCGACCAGCCGAACCCTGAAGAGGAATCGCGCAACCGGTTGATCGCGTCCATGCAGCCAAGCGCGCCGATTTCAACCATGCTCCTGCTAAGAGTGCAGGTACTTCCTCCGAATGACAAATCGCCGAAGGTGCGAATCGACTATGGAGTTTATGCTCCAGATTTGTTTTTTACCGACAGTCCCGATCATCACAAGTTGGGAAAAGTGGAATTTGTTGCCGTCGCGCGCGACAAAGACAATCACTCCTCGGCCAACGCCTCCGAAACGCTCGACCTGTCGCTGAAGCCCGACCACTACGATGCCATCATGAAAAATGGCCTTTCGGCTCACCTCGAATTGGGAGACATGAAAGCCGGCGCTTATACGCTGCGGTTGGGGGTCATGGATTACGGCAACGGGAAGATCGGTACTCTCGATGTGCCACTAACTATTCCCGACAATCTGCAGGCTGAAACTTCTCATCAGTCTTCGGAAAAACCCTAGGATTTGCCCTCCCGCATGATTCATCGGAAAAGAGCAGTTTGGGCCAGGAAATTCGCAGCGACTTTGGCGTTCGTGTGCTGCCTCGCGTACTCGTTGAACTGCTTCGCTCAAAACAATTCGCAGCAGCCAATCCCTAAATTCGAAGACATCAGTAAGAGCGCCGGACTCTCGGTTTCCCACGTCACTTCGCCTGATGAGTTGTACATCATCGAGTCCACCAGCGGAGGAGTTGGATTCATCGATTGCGACAATGATGGGAAACTCGACTTGGTCGTCGTTAACGGTTCAACCGTGGGTCGCTACCGCAACGGTGGCGATCTTATGGTCACGCTTTATCACCAGGACGAGAACCTCAAGTTCTCCGACATCACCAACGCCGCCGGGCTTACGCGCAAGGGCTGGGGAATGGGTGTAGCAGTTGCTGACTTCGACAACGACGGTTGGCAGGATCTCTACGTCACTGGATATGGGGGGAATGCCCTTTATCGCAACCTCGGCAATTGCAAGTTTGAGGATGTCACTGAAAAGGCTGGCGTGAAAGTCGGCGGCTTCAGCACGGGTGCATCCTGGGCCGACTACGACCGCGATGGATTCGTCGACCTGTTTGTTCCCCGCTATGTTCACGAAGACATCGACGCGCTGCCGGATACGCACAGCAACGGCGCACCGTGTAATTACCTTGCAGTCCGAGTGCTATGTGGACCCGACGGCCTATCGGGAGAATCCGATTTCCTCTTTCATAATCGCAGCAATGGAACTTTTGAGGACGTTTCGAAGAAGGCGGGTGTTGACGATCCCAATCACTATTTCGGCATGCAAGGTGTTTGGGCTGACTATGACAACGATGGCTGGCCGGACCTCTACGTCTCCAATGATGCCGGACCGAACTACCTCTACCACAACAACCACGATGGAACCTTCGATGAAGTGGGAATCCTGACTGGCACCGCGTTGAACGGCGAAGGACGAATGCTGGCGTCAATGGGCGTCGACTGGGGTGACTTCAATCACGAAGGACGTTTCAGCCTTGTCGTAACAAACTTTACCCAGGAAGGTTCAAGCCTGTACTGGAACAAAAGCAATCAGGAGTTCGCAGAAATCAGTTCCAGTTCGGGTCTGCTGCAGACCACGCTACCGTACGTCGGATGGGGTACCTCTTTCGTTGATCTCGACAACGACGGTTGGGACGAGATTTTCGTGGCGAATGGTCATGCTTATCCGCAAATGGATCATGTGAAAGGCGGCGTTCCTTACCGGCAACAACTGTTGCTTCTTCGCAATAACCACAATAGAACCTTCACCGACATAACGCCTTCTTCGGGCTTAAATGAATTCCCTCTTCACTCGCGGCGTGGGGCAGCATTCGGCGATGTAAACAACGACGGCAAGGTCGATGTGCTTCTTCTCAATCTGGGAGAGCCTCCGACTCTGCTTCTCAACCGAACCCAAACGTCAAATCATTCCGTTCTATTTCGTTTGGTGGGAACTCGGAGTAACCGTGCCGCGATTGGCGCCAGAATGAAAGTCACAGCAGGTGAACTAGTCCAGATGAAAGAAGTGCGCAGCGGGTCGAGCTACTTATCACAGAACGACCTGCGCCTTCATTTTGGACTCGGAGCACAAACCAGGATCGACACCATCGAGATATCTTGGCCAAGCGGTCAAAAAGATGTTCTTCGCAACCTTGCCCCTGACTTCATCTACACAATTGTGGAAGAAAAAGGAATTCAAGCAAAGACGCCGCTTAATCCGCAAAAATGAACTATCGCCGGTCGTTCAAGGCGACCACCACCAAGCAAAGCTGGTCGCTTAGTCGCGTTCCCCAGCTTCATTACCAGTGCGATTCTTGTTTCCCGGGCGAGTTCGCCGCCAACCCGGCACGAGCTTCATAGAGTGCGGCATGGATTTCCGCCGAGTTCGGATTCTTCTCATCAAGCTCTTCAAGGCGGGCGATGGCCCTCGAATACTCTCCTGTTTTCACCAGGGCCAGGGCATACGCATAAGACAGCTTCGGATCGCCATCCACCGCCGACTCTATCGACTGGAATACCTGAACCGCGTCGCGGAAGCTTGCCGTTTGAACGTAGCTCAAACCTAATGTCGATTGAGCGATAGCATCGGATGGATGACTTTGAAGGTAGTGCTTCAGCGACTCGATCGCCTGATTGTACTGTCCGGCATAAAACGACACCACTCCAAGATTGCGGTCGACTCCCTCCAGAGAAGGATCCCAAATACTCGCCTCGCGAAAATACTCCATTGCACTTTTGAAGTCTTCATGGGACGCGACGAAAGCTCCAAGGCTGTTATAAGCGCCGGCAATGGGCGGACTGAGCCGCCGCTGAAAGGCCTCAAGTTGGGCGGACTCCTCTGGCGACGACCGCTTCGCTACTTCCTCTTCTCCTTGAGACTCCTTACGAGCCAGGCTCCCTTCGCCGACCGTTCTGGTCTCTGCGTTCACACCTGTGCTCTTCCTTAGTTGACGATCCATTTCGGCGAAGGTGCGAAGTTCTTTCTGCCCTTCGTCTTGCTTGCCCATTCTCATCAGCATTTGACCGAGCATGTAGTGCGCTCGACTGAGCCCCGCCTCGTTCGCATGCGTTGGATCTGGCGTCTCAACCGCTTTACGAAGTGTCGCTTCCGATTCCGGAACTTTTCCCGTCTCCTGGTAGACCTTCGCCAGGTAAAGCAGAGTCCCAACATCCTGTGGTTTTAAACTTGCGGCCCGGTTCAACTCCTCTTCGGCTTCCGAAAACCTCCGTTGTTGAAAAGCGATATAGCCGAGCATGTAGTGGCTCGAGAAATCGTCTGGATGATTCTGTAACTCCGCTCGAAATTCCGGAACGGCCTGGGCGTAACCGGCAGCTTCGTTGTGGCCCAAATAACAGAGCCCGAGATAGTAATGTGCGCCAAGTGCGCGCGGATCTCTCGTCAGGGCCTTCTTGAACTCTGCCATTGCCTGGTCCTGATAATCGTTCGCGTTGTATGCCCGCCCAAAATAGGTGTGAATGAGCGCCGTGTCTCCCAGTCCCGCCACCATTTCCGCGAACAGCGATTGCGCGCTCTTCTGGTCCTTCAACAACAGATAAGTTCGGCCAAGCAGATATCCTGTTTCGAAATCGGCGTTGACCGCGAGTGCCGCTTCCAGTTGAGTCTTCGCGGCGGGATAATCTTCCAAATGAAAAAGTACTCGGCCGTAAAGCAGTCTGGCACGAGAATCGCGAGGCGACAAATCCGCAGCTTTTTTGGCCAGCTCTTTGGCTTTCGCAAGTTGATCGGCGCTGAGGCTTGCTGCTCCGTAGTCGAGATATAGACTCGCATCTTGCGGTGAGAACCCTATAGCGTCCTCAAACAACGGAAAGGCTGACTCGAACTCTCCCATTTGAGCACGGCCGTTTGCGAGACGGTGCAGCGCTTCGGCAAGAAACGCCCGGTATTCTTCCGCTGCGCTCTGCTGATTACCCTCGGCTTCGTATCTTTCGGCGGTCTTGTAGTGCTGTTGAAGAGCGTCTTGCGAAGAATCTTGCTTCTTGGTGCTTTGGGCCGGCGCTAGTCTGCAGCTCAGAAGAAAAATCAGCGCTCCGCAAAAGCAGGTTAGACTGATTTTCAAAACAGTACGTGGCCCATTTGCCGACAAAGGCGCCCCCAGAAATGCTGTTCCGCCCAAATGATTGAGGCAAGATCAATCAGAAGTCAAGCTGGCGGTCGACGGCAAGAAAAAGTCTCCCGACGTAAAACCCCCTTTAGACGCTGGGAATCATCGCAAACGGTTTTCGATGTACAATTCCCAACCGAATCAGCGCCAACCACCTAAAAGAATGGCTTCCGCTACAGAATTACCTCGCCGACCACGCCGATACCCTTGTCGTAATCGTTTCCATTACTCCATCTGCTGCAAATGGCGGCCGAAGAGCTTGATCCTCGCCGCATTTCTTTTGTTGTTTATATCGGTCGTTGCCTGTCAAACCAAACTTGCGCCAACCTCGGATGAGCCGAAGGCGATGGCCGACGTAGATTTGTCAGCCCTTGGCTACGAAGGACTTGCGGAAGTAGCGCGGTTGGCAAGCCAGGCAAACGTCTCCCTCGATTTCATCGATCACGATCATGTACTGGTCACATTCAACCCAAAGAGGCTGTTTCAAAGGCTGCCAAGTTGCCCTCCTACTCATCAAGACCGCCTTGTGCACGCCGCAGTCGTGCAATTGCCCGGCGGAAAAGTTGTTCGAGAAGCGGACTGGTACTTACACGATTCCAAACGCTATCTCTGGAAGTTGGACTCGGGTCGTTTTCTTCTGCGAAAACTGAACACCCTTTACATCGTCGATTCAAACCTCCGAGAAACGCAACTGATGTCGTCCGCGAAGGATTTTCTTTGGATCACGGTTACTCCCGACGGAAAACAGATCATCACGGAGACTGACGACGATTCGGCGAGCAAAAACTCTAAGCCCGAATCAGGAAAACCGCGGCAGCGCGTTAAGATCGAATTCGTCGACGTCGCATCGCAAACCGTTCAGCGAACTATCAAATCCGATTCCATCGTCACCTTGGAAGGCACCAGTACTGGTTTTGCCGACGTAAGCCACAACCTGACCGGCAAAGTGTGGCTGGTCCGTTTCGGACCGAATTCTCGCCAGCGCGATAACATCGCGCGCGTCAGATCTCGTTGTATTCCCGATGTGTTTTATTCCAGTGCGAACACGCTTCTCATCGGAAGATGTTCCGCCAGCGGACCTGACTACAGCGTGACCTCATTCACGGTGACTGGCCACCGACTCTGGAGCCAACGTTGGAATGAGCCACGCTACGTTCCCAGAATCGCGCACAGCGATGATGGCAGTCGCTTCGCCGTTAGCACCCTCCAGCGAACGCAGGCGTCATCCGCTCCGGCCTCAAATAGCGATGAGGACGACGAGGGCGACGTCAATCATGGACTGCAGCAAGGGATCCAGGTTTTCAACACAGCCAACGGAGCACCCGTTCTTTCGGTGAACGTCAGTCCGGTGGTTTTGAGCGCGCAGAATTTTTCGCTCTCGCCGGAGGGAGACCGGCTTGCCGTTCTAAAAGATTCCATGTTGCGGGTCTATGAATTGCCTCCACTTTCAGAAGCAGACCGCGCCAGCACAAACGCACTTAAGGCAGATGTGCCAGGGCTTTACATGCCTGCTTCCGACAAGCAACTTCAGCTCGCCTCCAATTCCGACGAAGATCCGGGCTACGCTGCCGCAGAGGCTGCGCCCGCCGATAGTCCTTCGGCCGCAGAAGAAAAGAAGCCCGAAGACAAGATAGCCGCCGCTGCGAACGCCGAAGCTCCTTCGCCGCCACAACCGACAAGGTCAGGCGTTCCTCCGTCTGGTGATGACTCGTCGATTACCTTCAAAGTTAGTAGTCAAATTGTCGTAGTAGACGTCGTAGTCACCGATCGTTCAGGCAAGCCCGTCAGTGGAATTGCTCCTTCTGAGTTTCATGTCGCGGAAGATGGCAAGGATCAGCGGATCGCGAACTTCGAAGAGTCTGGCGAAGGCGGAGGCCATTCCGTTGCCCCCGGACTTGTCCCCGAAGCATCTGCGCCCCAGTCCGCTGGGGAATCGCCGAAATTGCCGTCGAACATTTTTACGAACAACTCGACGGCGGCGGAGACTCGAACCGTTACGTTGATTCTGCTCGATCTGCTCAACACACCGGTTCCCGATCAGCATTATGCCCGCGAAGAGTTGATCAAGTATCTCAAGTCAAAACCGATCGATCAGCCTGTCGCCCTCTGCACCCTGAGTTCGAACCTTCGCCTGATTCAGGGATTTACCCAAGAAGAAAACCAGCTCATCGCGGCCATTAACGGCAAGAAAGGCGGCGTGAAAGCGAACCCTTGGCAGAGCGACACCGGACTGACACGCGAAGTTCAATTCCAGCGCGATCTCAGCTTGCTTGATTCCAGTGCGCAGTTCACCATGCAACTTCTGCAGGAGCAACAGGATGAACAAGCCGCGCACAATATCGATGTGCGGATGCGGTACACACTGGATGCATTCGCTCAGTTGGCTCGCTATCTCTCGGGAATACCGGGGCGAAAAAATGTCATTTGGATCTCTGGCTCGTTCCCGATCAGCATTGCTCCGAATCCGAGCTTTTCTCAGTTACAGGGAGTGGTTCGCAATTACACAGCGGACATCAAGAATACTTCTAATCTGTTGGCTCAATCGCACGTTGCTGTCTATCCCGTTAGCGCCAAGGGTTCTGTAACTCAGACGATGTACAGCGCCGCTAATAATGGTGAATATGTTCCACCACAAGTGGCAGGTTCACTTACACCTATTTCGGCCGGAGCCGGCAATCCAGCGTTAGCAAATACCAGTACCAGTCTTCCGATGCCGTCGCGCATGCAAGACGAAACTCGACAGTTTCGCGAAACCCAGGCCGCGGAACTGGCCGCGATGGATCAAGTCGCAGCTGATACGGGTGGCAAGGCTTTCTACGGAACCAACAAGTTGGATGAAGCCATCGAATCCGCTGTTGATCAGGGCTCGCACTATTACACGCTCTCCTACAGCCCGAGCAACAAGAGGTACGATGGCGGGTTTAGGAAGATCAAAATTTCCATCGAGCGCAAGGGCTACCACCTCGCTTACCGCCAGGGTTACTACGCGATCGATCCTAACGCTCCGCTCAAAGAAACGAACGACCCATCCCGAAAGGTCGGCCTTGCGGCAATGCAGCAGGGATCCCCGCAATCGCACCAGATTATCTTTGCGGCACGAGTTGTTCGGTTGGGCAAACCTAAGAAAGTGGATACGCCTTTGGCCACGCCTTCTGCGGCGAAGGAAAAGAAAAAAAATGGTCAGCACGGTCCGACCGAGATGCAACACTACAGCATCGACTATGCGGTAAATCCTGCCGACCTGCTTTTCACTTCGACCGACACCGGCCTCCATCGCAGCGTCCTCAATTTCATGATTACCGCTTTCAATGACGATGGCCGCTTGGTGGCGAGTCTGGCGAGCACCGCCACCAGTGACCTTAAGCCCGCGAATTACAAGGCGGTAATGACGGGCGGATTTCGCCTGCATCAGGAACTCGATGTGCCGGTGGATGCCGTTTCCATAAGGCTCGGCGTTGAAGATGAAACCAGCAATCACATCGGAACCATGGAAATCCCGTTGCCCGTACCCGCATTGCCCGAAGTGCCACGTACAGAAGCACACGCGCTGCCGCCGATCGAGCCGGATTAAGTGCTGCTTTTCAGCGGAAAATCGACCTTAGGCTATAAATTCGCACTTCTTGCCGTTCTGAATATTATTGACAATCATCTTTGAAAACACCGTTTCACCTCGGAGGCTCTCATGAAAGCGCGTTGTCTCGTGCTGGCATTTCTCGCCTGCATTTCGGTAGTTCCAGCTTTTGCTCAGTTTGGCTCCGTCAAGGGAGTTTGCAAAGATGCGCAAGGCAAGCCGATCCCCGGCGCCGTAGTGGAATTTCATGCGGTCGGTTCCGCGCGTGTCTACAAGCTTAAGACCGACAACAGCGGTGGGTATTCCTCACTCGGCGTCATGATGGGTCGCTATAACGTGGTTCTGGTTCAGGATGGCCAGGAACTTTTCCATCTGGACAATGTCACTGTCGGCTCCGACGAAAAGCAACTGGACATCGATATCCAGCACGAACAGGATCAGGCTGGAAAACAGAAAGGAATGACGCCCGACCAGGCCGCGGCCTCGCAAAAACTATCGGCAGCTATGAAGGCGCTCAACGAGAAACTTCTCGCCGCAAATCAGGCACTTCAGGCAAACGACTACGATGCCGCCATCCAGAGGCTCACCGAAGCCACTCAAATCGACGACAAGCACGATTTGTTATGGGCCAAGTTGGGTGCAGTCTATCTGGCATCGGCGCCAAAACAGACCGACGCTGAAGAAAAAGCTAGGCGCTACACCGAAGCCGCCAACGATTACCAGAAAGCGATCGATCTCAAAGAGAAAGCAAAGGATCCGAATCAGAAAACTGCGGCTCCCGCCTCCACTCCGGAACTTGCGGGTTACTACAACAATTTGGCTCATGCCCAGGCCAAGAGCGGTCAATTCGACGATGCAGTGAAGGCTTATAACCAGGCGATCCAACTGGATCCCGCAGGCGCCAGTCAGTATTACTACAACCTCGGGGCGATTCTCATGAACGCAGGCAAAACTGATGAGGCGTTGGCCGCGTTCAATAGCTCCATCGCAGCTGATCCAACAAAACCCGATGCTTACTACCAGAAGGGGGCAAGTCTGGTGGCTAAAGCGACGGTCGACAAAGATGGAAAGATCATCGCACCCCCCGGAACGCAGGAAGCCTTGAATAAGTACTTGGAACTGGCTCCCGATGGTCAGTTCGCGCCGGCTGCCAAGGGAATGATCCAGTACATCGGTGGCACCATCGAGACCAATATAAAAATGCCGAAAAAGAAGTAGGCGGGCATTATTGCCTTGCCCAGCTCGGGGAAGTGAGACGGTAGAGTGCACTCATTTGTAGGGACAGGAATCACCAAATGGTCTCAGGATCGGAATTGATCCTCCATCGCCGCGAGTTTCTGCGCCTCGTGTTGGGTTCGGCCGCGTTCAGTGTGTTCCCTCATTCTTGTAAAGCCCAGGCGACAAAAGCCCTGGCTGTCTATCCGTTTTCTCAGGTACCGGCATCCGCTAGCGGAATCAGCTGGACGCACACTGCTGGGAAATCTCCGACGAAATACATGCCCGAAACCACTGGCGCCGGCTGCGCTTTCCTCGACTACGACAACGATGGCTGGCTGGATATTTATCTCGTCAATAGCGGGCCCTGCGATTTCTACCGTCCCGCAGTCCCTTTGCGGAATGCGCTTTACCGCAATAATCGGGATGGAACGTTCACGGATGTAACAGAGAATGCCGGAGTCAATGGAAATGGATACGGACAGGGCGTTGCGGTCGGTGACTATAACGGCGATGGCTTTCCCGATCTCTACGTGACGCAATACGGCAAGAGCATTCTTTACCGAAACAACGGCAACGGCACCTTTACCGACGTGACCGACAAAGCCGGAGTGGCTGCACCGGGGTGGGCGTCGAGCGCGGCATGGTTCGATTACGACAACGACGGTCGGCTCGATCTTTTCGTCTGCCGATTTGCCAATTACACCCAAGCCAGGCAGAAGCCTTGTAACCATACTGGAACGCCAGAATACTGTGTTCCGCGGCTGTATGAGCCTATGTCCAGCTGGCTCTTCCACAACAATGGCGATGGCACGTTTACCGATGTCAGCAAAGAGGTCGGCATTGCCGCTGTTCCCGGCAAATCCTGGGGCGTAGTTGCTACCGATATCAACAACGACGGTTACATGGATCTCTTCGTTTCCAATGACACGGTACCGAACTCGCTTTTCGTGAATCGCGACGGGAAACGTTTCGATGAGATTGGCCTAAGTGGGGGTGTGGCGCTGAGCGCGGACGGGAAAGCCCGCTCAGGAATGGGCGTTGATTCCGCCGACTTCAATCAAGACGGCTGGATGGACCTCTTTCTCGCCAATATCGACCAGGAAATGTTCTCGCTTTATCGCAACAACCACGACGAGACCTTCGATGACCTGGGTCCTCTCTCAGAAATCGGCTCTGCCACTCGACTGATGAGCGGCTGGGGGATGAAGTTCTTCGACTATGACAATGATGGCAAGCTTGACTTGCTCATTGCGAATGGCCACCCCGACGATCTGATTGGCAAATTGAATTCGTCGGTTTCGTATCCGGAACCGCTTCTCTTGTTTCACAACAACGGAACCGTACTCAACAATGTGAGCCGGCAATGTGGCGCCGTGTTCGAAGAGATGCTCTCCGCGCGCGGACTCGCCATCGGAGATTTCGATAACGATGGCGCAGTTGATGTGCTGATTTCGGTCAATGACGGTGCGCCCGTGCTCCTGCATAATGACGTGGGCGCGCGCAACAACTGGCTCGGACTGCGCCTGGTAGGGCAAAAATGTAATCCTGACGCCGTCGGTGCGCGCATTACCTGGCAGGCCGGAGACTTGAAGCAGAGCCGCATGAAGGTTGGTGGCGGCAGCTTTCTCTCGTCCCACGATCCGCGGCTGATCTTGGGTCTCGGACAGCGGTCCAAGATCGATTGGCTCGAGATCCAATGGCCTCGACCCAGTCGTCAAGTTCAACGTTTCACGTCGCTTCCCATCAATCGCTACGTCACCATCAGGGAGGGAGATACTGTGTGGCAGTGAGTCCCGCCGTACTTGAACGCCCTCGGCATTTTGCGCACCCGTTACGCTATTTCGCCTGCTGAATCAATAAATCGGAAACCGTGTATGGCGGGACCGTGACGCTGAATGTGTTCCCAACATCCGATATGGGATTGCCTTCAATGATGTTGTCGCTGGGTTGATTCTTCGGCCCATAATCGAAACGCATGCCGTTGTTGGCGAGCTTAACGCCGCTGACATTGACCTTGACGGTCGCCACGCTCTTCGGATCTTTGTTGATCAGCATCACTGTAACGCTGCCGTTCGTGTGCCTGGCGGCGTGTACGCTCACCATTCGATTGCTCGACGAGGCAGTCACCACTTGCTCGTTGAAGTTCATCAGGTAATGGACCATCTGAAGCCCAAAGTACGCGGAGCCTGGCTTATTCCTTTCGTCGAGGAAGCCACCTTTATGCAGTTCGGTCCAATCGATGTTCGCCGTTCCATCCTCGATCAGGTTCAGATACGCGTCGGTTGCGAATAATCCGGGTACGATCTCGTCGGTAACGTTAACGTAAGGCTTGGGCCCCATTCCGCTGACGAGCATCTGCATATTCTTTGCGTTTTCTCCACAGTATTTCTGAAACAGCTCAATCAGGCCGTTTACAACCTGCGGGAGTTCGTCATACGGAGCAGCCAGAAGCTTTCCGTTGTCCAGGTTTTTCCATCCTGAATCTGGTGTTGTTCCCCCCGTATTCCAGTGGATCGAGACAAAATCAATATCTTTTCCCGTCGCCTTCAGAACGCCACGATCCCAATCGACGCCCGAATCGGCGCTCTTCTGAAACTCAGTCTGCTGGACGTAACGCCCGGTGACGGGATCCTTCGTCCACTCCTGGATGTCCCAGCTGTTCTTAACCGGAAGATCCATCGAAACTCCCACCTTGATTCTCGGATCAACCGCTTTCATTGCCTTCGCAAATTGCACAGCTGCCTGCCCATACGCTTCAGGAGATAACTTCGGATTTTTCTGGCGTTCCTTGACATTGTCTTTGGAATTGCTCGGGTAGGCGACGTGGAGGTCCACTTCCTCTCCTTCGCCGCCGTAGTAGCCGTTGTGATAAACCTCGTTCCCTACTTCCCAATACTTGATGTTCAGTGGTTGCGGATGCCCAACTCGCAGGAAATTCTTGCCGTCGTCGGTTGGGAGTGGTGCCGAGGAGCGCAGGCCGGCCCAGTAACCCACCGTTTGCCAGTCATACCCGGTAGAATCTTTGCCCAAAACCTTGGTGTCGCTCGGACTTCCATTCGCATAGGCGACCCATGCGGCCGCCTCCAAAGGCTCTCCGCCGCCAGTGCCTTCCTGGTTTGATCCGTAATTGACGGTGATAACGGTTGTGCCTACCTGGTCAATCAGGGACACGAAATGACCGAAATCCGTGGTAGATGCCAATCCGCTGTAGCGCAGGCATATCGGTGCCTGCGAGTTTGTCGGCCGGTGCGACGACCAATGGTAATTGTCGGCAAACGGTCCACCCGGATATCGAAGGGTGGTAATTCCTGCATCCCTAAGCAAACCTGGCAGCGCTGGGTCCATGAGGGTCGAGTCTGAAACTGCGGCTTCGATGCCGGGCGCGCGCGGCGCCATGATATTGCGCGGCTTATCCGCCTCGATTTGCACCTTCACCGTTCCTACCATCGCATTGCTGATGTCGGCCGGCCCCATCTCTCTTGACTTGCCGGGTTCCAGATCGCTAACCGATTTAGGAGTCGCAGGTGTGGCCTGGCCCCAGAGAGCAGGATTTACGGAAACGATTACGAGAACCAGTCCAAAAAGAAAGAAACCAGTGACTTTATGAACCTTCCCTTTATCGCTGTCGCCCTGAACTTCGCTCATCGGTTCATCTCCCTTTTGTTGTCCGTCTGTGAAAAGTGCCATTTTGCGCGTAGTACTGTATTCGTTTTTTGTGAATCGGTCTACCGTCTCGGGTTGTCGAAGATACGAAGCACTCTGTTCAATCGGGCTCATTTTTGCAAATTGAGGAATGTTGAGCCCCAACGCGCAATGCCCTTTAAACTCAATAGTTACGGATGCGGGTTGACAGTTTGTTGACAAGTGGAGCACGCAAGCGGTAGCTTCGTAGCGCTTTTTGGCTTCCTACGGTAATTTGTAGACCTCCTATGAAAACTTGTGAACGGTCAATGTCGACACAATTGGCTCATCCCTTTGAACCGGGAGTTCTCTCATGAACCGCAGAGTCAAGTTGATTGACATCGCAGAAGCCCTGGGCGTCTCGACTGGAACCGTTCATCGCGCCCTGCACAATCATCGGGGCGTCAACGCCATGACCAAGGCCCGGGTTCAGCAGATGGCCAGAACCCTCGGTTACCGCCCAAATCTCGCCGCCCGGTTTCTATCCAGCAAACGAAACCTACGAATCTCCGTCAACACACTTCGAGGAACAACTTCCTTCTGGGATGAAGTACGAGAAGGAATTGCCGAAGCGGCTCGGGCCCTCGTTCTCGAAAATGTGGAAATTGAATATAGAACCTATCCGAGCCTGGGGGAAGGCGAGGAAAAAGCATTCGACGCTGCTCTAAAGGATGAGGTCGACGGCATCATCATGTATCCCAGCCATCCCTCGAGCCTTCAGTCTTGTATGCGGAGAGCTTCGCGGCGCGGTATTCCCGTCCTTTGTGTCACCACCGACGCGCCTCACTCAGGACGATTGGCGGTAGTCTCCGTCGATACGCTGGCAAGCGGATCGTTGGCTGCCGATCTCATGGCCAGGCTGTTAGGGGAACAGGGGGAGGTCGCTGTCACCCTGGGGTCGTCCACAATCACCGAACATGCGGAAAAACGCAGTGCCTTCGAGGCCACACTGCGTGAGTTGTATCCTCGGGTTCGTCTGGTGCAAACCATCGAAGATCACGATATCGAGTCGGAAGCTCACATGAAGTGCATGGATCTTTTTGACAAGCATCCGGACCTGAGGGGAATCTACATTACCACTGAGGCATCAATCCCCGTTTTGACGGCCGCGCGGGAACGCGGAATTCTCGATCGCCTCACCATCATCACCACCGATCTCTTCCCCGCCCTGGTTCCTGAGATCAGATCAAAAACAGTTGCGGCGACAATTTACCAGCGACCTCGTACCCAGGGACGGATTGCATTTCGCGTACTTCACGAGTTTTTGGTGGAAGGGGAATGTCCATCTTTCCAGATCACGCTTGCTCCACATCTGGTGATGCGAGGCAACCTGGACTTCTTCTTGCAACGGCAACTTCTTGAGTCAACCACGGAAAAGACTGTGAAACTGCAGAATCAACCTGCGGAAGCAGTCGAATATTTCGGATAGCTGGCCGTATCTTTCTTCCCTCGCCGATCCTGGAATCCACCATCATTGGCCAGTTTGCCTGAATCGTTTCTCGAATCCTCGAACCTGGACTTTTCACGACGGCAAGAGCCGGGTATTGCTGACCACTGGACCTTCAATTTTGCTGTCCGTCCGTAAACGTTTTCACTAAAAAGCGAACCCGCCTCCCCTCATCTGCAAATGGCGGGCTCGCATCGCTAAAGCCTAAGTCTTGCTATTTTCCTAGTTTTTTCGCGGCTAAAGCGAGAGTCTGTGGAGGGGGGCCCCACCGATTCTCCCCTTGGAGCCGTGAAAACGTTTTCATAAGGAATCACCTTTTCCCGGCCTTGTCAATTCGAAATAGTCTCCATCGTACGCAGGTGGACGCTTGAAGACGGGATGCCCATTCCAGCTGTAAAAATCCTCATTGCCCTGACTGCCCGACTTGGCAGTGAGATAGCGATTCGCTTCGAGCATCGGCCGAGCAAAGGAATGCCATCCCGAGCCAATGGCCGTTACCCGTCAGTGTGATCTCATCGCAACTAAATATTGCGCCCTCGATCACAACAGCGGATATGACGCAGGATGTATACGCCATCGAAACCACGTATCGCGATTAAACCCAGCATGCCTTTTCTGCCGGCGATATCGCTGTTGGGGATCGCTTGGAAGAAATTCGCCACGGATGAAACACCGCAACGAATTCAACGAGGTTTTGGACGATGCCAAGAACCCCCTTCGCAGCTGGTAAGTAAGCGGAAGTTGCCGTAACTTTGCGCCCAAAGTCTTACAAAAAGAAAAGGGTAAGGTGAGTTGCCGTTACCGACACTTTCACCAAAAGCTCGCACTTAAGAGTAGCTATGGCCGCAAATTGTCCCTTCTGGCGCTAGGGTTCTGATGTTGTGCAAAGGCCGACAAGAGCATCTGCTCCCAGACTGCGAGCCTCCATCGGTCATCGCCCAGCGTCTCATTCCTGCCGTATTTGAAATCTGAACGAAATTCATGACCGAAGCCACGAAGCCCGCCACACATGCTTGGCCCACAACCATAGCTACTGCCGCGCTCGGTGGGGCTATCGGCGGATCCCTTGCGGCCGCACTGGTCATTGGGTTTACAGAGATTCTCAAGGGTATGCTGTCCGTCGTTTCCCGACAGCACACTTGGGTTCTTATTCTCGTGCCTCTCATCGGACTGGCTCTATCAGTCCTGGTGCTCTATGGGTTTGGTTTGAGCACGGATACTTCCAGCGGCCCGGGCTGGGCAGCCGCATGGAGAACTTTTGCTCCTCGCGCCGCTCGCTCAGATCTTACTGGCGATATGGTGAGTTCCGCAGGCGAGGAGGAACACTTTCCTTGGCGCCTGGCACCGATTCGAATGTTCGCGATGATTGCTACCGTAGGGTTCGGTGCTGCAATGGGAACGGAAGCGCCGGCAGCCTACATCGGTGTGGCCACAGGAACGGCTCTCGGACATCGCTGGCGCCTGCTACTGCGACCAGCAGCCGTGGGGGGTGGCGCGGCTGGCGTCGCGGCGCTAATGGGAATTCCGTTGCTAGGCACTGCGTACATCCTGGAGTTAGGTCGACGCCATCACGCACCATTGAACGCCGAGCGCGTGACGGCGGCACTCGCAGGAGGATTCGTCGGATGGCTTCTACATATCGCTCTTCGTGTCGACCTGCTGCGTCTGGTTGTTCCCCATGAACCGCCCCACACCTTTCATCAAGCAATGATCACTGCCCTTCTCATCGGACTGCTTTCCGGCATAATCACCGCCCTCTCAGGAGCAGCCATCTATCGGGCGAAATTTTTCCCGGTTCACCCCTTCCTCCGGCTCGCAGCGAGCGGAATGGTTCTAGGGGCGGCCGCAGTGGCGCTCGCTACAATCGCAGCTCCGTCGGCAGCCGTGGGGCCTGGCGGCGGCGCAATCAGCTGGGTTGAGAGCACGCCGGCGTTGCCCCTAACTGTGTTCGCAGTTGATATTCTCCGCGCTATTGCCACAATTTCTACTGCGGCAGCCGGTGGATGCGGAGGTCTGTTCGTGCCGTTTCTGGCAATCGGCGATCTCGCGGGACGAGTCTTTGCACCGTCACTTCAGGTGCCGAACGATCTTGCAGGAGCGGCAGGTGCTGCAGGTGGCGTTAGCGGAGGTTATCATCTGCCTTTCACCGCGATTGCCATGGTTCTCGGCCAGGGGGGCCCTTATCTGGCAATGCTGACCTGTTTGGCTACGGTCGGGGTCGCGGGACTGGCCGGCAAAGTTGTGGCGTCACTGGTTGGCCATGCCTATATAGAAAAAAGACCTGAACAGCTGAAAAACTGATTCCTGTACTTGAGAGGTTGGCTCCTGATGACGTGTCTCACGGCCTCACCTGGTGGCAGCGGTCCGGCAGATTGAGCTCCCATACGTGGCGATCGGACTGACTTGAAATTCCATGATGTCGGTCGCCTGTTGCTGGTGATCCTGAAGATTCGAGACGATGTGGCAAAAGCATTCACGCCAGATGAAGAGAGTGCCCGACTCAAAGAGTGCCCGGCTCAAAGAGTGCCGCGCTACGGGAAGCAAAGTGTTCGGGTAAGTTGCTGAAAAATATGGCTCCTCAGGTAGGACTCGAACCTACAACCCTCCGGTTAACAGCCGGATGCTCTGCCATTGAGCTACTGAGGAGTGTCGTTATCGCCGGCTGGGAGCCCGCGAACCTCTTTTAAGCGCAGTCATGTACGTAATGAACTCGCCTCCTATTTTATAAAACATTCCGTGACGGAGGTCAAAGGTTTGCCTGCGAGCTTCATCAACCTCACGGAACTATCGATTCCGGCGGCGCTGCGGCAAAGTCTTCCGCCACCCAGGCATTGCAGGTAAGCAGCGAAAGTAGCAGAATCGAAACTCACGCTTAGATCGTCTTCACCTTCTCGATGAACGGCACGATATCCCGGTATTCCGGCAGCCTGCCACTCGATCCCTTCGAGTAAATACGCTTGCCGTCGGCGTAAACGTCCAAAGATCCTGGCATGCCCGCCTTCAGCTTCACCGGAATTCCCAGGTTCTTCTCGATGTCCGATTTTAGGCTCACGGCCCGGGTTTTGATGTCGTGTCAGAAAAAGCAGCGCTTAATCACGATTTCCATTTTGGAACTAGAAGCCTCGATTTTTGTAAGTCACTTGCGACATTCGTCACTGCGGCCATTGACGCTTTCCACCGACTCTGTTTTTAGTGGCCACCGCCGAACTCATTGTCGAATGCGAACCGTCTCCGGCACAACCCCACCGGTGGACGCTTCCGGCTCTCGTCCCTGAACTCGACGGCATTCGCGGACTGGCCATTCTGCTAGTGCTGATCTGCCATTCTGCCATCTGGCTCCCGGCATCACCACTGCGCACTATCTTGATCGAAGGCCGCATCGGCGTCGACCTTTTCTTCGTCCTCTCCGGATTCCTGATCACCGGAATCCTCCTCGACACCCAACGCGATCGTCACGCCACTCGTAACTTTTATATTCGACGCGGCCTGCGAATCTGGCCGTTGTATTTCGCATTTCTACTCATCGCATTCACCGTGCTCCGACCCTTGACCCCGGCCCGCCCTTCGCCGTGGATTTATGCCCTCTTCGCGCAAAACTTCTTCTACTTCGCCAACACCGGACCGCTGCTCGATCCCACCTGGTCGCTCGCCGTCGAAGAGCAGTTCTATCTGTTCTGGCCATGCATCGCCCTGCACGCACGCACAGAAACAGTTTTCAAGATCTGCTGCGCGGTAGTCGCTGCTTCTCCGTTGATTCGTATTCTGGCGCACACAGCCGGAGCGAATTCCGAATTCCTTTACGCCAACACCCTTTGCCGGCTCGACGGCATCGCCCTCGGCGGAGCAGTGGCCGCCTGGATCCGAATGCCGAATTTCAATCCGAGTCGCTTGCTCCCATTCGCACAACGCGCTCTCGCCATCGGAGCTCTCGGCGCCGCCGTTTCCTATTGGCTGCCCGCAACAACCGAAATCGCCATCCAACTTCGCCCGACATTCCTCGCCCTTGCCTTCGCCGGACTCCTGGTCCTTGCCTTGGCCGCGCAGGGAACAAAATCTCCTTTTGCCCGGATCTTCCGCAGCTTCCCCTTCGCCGGACTCGGTCGCATCAGTTTCGCCCTCTATCTATTCAATTTGCCCATCTACACCGCGATGCACGGACGCATCTCTGCCCGCCTCCTCGCACACGTTCCGTGGTTCGCCGCATCCATCGTCCTGATCCTCGTCGAAAATGCCATCCTGCTCGCCGCCGCTCTTTGCTCCTGGAAATTCTTCGAACGCCCCATCCTGCGGCTGAAATCGCGCTGGGCGCCAAGAGAGCCAAAAACCGGGCAAAGTGCTAAAAGCGAATAGCCAAAAGCTGCTTCCCTTCTGTGCGTCACCGGGTTAGCACACTGCGAACCACCTCGACCGCCCTCTCGCACGCCGCCCGGTCCACGTCCATGTGCGTGACGAACCTCACCAACTCTCCAATCCCGCTCCCGATCAGCAACCCGCGCTCGCTCACTCTCCGGATGAACTCCGCCCCACGCATTCCCGTGCCGCTCACGTCCACCACCACGATGTTCGTCTGCACGCTCGCCTGGTCAATCTCGATCCCCGGCAACTTCGCCAGCTCACTTGCCAGGAACCGGGCATTCGCATGATCCTCGTGCAGTCGCGCCGGCATCTTCTCCAGCGCGATCAATCCCGCCGCTGCCAGGATTCCCGCCTGCCTCATGCCACCGCCTAGAGCCTTGCGATATTTCCTCGCCTGATCGACGAACCCCCGGCTGCCGATCAGCAGCGATCCCACCGGCGCGCCCAGTCCCTTCGACAGGCAGAACATCACCGAATCGAACTTTCGCGTTATCTCCGCCACCGAATTGCCAAGTGCGGTCGCCGCGTTAAAAACCCGCGCTCCGTCCAGATGCACCGGAATCCCACGCTCATGCGCACGATCGCAGATCTCCTCCGCCACTTCCGTCGGATACACCGTCCCACCCCACATGTTGTGCGTGTTCTCCAGCGAAATCAGCCCGGTCTGCGCCAGGTAATACGTTTTGCCCGCGATCTTCTTTTCAATCTGCTCCCACTGCAGCGCACCGCCCTCCGCCAGTATCGGACGCACCATGCATCCGGAAAAACTTGCCAGCGTGGCCATTTCGAAGTTGAAGATATGCCCGCGTTCCTCGCAGATGATCTCCTGCCCTGGCCGTGTATGGATCTTGATCGCCACCTGGTTGCCCATCGATCCCGTCGGAACAAAGATCGCCGCCTCGCGCTCAAAGATTTCTGCCGCGCGCCGTTCCAGCCGGTTGATCGTCGGATCTTCCCCATAAACATCGTCGCCCACTTCCGCTTCGAACATGGCGCGCCGCATCTCCGGCGTTGGTTTTGTAACGGTATCGCTACGCAGATCGACCGTCCGCGATACTTTCGTCGTTTCTGTAGTTTCAGTCATTGCCTCGGTTTCGGAATGCATCCATGACTCCTGCAAATGAACTCCAATTATAGAGACCGGCGCCCGATCCGGCACCGATGCGATACCATCTTGCGCATGGCAGCAGAGCCCAACACAGCGGCCCGTGCGTCGAACCTCCACGTCGGCACTTCCGGATGGGGCTACCCCACATGGAAGCCCGCGTTTTATCCCGAGAAGACCAGGCAGAAAGATTTCCTCCGCTACTATTCCACCCAACTCAACGCCGTTGAGGTCAACTACACCTTCCGCCACATGGTGAGCGAAAAATCGGTCACCGGATGGCTCGCCGAAACCCCGCCCGACTTCATGTTCTCCATCAAGGCCCACCAGCTCATCACCCACATCAAGCGCCTGAAAAATGCGGAAGAGCCCGTTCGCCGCTTTGTGGATTCCGTCCGTATGCTCGATTCGGCCAGTCGCCTCGGCCCCGCCCTGTTCCAGCTTCCGCCGAATCTCAAGTGCGACGTGGGCGTGCTGCGCGACTTCCTCGCCCTTCTTCCGCCAAAGATGCGCGCGACCTTCGAGTTCCGTCACGCCTCCTGGTTTAACGACGACGTTTACAAAGCTCTCGCCGATCGCGACGCCGCTCTCTGTATCGCCGAAGACGAAGAGCGCGAAACGCCCGACGTCATTACCGCCAGCTTTCGCTACTACCGCCTCCGCAAGCCCGGATACACAGCCGCCGAACTCTCAGCCAAATCTGCAGTTCTGCGCGAAGCCGCCACCAAGTCCGACGTCTATGCATTCTTCAAGCACGAAGAAGACCCGCAGAGCGCAGTCTGGGCCGCGGGAGTTCTGAAAGGAGCAAGCGAATAAGGCCCTCCACCGCTCGAGAAATGAACCAGAACATAAGAGAAGGCGATTGGGTTCGCATCAAGCAGCTTTGGCCAGGAGTCTGGCGCGTTGTCCGCGCCCTTTCGGGTTTTCGGGAAGATCGATGGTCACTGGACGAGCCGGTCAAGATGTCACCACGCACCCTGGTGTTCTGCCACCGGGCATTTAACGATTCTTGGAAGCGCTCGTTCTCGTTTCAATCCTGTGAGGTCTCACTGGTTGAAGCTCTCTCACTAGACGAGCGGTACCACGTGGATGCACTCTTCGCCAAAGATGAAAAGTTACGAGTTGCTTTCGCCAAATATCAGCAGACTCACGACTCCATCGACCTGATCGCGAATGTCTCGATGGGCGCGCTCGACGAAAAAACTAAGCGCCACTTTCAGGGCCTCTGTGAAGAGATGTTGTCATCTCGCATTGTCGATGGAATCACTATCGACGAAGTGTTGCAACTACTCAGGGATCGCGATTTGGATAAACACATCAAAATGATTCCGAAAGAAAGAACTCTTCAACTCGTTTGCCTGAACCATGAACTGCGCGGCAATGAATTCGTATATCGACGGTTCCGAACGCTGTCTTCATAAGGCTATTTGCATTTGAATTGTTGGACTCCAAGCACGAGGAAGACCCGCAGAGCGCCGTCTGGGCAAAGGGCGTGTTGGAAGAAGCGAAGAAGTGAAGGACTCATCTCATGCGAATGCCAAGGGCGCTTATCACGAGATGCTCGTTGATGAGCGCGTTAAGAAGCGATAGCCACCCACTCAAAAGCACGGGCCCGATTACTGTTTCCTTGCTCCCTTTGCCGTTCCCAGTGTAACGTTCGGCGACATGCCACAAAGCTTACCGACAAGAACGGCCCTCGCCATCATCCTCTTCCTTCTGCCTTTGCTCGCCTTCCCCCAAACACCCCAATACCCCTTCCGCGATCCTTCCCTGCCCGCCGACCAGCGCATCGACAACCTTCTCTCCCTCATGACCACCCAGGAGAAGATCGACTGCCTCGGCACGCGCACCGAAGTTCCGCGACTCGGCGTTCCCAACATTGGCAGTTCCGAAGGCATCCATGGCGTCGTGCAACGCGAGCCGCGCGGTACCCGGCAGCCCATCACCACCACGCAGTTCCCGCAGCCGCCCGGCATGGGATCCTCCTGGGATCCCGAGCTCGTTCGAAAAGCCGCCGCTGTTCAAGGATATGAAGCGCGCTACATCACCAACACGCCGCCGTACGATCGCCAGCTCCTCATGCTCTGGGGACCGCAGTCCGACCTCGACCGCGATCCGCGCTGGGGACGCAGCGAGGAAGTCTACGGCGAAGATCCATTCCTCAACGGCACAATGGCTGTAGCATTCATTCACGGACTTCAGGGCGACGATCCGAAATACTGGCAGTCGGCAGCGTTGCTCAAGCACTTCCTCGCCAACGAAAACGAAGACGGCCGCAACTACTCCTCATCGGACTTCGACGAACGCCTCTTCTGGGAGTACTACTCCGTTCCCTTCCGCATGGGTTTCGAGGAAGGCGGCGCGCGCGCCGTCATGGCCGCCTACAACGGCTGGAATGGCACCGCCATGGCCATAAATCCCATCCTGCGCAGCATCCTCATCAAGCAGTGGGATCTCGACGTCATCTCCAGCGACGGTGGCGCCGTCAAGCTACTTGTCAGCCCGCGCCATCTCTTTCCCGACCAGGAAGCCGCCGTCGTCGCCTCCCTTAAGTCCGGCATCAACCAGTATCTCGACACCTACAAAGACCAGCTTAACGATGCCGTTAAGAAAGGGACAGTTACCGTTGCCGATCTCGACGAGGCCCTGCGCCGCAAGTTCCGCATCGCCCTCAAACTCGGGCTCCTCGACCCGCCCGAGATGGTTCCCTACACCAAAATCACCGGCACGCCTGAGCCTTGGAACACCGACCGCGATCGCGACGTCTCCCGTCAGATGGCGCTCGAGTCCATCGTGCTGCTGAAAAACGCCAACAACCTGCTGCCCTTCGACAAAAACACCATCAGGTCCATCGCCGTCATCGGGCCGCTGGCTAACAGCGTTCGCTGGGACTGGTACGGTGGCACGCCTCCTTACGCCATCTCCCCGCTCCAGGGAATCACCACCGAGGCCGGCGCTAACGTCAAAGTTAACTACGCCGACGGCCTGCCCGGTCACGAAGCCGACACCATGAAAGCCGCGAGCGAGTCCGATGTCGCCGTCGTCGTCGTCGGCAACGATCCCACTTGCGGTCCCGACATGGGCCATGCCTGGTACGAAGGTGGCACCTTTCCCTGCTCGGTCCCCAGCGACGGACGCGAGGGCCGCGATCGCGAAACCATGGACCTCTACCAGGAACAGCTGCTCAAGCAGGTTTTCATCAAGAACCCAAAGACCGTCGCCGTCGTCATCTCCAGTTTCCCTTACACCATCAACTGGACCCAGGCCAACATCCCGACCATCCTCCACCTGGCGCACTCTTCACAAGACGAAGGCACTGCCCTCGCCAAGGTGTTGTTCGGCGACTACAACCCCGGCGGACACCTCACCACCACCTGGCCCAGGTCGGCCGACCAGCTGCCTCCGCGCATGGACTACAACATCCGCGACGGCTACACCTACATGTACTTCAAGGGCGAGCCGCTCTATCCCTTCGGCTTTGGCCTCAGCTATACGTCCTTCAAGCTCTCCAACCTGCGAACCAGTGCGCCAACGCTGGCGAAGGATGGAAAGCTAACAATTACCGTTGACGTTACAAATACCGGGAGCCGCGCTGGCGATCAGGTCGTGCAGTTGTACGTGAGGCATCCGAAGTCGAAAGTGGAGCGGCCACGGCAGCAACTGAAAGGATTCCAGCGCGTCACCCTCCAGCCCAACGAAACCAAGACGGTCACGATCCAGCTCCCAGCCTCACGCCTCGCCTATTGGGACGCGAAGGCCAAAGCCATGACCGTTGAACCGGAACCGCTCACCCTCCTGATCGGCGACTCCTCCGCTAACCTGCCACTGAGCACGACCGTAAAGGTGGAATAGGACATGGCCCGAGGCGCTGACCTTCGCCTTCTACGTCATCGGTCCGAAGCCATCTGCCGAAAACCAGGCATGCGCGAAAGTCCAAGCCCGATCCATGGGCTCAGGAAAATTGCCAGGTATATCAAACTGATCCACGGCTGGTATTCGACGTAGAGTTCGTGCGGAGTCATCGACCACTGGTTCTTGATCAGAACAAAACCGACGAAATCCACCAGCATGGCCGACGCCAGCCAGAGCGTGCCGAGTTGAAGCGTCTGCGTGCGTTGCTGCTGGCTGTCTGATGAACGGCGCTTGCGGAAATACACCCACGCAAACACCGGCCATACCAGAAGCATGATCAGCACATGATACGGAACCGTGGCCACGAAGGCAGGCGCGTGCAAAATGCTCTCACCCGGCAGCGGATCACGTGAGTGATTGACGGCCGCGTAGGTCTCCGATACCGCCGCCGCTAAAATCGTCACCAGCACATAAGCAATCAGGAAGTAGATGAGAGCCGGTAGGATGGCGAGGCGACTCCCCGCGCGTTCTTTGTTAGCCACGTAGTCCTCCCTGGAGAACTCTACGTGGGAACGAACGGCAATGTTCCGCGAATGCCAACAAATTAGGAAATGGCGCCTGGCGCTCTTTTCAATCGAACCAGGCGTTGCCTGCGGCCGTAGACTTAAGCCTTTTTCACAACCCGCTCCAACCGCCACGGCTTTGGCGCCGGCACGTCCGGTGGCACCACCATCCGCAAATCAGCCTCATTACCCGCCACCAATCTTATCTCTGCCTCAATTGAGTCCTCGGAACCATCCGTGCTCTTCGTCGTAATACGAAGCGTGTCGCCGTCCACGCGAGCATCGATGATAGGGTCAGGCTCCTCTGCATCGTTTGCTTCCGCTTTCGTCAATTCTCCCGCCTTATTTAGCTCAATATCGGCATGGCTGACGCTTCCCGTCAGCTTGTTCCCATCGATTGCGAGGGTCACCGTCAGGAAAGTGTGCCCTTGGAAACTGGCTTTCCAAACGCCCACAAATTGTTTCGCATTCGTCGCCGTCGCTGGCGCGAAGTGTTGCCCGAACGCCCAAGCCGGAAACACCACGGCAAACATCAGGCAGCACAGCGTCGCCATTACGCGACCATTGTTTTCCGCACTAAACATGGCGACCCTCCCGATCACGGCCTCATCTCCCATCTTCAGTGCCGTAGAGTTTACCTGATTCAATCGGCGCTCAACGGATCAATGAAGCCTGTCTTTTGTGCTCATGCAACAAAGCACGAAGCACATGATTAGGTTGAACCGAGCTCACAGCGTCCAACTCTAGTAGGTACCAGAACACGCCGTTTGTTGATCCTCCCCGTACCTCCTCCGTCATTCTCCGCCCGCCCTCTACGTCCGATAATGTGCTGTGCCCTCTTCCGCCTCGAACGTGCAGATCCTCGCCTCCTTCCTCGATTACTTGAAGGTCGAAAAAGGACTCGCGCGCCTCAGCGTCACCGCCTATCACCGCGATCTCCTCCAGTTCGCCGAGCACCTCGAGAAATCACGCCGCCCGCTCATCAAGGCCCGTCGCGCCGACATTCGCGAATTCCTCGAAAACCTGCTGGTCAACGAAGTCGACGGCCGCTCCGTCGCGCGCAAGCTTTCTGCCTTGCGCCACTTCTACAAGTACCTGCTGCTCGATCGCATGATCGACGAAGATCCCACGCTCAACATCGAAACGCCCAAGCAGTGGAAGGTCCTGCCCAAGGCACTCTCTCGCGACGAAGCTTCGCAGCTCATGCGCGCCGATCGTCCGCAGCCCGATTCGAAGCTCGCCAAGGCCCTCTGGGCGCGCGACAAGGCCATAATGGAGATCCTCTACGCTGGCGGCCTGCGCGTCTCCGAGCTTGTAAACCTAAAGTTAGAAGACCTCAAGCTCGACCTCGGCTATGCGCTCGTCCACGGCAAAGGCGACAAAGACCGCATCGTGCCGCTGGGCGCTCCCGCTGTCTCCGCCGTCTCCGAATATCTCCGCGAAGCTCGCGGCCTCCTCGCCAACTCGAAGCGCTCGCCCAACGTCTTCATCGGGCGCAACGCCCGTCCGCTCACTCGCCAGCGTATCTGGCAGCTTGTGCAGGCTGCCGCGCGCTCCACCGGTCGTCCCGCAAGCCCGCACATGTTGCGTCACTCCGCCGCCACCCACATGGTCGAGGCCGGAGCCGACCTGCGCACCGTGCAGACCATCCTCGGCCACGCCGACATCTCCACCACGCAGATTTATACCCACCTCGCCATGGACCGCCTCAAGGCCGTCCACGCGCAGCATCACCCGCGGGCGAAGCTGCGGCCGCGCATCGCGCAGAAAGCAGATCATGAAAACCGCGGTTGAAACGAAAACGTTAACCGGTCCGCTCGGCAAGTCCATTCACCAGTTTCTGCGTGCGCTTCATCAGCGGAACGCCGCCGTTAACACCATCGTCGCCTACACCAAAGATCTCACCAGCTTCTGCGACTACATCGGCGACGCCCGTCCCAGCCAGATCGACCACATCCGCATTCGCGGCTACCTCTCCGACCTCTACGATCGCGGACTCGGCAAAACCTCCGTCGCCCGCCATCTCGCCGCCGTCCGATCCTTCTATCGCTGGCTCGCCCGCGAAGGATTGGTCAAGCAAAATCCTGCCGCACTGGTCTCCACGCCCAAGCTGCCCAAGAATCTGCCCCGCGTTCCCACTATCGAAGAAATCAACACCGTCCTCGACACCGACCTGCCCGATTCCGCCGCCTTCCCCGAGCGCGATCGCGTCATCCTCGAACTCCTTTACGGCAGCGGACTGCGCAACTCCGAACTGGTCGGCATCAACCTCGACCACATTCACTGGTCCAACAGCGCCATCCTCATACACGGCAAGGGCAGCAAGCAGCGCATGGTTCCGTTAGGCGAATCCGCCGCGCTCGCCATCCGCGAGTACATACCGCACCGCCAAAAGCTGCTCGCCGGAAAGAAGAAGACCAATCCTGCCCTTCTGCTTAACCTTCGGGGTACACGGCTCACCACCCGCAGCGTCGGCCGCATCGTCAAGCAGATCGCCATTTCCCGCGGCCTCCCCGCCGACGTCCACCCGCACACCTTGCGCCATGCCTTCGGCACTCACCTGCTCGAGGAAGGCGCCGACCTCCGTGCCATCCAGGAATTGCTGGGCCACGAGCGGCTTTCCACCACCCAGCGTTACACCCAGCTCTCGATGAAGCACGTCGTCAAGGTTTACGACGAGACCCATCCCCGGGCGAAGTAGCCCTTCCGAGACGTTACTGACGTTACCGCTCACCGGTTACCAGCTCTTGTTGACAACCGCCGGCCGACCCCACAATGGCTCTGTCACGGGACGTCGTAGGGCCAAGGAGTCCGCCATGCCAGTCAAGCCTTCAATGAATGACGCGCCGCGCCATGGTTTTCGCGCCGTGAATAAGGAACTCTGGCTGCTGCTGTCGATCTTTGTCTTGGCAGCGCTGGTGAATAACGTCATCGCGTCGCAGCAGGTCGTGCTCGGCCTTTACATGCTGCCCACGCTCTTTTCCGCCTACTCCTACGGACGCCGCCACGCCGTCATGACCGCCATCGCCAGCATTACCCTGGTGGTCGGCGTGACCTACTTCCACCCCATTCCGAAGTTTAACTCCTTCGTTACAATGCCTTCGGAGCGCTGGTTCGATCTCGCGGCTTGGGGAGGCATCCTGATCATTACCGCCTACACCATGGGCCTGCTCTGCGAACGGGTGAACCGTAACCTGGAAGATCTTCGCGACAGCTATGACGGCATGATGGCTCTGATGCAGCAGCTGATCTCCAATAGCAAGATGAGTCAGAACAGCCGTCTCGCCCTCTGCGCCACCAAGATCGGCGAATCCATGGGACTGCCGTTCGAGCGCGTCGAAGACATTCGCGCCGCCGCCCTGCTCGATGACATGGAGAAGACCGGTATCGGCCTCGATCTGTTCCTGAAAGCCGCGCAACTCAACACCACGCAGGCCGAGGATTTACAGAAGCAGATCACCAAGGGGAAAGACGTTAAGGGCACCACACTGCAGCGCGCGATCCCCATCCTCATGGCTTACCACCAGGCCAAGAGTGGACCTATCGGCAACCCGCTGCCCATCGAAATCCAGGTGTTGTTGCTGGCGAATCTTTACGACTCCGGATCGCAAGGCACACGCCTCGCCCCCTCACAGGTGATCGAGAAAATCGCCAACCAGAAGCGCTTCGACGTGCAGGTAGTCGAAGGTTTCAAGCACGCCTTCGCCTGAGTTCCAAACTGCCTAATCGGCGGACGCCGCGGCCGGCTCCCTGCCCTGCAGCTCTTCCCACATCCTCACTACCCGATCGCGTAACTCTGCCGTTAGCGACTCGTATACTTCCTCGTTCTTCGGCTGTTCCCCCGGATAGATCGGCTCGCCGAAAACGACTTTCAATTTCGCAAATCGCTGGAACCCCTTGCCCCGTGGCCAAGCTTCGTGAAAACCCGCCAGTGCCACCGGCACAATCGGCACGTTCAAATTCGACGACAGGATCGCCGCGCCCTTCTTGAACTTCTTCGGCGTCCCATCGATCGACCGCTCGCCTTCGGGGAACAGGATCAGCACCTTGTTATTCCTCAGTCCGAATGCGCCTGCCTTCATCGCCGGAACCAGGTTCGCATCCGGATCCACCGGCACCAGGTTCAGCGTGTACGCGATCTTCCTCGCGATCCCCGCCCCAAAAATCTCGCTCGTCCCCACCGAGAACTGCCGCCGGAAAACCCGCCATGGCAGCAGGCCCATCAGGACCGGCGCATCCAAATAGCTCTGATGATTCGCCGACACAATGAACGCCGCATTCCGTGGCATCCGCTCACGACCCCGCACTTGCAGCCGGAACAGCGGCGCCGCCAGCCAGCATATCGTCCGCGTTACAACAAACCAGAACACCATCGCCAGTGTATGCGGCCGGTTGATCGCCAGGGTCTCCGGCTCCGTCGGATCCTCCGCCAGGATGCTCGCCCAGCTCGCCTGTTCGCGCGCTCCTGCCACTCCGATCCGCGACCGCACCGCATCCACCAGGTCGCGCACCGTGTAAACCTCGCTCACCACCGAATCTTCCACCGACGCGCCCAGTTCGCGCTCCAGCGCCACCAGCAGCTCCACCCGCTCCATCGAATCCAATCCCAAATCCAGTTCCAGGCTGTCCGATGGAAACACTTGCTCTTTCTTGACCTTCGCTGCTCCGCGCACCACCGCCAGCGCGCTTGCCACCTGCGGAATCTCCATCCACTCCCGATCCGCCGCCGACAACTCACGCACGCCCACCTCGCCCGACGCCGCCTGCGCCGCGCCCGACTTCACGCGTTTCTCCACTTCCCGCCGTTTCAGCTTTCGCGTGCTGGTTCGCGGCAGATCGTCCTGCCAGATGTCATAACTGAGAATCCGTTTCGTCGCCGGAAGCTGCGCGTTCAGCGTCTCAATCTCGAACCGCACAATTTCCTTCGCATTCACGATCTTGCGCTCGCGCAGCACCTCGAAGTTCGGCACCACCACGCCGTGCAGACGTTCACTCAGCGGCTCGCCCGGCTTGCCCTCCAATCCCACCACGCACACTTCCTTGATCATCGGGCTTCGCTGCAGATGCGTCTCAATCTCCTCGGGATAAATATTCTTCCCCGAGCTCAGCACGATAATCTCTTTCGCCCGTCCGGTGATAAACAGGCTGCCGCTCTCGTCGAGGTACCCCACATCCCCCGTCAGCAGCCATCCATCGCGCATAACCGCAGCGGTAGCGTCGGGACGGTTGTAGTAACCCTTCATCACAATGCCCCCGCGAACCGCGATCTCGCCCACCTGGCGCCCGATTTCCGCATCCGCCTTCGGATCGACGATCTTCACCTCGACCCCATACATCGGCTGCCCCACCGATCCGATCACGTTCCGCGAAGGCTTCGTCACCGTCGTGGCGCCGCTCGTCTCCGTCAACCCGTAGGCGTTCAGCATCGTAAAGCCCAGTGACTGAAAATCGCGCGCCACCTGCGGATCGAGCCTTGACCCGCCGGCGATCAGATACCGCATCTTCTTGCCGAACATGACGTGGACTTTTCCAAACAGCGCCGTCCCCACATTAACGCCAACTTTACGCAGTGCCACGCTCGCGCTCATCATTAGCCGGAAGACTTTCTCCGTTAGCCGCCCCCGCGCATTTACTTCTTTGAAAATTTTCCCGTGGATCAGGTAAAAGAATTGCGGTACGCAGCAGAAGATGGTGATGTCGCGCTCGCGCAAAGCCCGCATCAGCTCCGTCGTATTCAGCGACTCCAGGAACACCACCCGCGCGCCCACCACCAGCGGCAGCAGCAGGTTCGCCATCTGCGCCAGCGCATGAAACAGCGGCAGAATTCCCAGCAGCGCGTCGTCCGGACCAAGATCGTCGAACAGCCGGAACGCGCCCTCCGCCTCTGCTGCAATATTCCCGTGCGCCAGCATCACGCCCTTGGGATCGCTGGTCGTGCCCGACGTATACAGGATCGCCGCCAGTTCATTCGAATCGACATCTACGAACCGGAAATCCCCCGGTCCTGCGGCCACCATCGCATCGAACGTCGGCGCGTCCGTCCCCTCCGCTGGATAAATCAGCGCCAGCTTCACCGGCGTTTTCTTCAACGCTTCGCGCGCAATCGGCAGCTGCTTGGGATCGACGAAAAGAAAATCGGCGCCGCTGTCGAGCAGCAGTTTCGCGACTTGATCTGCATTGAAAGCCGTATCGAACGGGACCGCCACCGATCCCGCGGCAAGAATGCCAAGATAGGTCGCGACCCAGCGTGGCCCGTTGTTGGCGAGAATGGCGCAGCGGGTGCCGCGTGGCACGCCCGCACTCGCCAGCCAGTGGCCGACCGAATCGCACATGCGACGCAGGTCGGAATAGGTGTAACGTTCCAGTTCGCCCGACTCGCGCTGCATCTCCAGCGCCATTACGTCGGGGAACCGCTGCACACTTTCCAGAAACCTCGAGTAAAAGTTCGACATGGAAACGGTGAATGTCCCTACAACTTACACTGCTTCCCGTTCCCCGGCAAAATCGGCGCCCGATAGCCGCGTCACCGCCGCCTTGCATCTCACTCCCACGAAGCTACACTTTCCAGGCATGAAACCTGAACTGTACGTCCATCTCATGGAACTGATCGCCGAATCGGACCGCCGGGCGAAGGAGCATCCGAACCATCTCTTGCGCGCGACTTACGCGAAACACGCCGACATCCTGCGCAAGACACTCGCCCATTACGAGGAAGTCGGCGAAGACCCCGCTCTCGAAAAAGCCATCGCTCAACTTAAGATGGATGTGGATTGAGAAAGAGACAGCCGATGAGATTTTCCAAAATTAAACAACCCTTCGAACAATCCCTTGCCTGAGAACAGGCAGACCAAAGTTGATGAGCAATCCGACCCGCTTGTTTGCCAATTTCAAATAACTCAGGAGCTGAGCTTCGAACACCGGGTGATTTTGCTCGGCAGACTTGAGCTCCACGATGATCTTCTCGTCCACCAGAACATCGGGACGCAGGGCGGATTCGATTGTCAGCCCTTTGTAATTGATGTCGATCGATACCTGCCGCTGAAACGCAATCCTGCGGATTTGAAGCTCACGGCAAAAGCACTCTTCGTAAACTGACTCCATCAACCCCGGTCCAAGCCGGCGATGTACTTCGATCGCTGCGGCAATAATTTTCTCTGAGAGTTCTCCGTGAATCAGCTTAGAAGGGGTATTTGCTGGCCGAGTTTGCGCCGGAATCATGAACCCGAAACTAGCATAGTTTTGGGGGTCGAGCACTGATGTCTGTCCACGGTATTTCTAAAAGTCCCTCCCTCGGTCTTTTTCTAAAACTTCCTCCGTGGGCTCCGTGAACTCCGTCCTCCGTGTTTTCCTTTGATCTTTCTCTACCGCAGTCTCGCTAACACGATCGTTACATCGTCCGGTTGCTCTTCCCCGCCGATCCAGTCCTTCACCGCCGCCACCGCGATCTCCGCGATCCTCTGCAACGGCAAGTGCTGGTTCTCGCGCACCAGTTCGATCAGCCGATCTTCCCCGAATTCCCCAAATTCGTTTTCCGGCTCCGTCATGCCGTCGCTATAGGCGACGAAGATGTCTCCCGAACGAAGCTCCACCGGCGCCTCCTCATACGACAATCCCGGAATCAGTCCCACCACGCTGCCGCCCTGCTGCAGCCGGCGCACCGAGCCATCCGCGCCCAGCAGCAGCGGAGGCAGATGCCCTGCATTGCAGTACGTCAGCCGCCGCGAATCGCCGTCATAGATTCCCAGGAACATCGTCGCGTACTTTTCCATCGCCGTGCTGTGATACACCTGCCGGTTCAACATGGTGCAAAGCTGCGACGGCGAAACATCGGCATCAAACGCATCTTCGTTCACCGCCGACAGCACGAACGACCCGCCATGTCCCGCGCCCGCCGTCGCCATAATTGGCGCGCGCTCCAGGCTGTAGGCTCGCACCGCCGAATGAATGCTCGCCATCAGCAGCGCCGCCGAAATTCCTTTGCCGCTGATGTCGCCCACCGCCAGCGCCAGCCGGTCCGGACCCAGCGGGATGAAGTCGTAGTAATCGCCGCTCACCGTGCGTGCCGGCTCGCAAAATCCGTACAGTTCCAGCGATCGGATGTCGAACACACCCTTCGGAAACAGCTGCGCCTGCACTTCCTGCGCAATCGTCAGTTCGCTCTCCAGCCGCTGCTTTTCCTTCTGCTCGATCAGCAGCTTCTGGATGTTCTCGGTCATGCCGTTGAACGACGTCTCCAGCGCCGCCAGCTGATCTTTGCGCTTCACCGCGATGCGGTGCGTGAAGTCCGCCTGGTTCACATGCCGCGTCGCCTGGTAAAGCTGGTAGATCGATTGCGTAAACGTCTTCGTCAACCGCACGCCGATGAATAGCGCCACCAGCTCGATGATCCCGAAGAAAATTCCAATCGCCGCCAGAGCAATCAGCACCACGTTGACGAAGTTCCCCACCGTCTGGAACAGCCGGTCATACATCAGGGACGGGCGCGTCCCCACCAGCATCAGGATGTTGCGTTCTCCTCCGCCATTCCAATCAATCGCCTGCACAGCGCTGTAGAACGTCACCTCGCGGTCGAAGTAATTCCTCGCCGGCGGAATCGGTGCCGGACTCTTGATCGCTCCGCTCATCATTCCCGGCCCACTCGGCGCGTCGAGATTCAGCTCCTCATTCGACTCGGGAAGCCGAACCCGGTTGCCCGTCCGCATCTCCGGATTTTCCTGCTTTCCCTCCGCCGTTTTCTTGAACGCCTCTATCGAGACGACGCCGATCTTCTCCGCCACTTTGGCGACGGCATTCACATCCAGCGGCACGCTCGAAATCACCACCAGCTTCTCGTGATTGACGTCGAGTTCGCGCGAGACGCGTAGGTAGGTCCGGTCGCCGTCGATGACAAGGTTGGCGATCTCACCCTTCCCCGCCGGCGGCAGCGCCACCGGCACCGGAGGATTCATTGCCGAAACGCTCTCTTCTCCCGACCGCAGCACGTACGGCTTTCCCTTGAACCATGCCGTCACCTGCCGGTTCGAAAACATCTCTTCTTTGACATTGGCGTTTTCCAGGATGTCCGCCGTGATCGGCTTGCCGCGCCTCAGCGTCGTCGCGATTTCCGACGCCAGCCGCTCGTTCACCGCGTCCAGTTCCCGAATCTCTGTCTGCAGGTCCGAAGTCGTGACATAGGTCGCGAACTGCCCGACAAACACATACGTCACCAGCATGCCCATCAGCACCAGCAGCAGCACCGGAATCACGCCGATGAATACATAGGTCACAATCAGCCGGTTCCGTAGCGCCCACATCAACCGCTCACGCACCCATCGAAACGCCAGGATCATCCCCAGAAACACGATCAGGTAGGCAATAAAGTAGATCCAGCCATCCACTTCGGCCGGACGCTTCGCCAGGTGCATGAACCCGCGATACAGGATGAGAAATACATTCACGCCGAGCAGGTAGAGCGTGAATCGGGCCAGCCGGCTGGTCGGAAGCAGCCCCCGGCGATCGAGGTATTCGCGAAATTGTCGCCAAAGCTTGGCAGGCATGGGAAACTCAGCACCGATTATATCTAGGCAGACCAGCGACGAACGGCCGTCTTCTTAAGAGGATACGAATTCCGGAAATGGCTGGTTCTGGCGATTGTTGATTGAATGTTGTCGATTGGAAGATTGAAGGACGGAAGTTTGACGGCTCCGGCACCACAACCCGCTGAATAATCAATAAACAATATTCAATAGACAATTTCTTTTTCAGATTTCCGGGTACATGTCAAAGAACGATTCCACGCTCGTCCGCAGCTGCTTCTCGATCGCCTCTTTGCTGCCTTCCAGCACGTGCATCGTTACCCGCGCCTCGCGCCCGTTCTTCAGCTTGATCTCCGCGTCGCCGATCTGCTCAATTTCTTCCGCCGGCAACAACCGCATGCCATATACCAACACCAGGTTTGCCATGTCCGGAATTGTACAGCCATACTTTTTCTCAGCTCAAAGTTCCATCGCCTACAGTCCGCAACTGTCCCAATGTTCAAAGCAGAAGCAGACGATCGGCCACATCAATAACCAATAACCAATATCTATTCACGCCGGTTCTTCAATAAACAATAACCAATAGCCAATAAACAATCGCCAACCTCCGATCTTCAATTAAAATCCTGCCGTGCTTCGTTATCTTCCACTGCTTCTCCTCGCCACCTCTGTTCTCGCCCAGGACCAACCACCGCAAGGTCAATCCAAGGATCAGCCGCAGGTCCGCGTCAACTACCTCAACGTCTGCACGCCGCCCGAGCCTGACCGGGAAGAGATTCGCAAAGCTCTGGCCAACATTCCCGCCGCCAGGTTCGCCCGCGATTTCGAAATCAGCCGCGGACAAGCGTCCATTCCCGACGCGCCGCTCTCCAGCTACGTGCGACTTCGCCACGAGTTCCCGCCCGCCGTTCCGTTTGTCGCGGCTCAATACTCCCTGAGCGTGGACGAGAAAAGCATCATCGAGGACCTCGTCTTCCGTTCGCGCGAGCCCAAAGACATCATCCAGATTCAGCTCGAAGACACCGTCACCGGCGCGCAGGACCCGAAGTCCGTGCTCCTCACCGACACGCCCGTCAGCCACATCAAGCTCGAACGTTTCGGCAAGAGCTCCGTCGGCCTCGCACGCTGCGAGTCGGTCGATCAGTCCGTCTACGAGCCGCTCTTTGCGCAAGCCACGGCCGTCATGAACCGCTACCGCGCAGCGCTGGCCATCAAGCGCGTCGTCCCCCGCGAACTCACGGCGCTTGGCATAGGAACTCCTGCGAAACCGGCCCCGAAAACAACCCCCAAGTCACCACCCAAACCCTGAGCCTTAGCGTTCGATTACAAATTACCAATTACAAATTACAAATTTTCGCCCCTGAATCTTTACAATGGTCGGCGCAATCAAACACACACCTCATGAATAACGTTCGCAAGACCGTCATCATCGGTTCCGGATGCTCCGGATGGACCGCCGCCATCTACACCGCGCGCGCCAACCTCAAACCGCTTGTCCTCACCGGCCACGAGCCCGGCGGCCAGCTCTCGCTCACCACGCTGGTCGAAAACTTCCCCGGCTTCCCCGAAGGCATTCAGGGACCCGAGCTCACCGAGAACATGCGCAAGCAGGCCAAGCACTTCGGCGCCGAAGAAATCCATGGCGTCGTTACCGCCACCGATTTGCGCAAGTCGCCCATCGAGATCTCGGTAGGCAAAGAAATCATCCACACCGAAACGCTGATCATCGCCAGCGGCGCTTCCGCCCGTTGGCTCGGATTGCCCAGCGAGCAGGCGCTCATCGGACACGGCGTCTCCTCCTGCGCCACCTGCGACGGTTTCTTCTTCTCCGGCAAGCCCGTCACCGTGATCGGCGGCGGCGACTCCGCGATGGAAGAAGCCACGTTCCTCACGCGCTTCGCCGAAAGCGTCACCATGATCCACCGCCGCGACCAGTTCCGCGCCTCCAAGATCATGCTCGAACGCGCCCGCGCCAATCCGAAGATCCAAATGATGACCGACACCATCGTTGAGGAAGTTCTCGATCCGACGAAGAAAGAAGTCACCGCGCTGAAGCTGCGCAACCTGAAAACCGGAACCGTCTTCGATCATCCCACCAACGCCATGTTTCTCGGCATCGGACACATCCCGAACACCAGGCCGTTCGTCGGGCAGCTCGAACTCGACGCCGACGGCTACATCAAAACCCGCGACAACGTTTTCACCAGCGTGGAAGGCGTCTTCGCCTGCGGAGACGTGCAGGACCGCCGCTACCGACAGGCCATCACCGCCGCCGGCTCCGGCTGCATGGCCGCGCTGGAAGTAGAAAAGTTGCTGGAGTCGCGAGGAGAGTAAGTCAAAGGAAACCACAGAGGACGGAGGCACGGAGCTCACAGAGTTAATTTAGAAAAATCTCCTGTTACTACATCACAGCAGAATGCCCGAGAGACGTGCTAAGTTGCGTTTCTATGTTGCCTGAGCAATACCCGCATCCGGCCGAACCTTCCAAGCTTATTCACGGAGAATTGTCAGAGCAAATCATCGGGGCAGCGATCGAAGTTCACCGCCTGCTAGGTCCCGGCTTGATGGAGTCGATCTATGAGGAATGTTTTTGCCGCGAGCTTGAGCTTCGGGCATTGCGTTCGAAAGACAGCGGCCGATCGATATCAAGTACAAAGGCATAAAGATCGAATGTGCGTTGCGACCGGACTTGATCGTGCAAGACAAAATTGTCGTTGAACTCAAAGCGGCGGAACACAATATCAAGCTGTTCGAGGCTCAACTAATGACGTATCTGAAACTCACCAAAAAGCGGGTTGGGCTGCTTATCAATTTCGGCCTACCCGTCCTCAGACAAGGTGTTGTCCGGCGGGTTCTTTAACCCGTAATTTCCTCCGTGAGCTCCGTGCCTCCGTCCTCCGTGTTATCTTTTCCCGCTCGTACCTCACTACCCACCTGTGACCCCTGCACTAGCTGACCACCCGCTCTGGATGTGATAAAAGAATCGTGACGAATGCAACGGAAACCGAACCGCACATTACCCATGAACCCGCATCCACAGCGGGCCTATCTCAAGCTCCATCCACCGGCGAGCAAGCCGGTTTTATTTTGCCCGCTGCCGAAAAACCAGGCTGGGGACACGACATGTTGAGAGCCTTGTTCATCGGGCTCTCCACCAGCAAGTCGCTGCGCGCCTTTGCGGAAAAATCGTCGATCGGCCAGGCGATGTCGCACCGCTTTGTCGCCGGCGAAACCGTTGCCGACGGCGTCCGCGTCACCCGCGAGCTCAACTCACGCGGCATCGCCGTCACCATCGACAACCTCGGCGAAAACGTCACCAATATCGACGAGGCGAAAGAAAGTTCCCGCCTCTATCACCAGATGATCGACGAAATCGTGCAGGGCGGACTGAACTGCAACGTCAGCCTCAAGCTCACTCACATGGGCATGGACGTCGACGAAATGCTCGCTCGCGAACTGGTCAGCGGACTGGTCGATCACGCCGCACGCGTCGACAGCTTCGTCCGCGTCGACATGGAAGGCTCGCCGTATACGCAGAAGACGCTCGACCTCGTGCATGATCTGCACGCACGTCCCGGACACCAGGGCCGCGTCGGAACCGTCATCCAGGCTTACCTGTTCCGCAGCGAGAAAGACGTCAACGACCTGCTCGCCAAAGGCATTCGCATTCGCCTCTGCAAGGGCGCGTACAAAGAGCCGCCCGAGATCGCGTTCAAAGACAAGTCCGATGTCGACAAGAATTATGTCAAGCTCGCACAGACTCTGCTGAAGTCAGGCGTCTATCACGGGATCGCCACGCACGATGAGCGCATCATCGAATCGGTGAAAGACTTCGCCACGCGGGAGAAGATCGACCGCGATTCGTTCGAGTTCCAGATGCTTTACGGCATCCGCCGCGACCTGCAGGAAAAGCTGGTGAAAGACGGCTGGCGCATGCGCGTTTACGTCCCATTCGGCACCGAGTGGTATCCATATTTCATGCGCCGATTGGCCGAACGCCCGGCGAACGCAATCTTCATCGCCAAAAATATGTTCCGAAAATAACGGCAAGTGGAACAGGCATCCTTGACTGTTCCGGCGCAGCGCCATTGACCGATCAATGCGTCGCTTGCAGTCGTTTCAGCGCCGCTGTTGCCTCGTCTGCCCATTTCTGCGGAGTTCCCAGCTTCTGCGCGGCCTTGTACTGCTCGATCGCCTTTTCGGGCTGGCTCAATTTCTCGAAAGAGCGCCCGAGGCGAACATAGATCGCCGCGTCTTCCGGTTTTTCCTTGAGCGCATCCTGATAGCGGAATAATGCGCCGTTGTAGTTTTTGTCGGCGAAGTAGTAGTCGCCGACGTCGACGTTGTGCGCGGCCTGGAGTGCATTCTCCATTGCCGCATCACAGGAATTGACGGACGGCGTTTCGTCTTCGTCGGCGCCTGAAGTTCCCATTCGCGGCGCAGGCTGCGGAAGCGTCGGCGGCGTTTGGGTGCCCCGGCACCAGCCGAAGATGCAAATACCATCCGGAATCGGATTCGGATTACGGTGCTTCTTTTTCGATTGCTGGCCGTGGACTTCGGCGATGATGTCGTCGACCGGGCGAGTCGCCGGACACGATGGCGGCGTTTGCGCTACAACGGCAGCGTTAATCATCAACAGCAACAGCGCAAGCCAGAAACGCACGCGACCATTGTAACGCCGAGAAGAATTGGTAATTTGCAATTGGTAATTTGTAATTGAAAACCAAAACCCCAGGCTTGCGGGCACAGTTAGCAATTCAGTTGAGCGCGGCCATTTTCCGGCGCAGGAAGAGCGCGGTTTGGCGCATCTCATCGGCATCGCTCGAGTCGGGAGCCATGCGAGCATAGCTTTCGAAGTCGTCGGCCGCGGCGCGCCACTGGCTCATCGCATAGTGGAGCATGCCGCGAGCTTTCACCTCGTCGGCCGATCGCGGATAGAGCGCCGTCATCAGGTCGACGATCACCAGCGCGCGCTTGAAATCGCGCTGGTTCATGTAACTCTGGCGCAGGTTGTTGAGCATCCTCGCCAGCATCTGGCGGCGAGTGACGGTGTGCAGGAACTCCGGCTGCAGCGGCATCTGTCCGGCATAGATCTCGTCGAGCCGCGTCTGGCACTGCGCGTGGGTCAGCACGTCGCCGCGATTGAACGGATCGATAAACGTTTCCTGGCCGTCGACGTCGTAGTGCTTGAGCAGGAAGTGACCGGGCATGCCGACCCCGAACAGCGGGAAGCCCAGGCGCTGCGCGACTTCCATGTACACTAACGCCAGCGTTATGGGAATGCCGAGCTTGCGGTCGAGCACCTCGTTCAGGAACGAGTTACGCGGATCGTAATACTGCTCGCGGTTGCCGCGGAATCCCTCTTCGTCAAACAGGACCTGGTTGAGCGCAGCGATGACCTGGCGGGTTTCCGGCAGCTCCGGCAGCAGGTCGGCAACACGCGCCGCGTAGTTGTCGAGCAGGTCGAGATACGCTTCCTCGTCGAGCTGCGGGTACTCGGTGCGCGGGATAACCAGAGCAGCGCGAGCGAGCGAGATCCGGTGCTCATCGATCTCATCGCTGACCAGCGCCGCAAACTCCCCTCGCAGGATGGACACCCACTCGTTCATATTGAGTGAGATGCTAGCACCGTTCCTGCCGTATCAGGGTTGTGTACCCAGGTTAGGCCAAAGGAAAGGCCGAACCTGGGGCACCCAACTTGCACCGTCACGCCAGGTCCCTGGCAACGGATCTAAGGATGTCGGCGACGGCCTCGGGCGACTTCCTTATGTCCTGGAAGATCTGCTCTGCCTGCTGATGGCTTTCGCAGGCCTCGGTCCAGGCTTCGCGAATGGCTTCGGGCTGCGGCGGCTTGATCATGATGTGCGTGAGGTGCAGGTTTATGCGTTGAAGGTTCTCCTGCTGCTCGGGCGTGCCGGGGCCATTATCGGGCGGAAGATGGTTGCGGAGGTACGCGAGTTGCGGCTCGGTGAGCGGGAGCCACTCTGGCGGTTCGTAAACCAGGTCGCCCAAAGTGGTACGCAGGTTGGCGACATCGGCCGGGAGATGTTGGGTCCAATAGGCGCGAACGGCGGCAGGATCGGGATGGAAGATAGAGTCGCGGATTTCCGCGTCGTCGGTAACGTCGGAGTTAGAGGCTTCGATGGCAGCGGCGGTGACAGAATTCCCGCTGGGAGCGGTCGCGGCTGAGGCTGGATCGGGCACGGGATCTTGCGGAGCTGGGGTTGGTACGACGGGGTCGAGTGGCGTTGCGACCGGGGGCGGCGGATCGGGAGGGGCTGCCAAAGCGAGCGGAGGATTGGGCGAGGGAGCGGGTGGCGCCGGGGCTGGAGACGAGGCGCCGGTGGGAGATTGCATGGCCACGGGAAGTTCGATCTCGACATCTTTGGGTCCAAAGTAGAAGCGCCTGGTGGAATAAGGCGCAACGAGCTGGATGCCATAGAGCATGACACGAGCCTTGGCGAGGTCGAGATGATCGTCATTGACGCCCTGGAGGATTTCGCGCACCGCGAGTTCGACGGAGGAGCATTCTTCCAGAACGGGGATGCGGTAGCCCTTCTGGCCGGCGAAGAAACGCGGCTGGTAGTGCCGGTAGTGGTTGTAGCAGAATGACTGGCCGCGAAGGGCGGGTGAACCGCAACGGTATCCGGTGTCGTGGAGGTGCTGGCAACGAGGTGCTTCCGGAATCTTTGACATATAAGTCCTTTCTTTTCATAGACCGATGGGGTACCCCCGACCTCGGTCTATTGGAATCAATGAGTTACGGGCGAAGGTCCGGCTGGTCCATGAAAAGAAAGGAGTTACGACAACGAAGGCCTTCCCTTGTGGAAGGCCGGGTTGTGCCAATTTCTTTCCGAATCGAACCGTGCCACGCCAAAAAAATAAGCTGAAGAAAGAGGATGGGGACGCGGAAGCGTCGGCCAACCACTTTTTCTTCAGCTTCTAATTTCAGGATAGTCCTTTTGGAGGGGGCGCAGTGCCAAATTGCGGGAAACTCTATTTGCTTTGTAACGTGCAGTTTAGGGAGAAATTGTAAGTTTTACAGTCTTGACAAAACTGTTCCAGAACGGGAACTCGGAGTGCGGAGCGCGGTGTGGTTCCGAAATGGGAAAAGGTGAAGACGGTGGACGGTTGAATTGGTAATTGGTAATTGGTAATTGGTAATTGAAAGATCAACCCCAGCGCCCCACGAAGCGTGGAGTTCGTCTTGCTTTGCAGGAAAATGGCAGCACTTAACTGAATTGGTAATCGGGTAATTTGTAATTGGTAATTGAAGAGCCAAAAACCAGGCCCACGAAGCATGCGCCTAGTTTCTAAATCAGCAGATAGAAGGCGAAACCCCGAGTCTACGGAGTGTGCCGGAAGCTTGGAGTCTGATTCTTGGGTTGGTTTTTCAATTACCAATTACAAATTACAAATTGCCAATTGAATTATCGGGGTGGTTCGACGCCGCTGCCGGCGTTCTGGTCGTTGAGTTCGAGTCCGCGCTGGATGATCTCGCGCTCGTCGGGATTGAACTGGTTGGAGAACTGTGGCGAGGTGAGCGCCTTCTGGCGCTGATCGTGATTCATGCCGACCAGCGAATGGAAATATTGGCGGATGGCCATGCGTCGCTCTTCCGGCAGCAGGCGCATGCGGTCCCAGAGGGCGCGAGCCTGGGCGCGCTGCTGGGGCGACATGCGGTTGAAGGTGTCGAGCCGGTGCAAGAGGCGGTCTTGTTGTGCCGGAGGCAGATCGTGGAAGCGCTGCAATTGTTGCTGCACGCGCTGCTGGCCTTCGGGCGTGAGATTCTTGTAGTCGGGATCGTTCTCGAGTTCCCGCTTCTGCTGGTCGAACGATTTGCCGCGGTTGGTGCGAAGCCAATCGCCCGTGCGGGCACGGCGCTGGCCGTTCTGGGCATTTGCCGGCGGACGGCCGTTGTTGCGGCGCTCGTTCTGCTGGGCGCCGGCCGTGGATGCGCCCAAGGTGAACACACCGAGGGCGAGCAACAGCACCGTGATTTTGAAGGGACCCGACATCGCCTTATCGCCGTTTCTTTCTGTTTTCTTCAGCCCTTACGGATTCGCCGTGGGATTGGGACTTCCATCCTGGATATCGTCGAGCACTTCGAGATTCTGAAGCACATCGCTGTTCTTGTCCAGAAATTGCAGGTCGCTCACCGCGCAACTGTGGGCTTCGACGCTCTTGCTGCCGCCGCCTTCGCTGCCGTTATCGGTACGCAGGAAGGTAATTCCCGCGACCAGCACGGCCGCCATGCTGAGCGCCAGCGCGGGCTTGCGGAACCAAGTCAGCCAGCCATGCGCCGGAGATGAGTTTGCCGCCTCTTCACGGACGCGCGCCATGAGCCGCGTCATAAAGTAAGGTGACGTGTCCTGCGGAGTTTTCCAATCATCCAGCAGCGCCATCGTTTTGCGCATCGTCTCCAGATCCGACGCGCAATTCGGGCACGACGTAAAGTGCGCCAGTACTTCCGGCCCTGCATCCCCCGTAACAACTTCCAACACTCGTTCTTTGTATTCGCTGCACTGCATGGTACGCCTCAAATAAAGTCCTTCAATCTCTCTCGCAAGGTTTCGTACGCGCGGAAAAGAAGTGACTTCGTCGCCGATTCGCTTATGTTTAACACCTCTGCGATCTGGCGGTAATCCATTCCCTGATACTTATGCATCAGGACTGCATTTCTCTGCCGTTCGGGCAGAGAAGTTACGTGGCGCTTGATCGCCGCCAGCCGTTCGCGCCGCAGGATCTGCTGTTCGGCGTCGAGCGACTTATCGGCCAGGTCAAGCGTGGTACCTGTCTCGTCATCCGGCTCGTCGAGCGAGACGGCCATCTCCGGACGTTCGTGCTTGGTGTCGCGAAGATAGTTAACGCTCAAGTTCGATGCGATGCGGTAAAGCCAGGTACTGAATTTAGCCTCCGCGTTATAGGTGGCACGCGCGCGATAGACACGCAGGAAAACTTCCTGCGCCAGTTCTTCCGCGATGTGCGTATTCCTCGTAACGCGATACATGAAGCCAAGCATGGGACGGCGATACTTTTCGGCCAGGTACTCGAAAGCCGCGTCGTCGCCGTCTTTGACGCGCAACATCAGGTCGGCATCGGTCAGAGTAGCTCCGCCCGCGACGGGTGGTTCGGCCGCAGTGGGAGCTTTCTTGGCCGGCGTACGCCGGGGAGTTGCGCCAAGTAAACCCGGATTCAGGGCTACGCTGCTCACATCTCCAGAAACCCCAGCGGATCGAGAAAGTTGCGAGTGACTAAGGTCACTACCGGGGTCATTGGACGGGTCGTCGGAGGAGCGGTTGTCCCCGTCGTGAAACATCGAATTATTAGTGGGTTCCAGCATGAACTGCACAACAGAAATGCCCGCCTATTATCTCCGATTCCGACCTGTTTTGGACAGCCCGGGTCGGGATCGGGAACAGTAATTAGACGCGGGATTGACCGGTTGGTTAATGATGCTTCCGGACGAAGGTAGGCTATTGAAGATGGACGGGTTCGGCGAGGAGCAGAAAGAAGGGGTGTGGTGAAAGCGCAACACGGGACGAACTCACATAAGTCCCTTGACTACCTCGTCCTCTGGCTTCTTCGGAGGTATGGGTGTGTGGCGGACTACGTCGAGCGCGGATGGCGTGGCGGGAATGAAGCGGCAGGAATAGAACCCGCCGCCAAAGAACAGCTCCTGAGTACCTATCTCTGTTGGCGGCCAGATTTGGTTTGAGATTTCTCGGAGGGGATCGGTTGGGGAGGGAATCCTCTGGCCAAAGCGAACGTTGTTCCAGGATTTGAAGTTGCTGTGTCCGCGGATCACTTCTTTCAGGCTGTAATCCGTGAACCAGTCTTCGGCCGGGTATCCCTCTTCGTTGACCTGAACCCTCCGCGAACCGGTCACTTCGAGGAGAAGCACCGTTATATCGGGAAGGTAACGCATCCTTCCCTCAACGATCGAATCGGGGCATTTTTCGGAGGTAAGCTGCCGGTAGGTATCGTGTTGAATTGTCTGGATATCCTCCCAGATTGCCGGCGCTATTCTTCGTGCATCGGTACAGCCGCTCAAGTTCCAGAAGCAACTAAGGTCGAGTTGGAAAATGTGGTCGGTAAACTGAGAGGGTGCATCGTACGTGTAAACGACGAAGAGACCTTCCTCATTGCCGAACGGCTGATATTGCGGGCTATTGTCATCCTTGCTCGACCATCCTACCGGCATGTTGTAAGGCAGCCAAAATGAGTGGGCACTTCTCGCAGAGACGATATAGCCGACACTGCCAGGGTATTGCGGCCGGCTCCATTGATTGGCTAAGCCGTAACTGACCTTCGAAACCTTTCCGCCTTCAACGAGGATGATCGCGTCGAAACTCATGTAGCGGTAGCCCAGCCAATAGGCAAGTTGCCCGGACCAACTCCATGTATTCGCAAGACGCGCGAGTAACCTCGGATCAGGATTCATTCGATATCCTCGCCAGATAGACACGACGCGAGTTTCCTTCCTTGTTCCTTTCCGATTTGCCCAGGTAAGGCACCATCTTTACCAGTTGCTCTTCGCTGGTCTGGTCGATGCGAACTGCCGCCAAAGCTCGTAATACCGCCTGTATATTCCGGGCCATGAAGTAGGAACGAAGACGGGCGATACTGGTTAGGGTCAACAGCAGCAACAATACGGTGAGATAAAGCCGTTTGGCCCAGCGCCCGGTGAAGGCTCGAAAGATGCAGCGGGCGACAGGAAAATACGAATGGACATTATCCTGCGAATTCGGGCGTGCCGGCATCTGGGGCTATTTGACACCATTTGCGCTGGAAGGTGTCCAGGAGATTTGCGTACGGCAGTCTTTACTGATTTGACCGTTATTTTCCTGTGCTTTATAGTGAACAAGACTGTGTGAACCGGTGGGGCGCTTAACTCAGCGGTAGAGTGCCATCTTCACACGGTGGAAGTCATAGGTTCGAATCCTATAGCGCCCACCACTGATCCCGTCCGAAATGGGATTCTTCCCAACTTATGGCAGCGCAGAAAGTTAGTAGCGGGAAATTGACTTGCGCATCCACAAGGTCGGTGGGTAGTATCACACCGTCTTCCGTTCGATTGTATCGCTCCCGAAAAATGGGATCCGCGCGCTTCAAGCGCTAGACGGACGAGAACAGATCAAGAAAATCCAGCCGCTGCCCGCCTTTCCATTCGCGGGAACTGCGCGATCACTGGGACCCCACGGTAGAGCGAGACCGAGTATCTGAATGAAGTTGACCCGCAAGCGGGTAAAAACGAAAAAGAGAGCTACATGAATATAGGACCGAATCACCCCTCCGGAGGTTCCGGAGGCGGTAAAGGCAGGCGGCGCCGTGGACGCAGGGGTGCGCCCGGCGGACGTCCTGGTGGAAGTCAAGGACACGGTGGCGGGCAGCAAGGTCACGGTGGACACGGCGGCGGAGGCGGAGGACATCGTCATCATCGCCAAGGCAAGCAGCAGCAGGAGGGCCAGGGAATCTTTACGCGTCCCATGGACCACACGTATCGCAACGGTAACCAGGGATTCGGGAAAGGCCGGGGCTCGGTGCCGGGCGGACACATCGCGCCTGACCTGGAACCGGTGAAAGCGATGGACGAGAATGCCGCGCCGAGGATTTTCGCGTTCATCGACGATTTGTTTTTCCTGGCGAAGATCCAGGAGACAGCGCGCAAGCTGAATGTGAAAGTCGAGTTCGTCAAGACCGACAAGGACATCCTGGAGCGGCTGAAGAACAACGGCGACGAGAAGCCTTCCCTGATCATCTTCGATCTGAACAACGCCAACGCGAAACCGCTTTCGACAATTCCCAAGCTGAAAAAAGAGCTGAAGAAAGGCACGGCGATCATCGGATTCCTGTCGCATCTGCAGGCCGACCTGAAGATGAAAGCGCAGGAAGCCGGCTGCGACATGGTGCTGCCGCGCAGCTCGTTTTCGCAGAACCTGCCGAGCCTGCTGAGACGGCACGGCGCGGGCGACGAGCCGGAGTAAGTCAGAAGCGAGGCATGGCGCTCACGGAGTTTTTGGGATCCGGTGAAAGGAAAGTCGCTGCCGGAGTTCCGGGGGTTTGCGTGCGCGACCGAGCTTGAAAATTTTCTCGCCGGTAAGAAACCTGGACAGAACTCAACCGTCAAGCTCGCGTTCGTGTCGAGAAATGTCGACCGCTAGATCTTATGGCTGCGCGGCCGGTAAAGAGACGCGCTATCGAAGGGCGCAAATGAGAGCTATCCACAAATACGCGGTGAGCAGCATCGCCGAGTTCACTGTGTTCGTTTCTCTCAACATTGTTCATCTTGCTCTCTCGATCTGTTCCGACTGGGTTCGACATCGTCAGTCTTGCTTTTCCGCGCTGCCAGGATGAAGTGGGGCAGGTTGTCGGGGAGTTGACAGGCCCGAACTTAACCTGCGCGAACGGGCATGAGGTTGGCGCCGAAAAAGCCAGTTGGATGTCACGCGCCGACGCACTGTTTGAAGAGTTGATCAGCCTCCCGCCCGAAACCGATCGATAGCGAGAAATTCCCGTTTTTCACCAATCATCTCAGCCTGGACGGAATCCGGTACTTTTCGAGTTGTCCGGCTTCGTGTTGAGATGGAGAGTGGAAACGGCTGATTCCAACAGTTAACGTTGTCCGGCGTCCTAAACAGCAAGATAATCGGAATGGAATGTTTGTGTATGCGTTTGCGGTGATGGTTCTGGGCGCTCTCTTAAGTAGCTCGTTTTACATCACCATGCGAGTTCGTCTTATCCGAATGGACACTGCGCGAGACAGGATTGCATGGTTGAACCGCAGTTCGGATGAGGTGTTGCACACCTACGAGGCGTTGTTTCCTCGGAGTTTTCTGCCGCGCTTCTGTAGGTTCTCATTCTGGGCGTTCCTTGTGTTTGCGGCCGTTATGCTCTGCTTCGTTCTATTAAGCTCGAGATAGATGTTGAGAAATCGGGATACCACAAGCAATCCCGAATCCCGTGTTAGAGTCTGCCTGAAACGACTATGACTTCGTTAATTTTCAGATTTCTGGTGATGTTCGTCGTGTCTGCCGGATTCATCGCGATGGGATCTCTAATGCTGTTCTGGCCGACGACGTACTGGCGATGGGCAGGCCGATCCGCGACGACCTCATGGTGGACTCGCGGGTGGGACGAGAATCATCGCCAAGCCCGATGGGGGCTCAAAATAGTCGGTGTTGGCATGACGCTTTTCGGTATTGTCTGCGCGCTTCTGACGGTGTGGATTTACTGGTTCCAACGATAGGTGTCGGAATATCGGGATACCACTCGCAATCTCAGAGTGAGGTGACGATGGCACTTTTCGAGTCTACCGTTTCCGTGTTGGAATAGTTCGCGCAATGCAATCATCAACGCCAATTTGGATCGCGATTGCGGGTTGCGCTTACTTCGGATTAAGACTTGTGCTTGCTATTCAGCGACAGGAACGCAGACGACGGGAAGAGTCACAACCGCACACTATGGCAGATAGTGCATTGCTGCTGTTCTCTGGTCTCTTTATTGTCGGTGTGCTGCTGGCCGCAACGTTCTTCAAACCCTCGAACACTTTCATCGGCTCACGCGCGGGCTTCTACATCATCGTGCTGCTGATTGGCGGGGGATTGACATACATCTTCAACCGCAAAGAAGACCACGATCCAGATAGGTGACGGTAATTCGCGATACCACAATCAATCCCCTTTGCGGGGTGCTGAATGACTGAGCTGATTGTCATCTTTTCTGTCTTGGGCGTTAGTTTGATACTGGTGATCTACGGCACGTTTCGCAAGAATCGGTGGGGTATAAATATCGCAGGTCAACTGCCCACGCTGCAAGCAGCCGATGCCTCAAGTTCGAACCCCGGCCTCCCTGTTACAGGCACTTTGGGGCGGCGGAACGTGCCAACAATGCGGGTGCCAGATGGATAAATGGGGCCGCGAAACTGCCTCGAGATGATTACTGGCGGGAAATCGCGATACCACCAACAATCTCAGCGTGGAAGGAATCCGGTACTTTTGAGTCGCCCGGCTTCGTGGTGAGATAGTGAGTGGAAAAGGCTGATTCCAACAGTTATCGGGTTCTGATTGACGAAATGACCAAGTCCCAAGCAAAACTCCTCGCTGGCGCAGGTCTGGTGTGCGTTCTGATCGTCACTGGTATCTGGTGGTCTGCCTTCTGGGTTATTGAGTTGAGCGGCCTGATTGGTCATTACGTGTTGCTTTTCGGTGTGCAAGCTTGCGGGCTTGTGCTGTCAGGAATCGGGATCGTGGGTTGGGCCTACTGGTGTGACAGACGCGAGCGGATCACGTTCGCTTTACTACTCTTTGTTTCTGGACTCGTGATGGCATATTTCAGCAACGTCCACGGTCCTTGGATTTCGTTTATTCCAATCTTTATTGCCGCCTGGACAATGACCGCGGTTACACTCGTAATGGTGCTTGTGGGACAAGATCACGTAGCTTCGCATTGATAGCTGTCGGGAAATCCCGATACCACTCACCACCTAGACCTCTTAGTATGGCAACGCTTGTCCACTCAACTTGCCGGAGTTCCATTCGTTCTCTGTGAACCACGTAATTTCTCGGAAACGAGAATCCTTCCGCAGTGCGTCGTGAATGCTTATCGCAAACGCTCGCCGTTCTCCACCGTCAGCCCTCGTGATGCGTACTGCCCAGCGCCTTTGCTGTTGCAGAGGTTCCACGTCGAATTTCACCGAGTACGTCACCAACGTTGTGCCCCATGTGTAAGCAAAAGAGCCGTAAATGCCAGAAGAGTACTCCGAATGAACTTTGCCTTCTCTGGTTGCAAGCGATTCCGCAAGGTACTTCCGAAGGTACTTCCGGATGATTTGTATCGATCGTGTTGGAGAACTTTCTGCGTTAGTGTCTTCAAAGTTGAACGTGACCAAACTCCTCGTCACTGGAATCGGTTCATCATTGAGTCGAAAGTCGCATTGCTCGGCCAGTCCCATTTCGGCCAACCGCATTAGGGTCTGGCGATCACTACCGCTGTACCGAAGCGCACCGCAACATGATGCCCAAGTGCTTACGATTGCTTGGTTCGTCTCCTCTGGGGTCGCAGGCTGTCTAGCGAAGAAGCAATGTCCCGTAGAATCGTGAGACATCAACCCAGGCGAACATTGTTCTGGAGCGCCACACGAGATGCACTCCCCGTTCACGACGTAAAAGGGGCCATCTGAGTTTTGCGGGTGTTGCTGACCCAGTCTCGCATCGCTTCCCATCAACAAATGATACTGTGTGTGGCGGTTTGCGAACGATTACTGTTGGGAATGTATGGTCCGCCGTCCGTTTGCAAGAGTGGAACGTTGGGAAGGAAACGTAGTCTGCGCAAATGTATTCGGCCTCTAGTTGGAGCGCTAGCTCCGGGCGCATAATGAGGATGCGCGCGTGCC
>Ga0335085_10000594_pt1 | contig 97665 bp, 80 predicted proteins | sample Lox_Sample_45_FD_206712 | JGI IMG/M metagenome (GOLD analysis project Ga0335085, IMG submission 206712) | Soil microbial communities from Loxahatchee National Wildlife Refuge, Florida, United States - Lox_Sample_4.5 | ecosystem: Environmental > Terrestrial > Soil > Wetlands | place: USA...
GGGGACGCCCACGGGAGCAGGCGCGCGATTCGACCCTCCGAGATATCTGGTTCCCGGCGATGTGGTGGAAGTGGAAGTTCCGGGTATCGGCACGCTTCAGAATCGCGTGATCGACGAAGCGATCTGACGCCGCCGCCGTTTTTCTAGTTCAACAATCTAGTTCAATAACGGAATGCTCTTTGGAGACGGAGGTTTTGGGATCGACTGCAGATAGGCGTAGATGTCGGCGAGTTGCTCGTCCGAGACGACTTTGGGGGTGTAGGGAGGCATCTCGCCCGCGGGTCCACGCACGTATTGCATGAATTCTTCCCGCTCAAGCGGCGGCGGACCGATTCGCATTCCCGCGGCGCGCGCGCCCTGCCCCATGGTGCCATGGCATTCGTAGCAGCCGAAACTGACGAAGAGTTTCTTCCCGTTTTGTGCGTTTCCGGCCGGCGCCGCGCCCGCCTTGGAGGCGGAAGGTTCCTGCGCGCGGGAAACGGGCCGGGCGAAACACCACGCAGCCAGAAGCGCCCCGAGTAGCAGGAGCGGACGGAATGTTCGCATGACTTTCTCCTTACCGCGCCTGCGTGACGACGTCGATGAGGGCCGGTTCGCCGCGCTTCACCACTTCAATCGCTCGTTTGATGGCCGGTCCAAGCTCCGCCGGATCGTTGATCGGCCCCTCGGCGTGCAGGCCCAGGCCTTGCGCGAGCTTGCAGTAGTCGATATTCGGGTCCGTAATGGTGGTCCCGATGTTCGCGCGCGTGATGCCGCGGCTGTGCTCGCCGGCCATTTGCTGCACGAGCATTTGTTCCTGTTGATAGCCCCGGTTATTGTGCATGATGCTGAGCAACGGGATGCGGTGATGCGCGGCGGTCCACAGCACGCCCGGCGAATACATCAGATCGCCATCTCCCTGAATGTTGACGGTCAAGCGGCCGTACTTGCGGTTGGCGAGCGCAGCGCCAACCGCAGCCGGAGCGCCGTAGCCAATGCCATAGGCGCCCGCTCCGCCGATGAATTGATAGTACTTGTCGAAGGACCAGAGTCGCTGCGGCCATCGGCTCACCCAAGGCGACACGTCCGAGACAAGAGACCAGTCCTCGTTTTTGATTTGCCCCCACAGCTCGGCGCACAAGCGCCCCGTGCTGACCGGGCTGGCGTCCCAGCCGTAGGTCGCGTCGGTGCGAGCCTGCTCCAGCGCTGCTTCGCGCGCCGCGGCAAATTTCTTGCCACGCTCCTGATACATCGCACGTTTGCCGTCATTGATCAGCAGCTTGGCGGTCTCAATCAAAGAGGGAAGCGTCGCTTCGGCGTCCGCCGCAATCGCGACTTCCGTTTCGATGTACCGTTGGAAATCCTGATAGTTGCTCTTGAGATAGAGATCCATCGATGAAATGTTGACGATCTTCACATCCGCCTTGGTGAGCCGCCGAGTGACTCCGTCCAGCTGCCAGCTTGTGAAGTGGAGCGTGTCGAACAGATCGGACACCTCGAGGCCCAAAATTACGTCCGCGGCCGCGAGAACAGCCCGCGCGCGGTCCGTCTGGTTCAAGGGGTGGCGCGAGGGAAAATTCATGCGTCCGCCCTGGTCAATGACCGCGGCTTGAAGCGTCTCCGCAAGCTCGACGATCAGCTTCAGCCCGGCGGCAGTGCGCGCACCGCGATCCACAACAATCAGCGGATTCTCCGCGCCAACCAGCAGCCGAGCCGCCTCTTTCACCGAGCCGGAATCACCCGGCGGCGCGGCCGGCACAGTCAGCTTTGGCACGCGCAATGCTTCATCGGTGGGAGCAGGGCGCTCTTGCAGTTCCGTGTCCGCGACGAGCAAGACCGGCATCATCGGCGGCGTCATCGCGACTTTGTAGGCGCGCACAACCGATTCGGCGAAGTGTTGCAGCGAAGCGGGCTGATCGTCCCACTTGGTGAAATCGCGTACCATCGCCGCCGGGTCCTGCGCGCTGTGGTCCCACACGACATTCGCGCGCCGCGCTTTCGCGTCCATGGTATTGCCGACAATCATCATGACCGGCACGCGGTCGCAATACGCGTTGTAGAGGGCCATGGAAGCGTGCTGCAATCCGACGGTGCCGTGAGCCATGGCGAGCAGCGGCTTGCCTTCGATCTTGGCGTAGCCGTGGCCCATACCGATGGAGGACTCTTCATGGGTGCAGGTAATGAATTCGGGGTTTTTGTTTCCGCCGTAGTTGATGAGCGATTCGTGCAACCCGCGGAAATCCGATCCTGGATTGGCGCAGATATACTCGATGCCCAGCGACTTGATGGCGTCCACCATGAAGTCGGCCCCGGGCCGGTCCGTAGTCAATACCCGGGCGGCGCCTTCGCCCGTCTGCGGGTCGGGCGGCCGTGGCGGCGTGGGAGCGGCCGGTCGGGCGCCCGGCGCCGGTTGCGCACCGGCCGCGGCAGGATTGGCGACGACAGCGGCCGCGCCAAGTGCGGCACCCTTCAGAAAATTACGGCGATCGATGGAGGATTTTTTTGATTTTGACATGATGTCGCTCCGCCACTATCCTTCCAATCTGTGACGCTCCATGCAACGACAGTATTTGAGCAGTTGGTCAAAAAACTGCGTCTAGTTTAACTGCAGGTCCGCGGCAATGCAATGGTTGCCGCCGGGGGCACGGCTCTTGTCTGCAAGGACGATGGGTGAGGAAACAAGGGCATTTCCCGGACAGGGACTGAATTCGGCGGCCTTTCCCCCAGGGATCACGGCGGGAATCGAATCCATTTTGGACTAAAAACAAGGGAGCAAATCGTGGCGAAATCGAAAAAGCGCACCGTGACAGGCTCGCAACCAATCTATACGCTTCAGACGGAATACGACGTTCTGGTACCGATGCGCGACGGTGTCCGGCTGGGAATAGACATTACGCGGCCAAAGGAAAAAGGCAAGTTCCCGGCGCTGCTGGCGATCAGCCCCTATGGCAAGAATTTGCAAAGGCTGGCGCTGACGTTGCCCCCCCAGGCGCGCCCCAGCCCGTTGTGGGACGGCGGCATCGAGGCGGGCGATATCCGCTATATCGTCTCGCGCGGCTACGGCCACGTCGTCGCAGACGTCCGGGGCACTGGTTTGTCGGAGGGCGAGTTTTCGGGATTCCTCATCAACACGGGCGGCGACGGCGACGGCAAAGACATTTATGACCTGGTCGAATGGATTGCGAAACAGCCCTGGTGCGACGGCAACGTCGGCATGTGCGGCATTTCATACTTCGCGTCGATTCAACTCTTCGGCGCCGCAGAGAATCCGCCTCACCTGAAGGCGATCTTCTGCAACGGCGGACACTACGACGTGTACGAACTCTGCTATCACGGCGGCATTTTTTGGCTGATGCCGCGCGCCGCACAAGAGGGCCGCGGGGGCGATAGCGGAATCGCCGTGCGAAATGTGAAGTCGCGAATGAAGAAGGAGCTTTCACCGGAGCAATACAAACGCTGCGTCGAGGAGCGAATGAAGGACCCGGACGTGAAAAACTGGCCGAATCTGATCCACGTTCTGACGTATCCGGAAACGCATGAAGCCTGGACGGACTACGTCCTGAATCCCTTCGACGGGCCTTTTTACAAGAATAGCCAGCCTATTTCCGTGGCGCACAAGATCAAGATTCCCGCCTATTTTCAGACCAAATGGGGCCGCGGCTGGGTGGTGGAGGGAACGATCAAGGCATTCCAATCCGTAAAGGGAAAAAGGAAATTAGACCTGCAGCCGCTTCCTCCAATGCAGGAGCGGCCGTTTCACGAATTTCACGAGGAAATGATCCGTTGGTACGATCATTGGCTGAAAGGAATCAACACCGGAATCATGGACGAACCTTCGATCCGGATTTTTGTCGAAGGCATCAAGCAGTGGCGCGCCGAGAAGGAATGGCCGCTCGCGCGCACGGAATGGACCAAGTTCTACTTGCGCCCGCGCCACCGTCTTTCAACGGAGTCCGAAGCCCTGGATTCCGAATGCGCGCCGCCGGACGGTTTTTATCAAGCGCCCCTCAACGTGACGCCGCACGTCAACACTTTGACGTGGACGACGGCGCCGATGATCGAAGATCTTGAGATCACCGGACCTGGCGCGTTCCAACTTTTTGCCGCGATCGATACCGATGACACAAACTTCATCGCGAAGCTCTACGACGCCGAGCCAAACGGCCACCGTGTTCAAATGAGCGCCGGCTATTTGAAGGCTTCGCATCGGGAACTCGACGAAAAGCAATCCAAGCCCTGGAGTCCGCATCACCCGCACAAGCGGTCGGTCCCCGTTCAACCCGGAGAGATCGTGGAATACGCGATTCCGATTTATTCCTTCTCGAACGTGTTCCGAGCGGGGCACAGCATACAGCTCGAGTTGGCGAGCATCGAGCCGTTCGACGATCACCACGCCAGTTTGTTGCCGCCCGACAGCCAGCACTTGCCAAGCGGACGCGCGACAACGCACAAAATCTTTCGCGACGTGGTCCATCCGTCCCATCTGCTTCTTCCGGTGATCCCAGGCAAGGCCAAGGTCCGCGGATGATGAACTCTGGCTCGGAGGAGGATCGCGGCGCCGAATCCGCGGGGCGCTTTGCGCGCCTCGGCATGGCCCTGGCGGACTGGTCCGAGCAATGGTTCCCGGACGCATTCGTTTTCGCGCTCGTGGCGCTGATTCTCATCGCCCTCGCCGGTTTGGCTGTGGGAACCGCGCTGCGGGATATGATCCGCTACTTTGGCGAAGGCTTCTGGAGCATCATCCCGTTCACCATGCAGACGGCGATCTCCATTATTGGAGGCTACATCGTCGCCACTTCGCCGCCGGTCTACCGGCTGATCCGCTGGCTTGCTCGCGTGCCCCGCACCCCGCGCGGCGCGGTCGCGTTTGTTGCCTTCTTCTCGACCGTGACTGCGCTTCTCAGCTACGGCCTCTGCATGATTTTCAGCGGCGTTCTAGCGAGAGAGACGGTTCGCAACGTGCGCGGCGTTGATTACCGGGCGATCGGCGCCGCCGCGTACGTGGGAGCAGGCAGCGTCTGGGCCCTCGGCATTGCCTCTTCCGCAACGCTGCTCATGGCCACGCCGTCGGCCTTGCCTCCCTCGCTGCTGAACATCAGCGGCGTGATTCCGATGAGCCGGACTGTTTTCACTTGGCAAAGCCTCACGATGGCGGCGATCCTGATGTGCTCGTCTGTCCTTGTGGCGTATCTCTCTGCGCCTGCGCACTCCACAAAGACGGTGGAGTCATTTGGTGTGACGGAAGGCTTTGATCTCGGAGTCCTGCCGACGCGCCAAACGCCCGCCGAGTGGCTCGAATACGCGCCTGTGCTCTCGGTTGCGGTCGGCGCAATGGGCATTACCTACATTGGGCAAATTCTGGCCGCGCGAGGCCCCCTTGCAGCGCTGGACCTGACCACCTACAACCTCTTATTTCTGATGCTGGGCCTTGTGCTGCACTGGAGGCCGCGCTCGTTCACCCGCGCCGTAAACGACTCCGTTCCAGCGACGGCTGGAGTTCTGATCCAGTTTCCCTTTTACGGCGCAATCTTTGGAATTATCACGATGTCCGCCATTGCCGGGAAAATGGCGCGGGCCTTCGTGCACATTTCCACGAGGAACAGCTACCCTGTTCTCGTTTCTCTCTATTCGGGAGCCGTCGGTGTGTTCGTACCCTCAGGCGGCAGCAAATGGATCATCGAAGCTCCCTACGTGTTGCAAGCGGCCAAGGATTTGCACGTCAATCTCGGCTGGGTCGTGCAGATTTACAATGCGGCCGAGTCGTTGCCCAACCTTGTCAATCCATTCTTCATGCTTCCAATCCTGGGAATCCTGAAGGTGCGCGCAAGGGATTTGGTCGGCTACAGCCTGGTGCAGTTGATGGTTAATATCGGTTGGGTGCTTTTCCTCACATGGTCTCTCGCCCGGACGTTTGAATAATTCACCTGGAAATCTTAGAAAGAGAGGGCCTCTTTCAGCGGGTATCATTTCGCTGCAATGGCCAGAATCGCAGGAACTCGGCGAGATAGAGCAAAAATGGAAACGTGACGCTCAAAATGGCCGTTGCGAGCCAGATTTCCAGGTCGTAGCGCGGAGGTCCGGCAGCCAGTTGGCCGGCCACGCTCGGCGAAATCAGGCGATAAAACCAAGCCAGCCCGATCCCCGCCACCGTTGCGGCGATCGCGATCAGCGTGCCTTTTGCGGGCTGCGCCATTCTCGAAAAAAGGGTTCCGTCAAACATTCTGCGAACGACGATTGAGCCAAAAATAATCGGGAGAGGAATGCGCACAAGAAAATCAACGGCGTCCATGCCGAATTCCTGCACGCCAATGGCGTAAAGAGCCCAGCCGATGAAAAAGATAACGGCAGCCCAAATAAGACCCTGCATCGGTTGGCTCGCGAGTTTCGGAAGTCTTGCCACGGGCCAGGAATCGAATCCCAGAATCAAGAACAGTCCTGCGACCACCGCAAGGTAAAACGCCAACGCATTCCATGCGGGGTAGATACCGCGCGGGTCGAGAGCCGGCACGTACACAGGGGCGTGCACGAGGAATGCGAAATTGAAGAATCCGCGAAAAATGGCGTATGCCAGGGCGTGGCAAAAAAGCAAAAGAGTGAGTCCCGCAGCCACGGGGTTGCGGAACAACTCCGTGAACGGCCACCCGCGCCAGGAAAGCGCCAGGCACAGCGTCGTCAGGATCGCCGTGATCGTGAAGATCTGCAGCATGGGCGTCGGCATCGGGACGCTTCGGCCGACCGCCACGAAATCGAGCAATGCAAACCCGCCTCCGAACAGCAGAACGGCACCAATTTGTGCAATGCCCTTGAGTGGCTGGCGATAGGCCGTCAGAAACTGCGGTGGATACCGGCGCCAGATTAATTCCAGAACGATCTGGGGAGGAATCGCACACTGGACGTAGTAGGCAAACCATCCAGTGAAGGACCCCGCGCGGAGGATATAAGCTACTAGAAGAACAAAGAAAACAACGAGCGCCGTCGAAGCAAATCCGGCAGCCGGCTGCCTAAGACCTTGCACCGCGCCGCTATGCTCCATGTCCGTTCGGGGCGCGAAACTTGATGAGGCAGCCTCCCGGGATGGCCTCCAAAACATTGCGGTCTTGCAAAGCGAATTCAACGTGTCGTCGCGTCATGCGCGCATGTTCCCGGGCGATACTCTCGGCGCGCGCGCCCTCTCGGTGCTCCATTGCATCGAGCAGGACCCTGTGATGCTCTTGTGCGACGGGAACGATTTCCTTCAATACGAAGGGCATATTGCGCAGGGGCACAAGCCCGGATGGCGAGGCGAACGGGAACCTGTAAATCTGTTCTGCCTCGCGTCGCAGGATTTGGCTGCCGGAGAGATCCAGAAAGCCTTTGTGGAAGGCTTCGTTCAATTCGAGATAGTGATGGTAGCTTTCGGGGCTCGTTTTCGACATTTCATTCATGGCATCATTGATTTTGCGCAGAGGTTCCAATTGAGCGGGATTTTTCAAGTGCTCGGCGGCAAGTCTGGCGGCGGCCCCTTCCAAAACCCCCCTGGTCTCAATCGCGTCCCAAATGTCGCCAACGCTCAGTTCACTCGCCGCAAAGCCGGAATTGCGAAGCGCCTTTACCAATCCTTCGCGTTCCATCTTCTCGAAGGCGAGCCGCAACGGCGTGCGAGAGACGCCTAGCTTCAAGGACAAAGGGATCTCGGCGATGCGCTCGCCGGGATGAAACTCTCCGTGGAGCAGCATTTCCCGTAGACCCAATGTTGCGCGAGATACCTGCGAGCCATTGTCCCGCGCTACTTTCTCCGGAACGAATGCTTCAGCGCGAATCGCTGTTCGGTTCATATGGAGGCTCCGTGAAAACTGTTTTGCAGATGGTATCAATCACCGGCTCAGATCAAACTTTTATCATTTTCGTGCATGCAACGGCAACAGTATATTTACGGTGTTGGAAGTGCCCTCGCCAGTAAATCAAAGTGCTGTAGTGTCTTATTGACATGTGGCCTGTTCGCGGGTACACACTCCGTGTACTGGGCGCGTCCATTGTATGCACAAAGCTGATTTTATCGATATTTGCTACTGTATTGCCTTACCGCGTTACGATTAGAGGGTCCTATGAACTCCTACGTCGCACTTTCGGTGAGAGATGCGGTTGGCATTGTGACGATTGACCGTCCGCCCGTGAACGCACTGAGTCCCGGCGTTCCGGAAGGTTTGGAGGCCTGCCTGCGCGAGGCGACCGGCGAGCCAGCCGTGAAAGCCGTCGTGATTATTGGTGCAGGTCGAACGTTTATAGCGGGGGCTGACATCAACGAGCTCGCGGATGGAGGCGCGGGACCCGACCTTCACGGTTTGCTCCAAAGGATGGAAGACTCTCCCAAGCCGGTCGTGGCGGCATTACATGGGACGGCGCTCGGAGGCGGCCTGGAAATTGCAATGGCGGCGCACTACCGTGTAGCGAGCCCCGACGCGCAGCTTGGCCTGCCAGAACTGAATCTGGGGATCATACCGGGCGCCGAAGGAACTCAGCGGCTGCCGCGGCTTGTCGGCGCTGAGAAGGCTCTTGAGATGTGCATTTCAGGCGCGCCCATCCGCGCGCGCGAAGCACTCGAAATCGGCCTTGTCGACCACATTGTGGAAGGCGATTCTTTGCTGGACGGGGCCATCCGATTTGCCCTCGAAGCCGCGAACCGGGGCGGACCTCATCCCAAAACCCGCGACCGCGACGAAAAATCGGGTTCCGATTTGGAAAATCTTCTCATTTTCGCTGTCGCAAGAGAACGCGCCGCAAAACTTCGCAAGAACCAAACGGCTTCGCTGAAATTGATCGAGGCGATGGAAGCGGCGATTTCCTTGCCGTTTTCTGAAGGTTGCCGAAGGGAAAGAGAATTGTGTGCGACGTGTTTGGCGTCTCCACAGGCAAAGGCCATGATTCATGCGTTTCTCTCCGAGCGCGAAGTGGCCAAGATTTCCGATCTGCCAAAGGACACGCAGGCATATCCCTTGCGCAAGGCAGCGATCATCGGCGCGGGCACGATGGGCGGCGGCATCGCCATGGCACTCGCCAACGCGGGTATTCCCGTGCTCCTCTCGGACTCGAATCAGGCGGCGCTTGACCGCGGAATCGCGAACATACGAAAGAATTACGAAAGCTCGGTAAAGCGAGGCCGCCTCACGCATGAAGCAGTCGCGCGGCGAATAGCGCTCATCCATCCGCAGACGGGTCTTGCGGGTTTTGGTGATGTAGACGTCATCATCGAAGCGGTTTTTGAAAGCATGGACTTGAAGAAGGAAATCTTTGCTGAGATCGATCGAGTTGCCGCATCCGATTGCGTCCTGGCGTCCAATACGTCCACGCTGGACATCGACGAAATTAGCGGAGCGACGTCGCGGCCGCATATGGTGATCGGATTGCACTTTTTCAGCCCCGCGCATGTGATGCGCCTGCTCGAAATCGTACGTGGCAAAGCGACAAGTCCGCGCGTTGTGGCAACAGGGCTCGCTCTGGCGAAATCACTTCGCAAGGTCGGGGTTGTCGTGGGCAACGGTTTCGGCTTCGTGGGAAATCGCATGATGTTCCCGTACATGCGCGAAGCGCAATTCCTCGTGGAGGAGGGAGCCACGCCGGCGCAAGTGGATGCCGCGCTCACCGAGTGGGGCATGGCCATGGGTATTTTTGCCGTGGACGATATGGGCGGCCTTGATCTCGCCGCACGCGTCTTCGCCGAAATTCGTCGCATGCAGGGGCCCGGCCAGCGGATGCCTATTGTTTTGGATCGGCTCGTTGCCATGGGACGCCTCGGCCAAAAGACGGGGGCCGGATGGTATCGCTACGATGAGACGCGGAAGTCGGTGCGTGATCCCGAAGTTGAGGCGCTGATTGAACAAGCCGCTGCCGGAGCGCGAATCCCGCGCCGCGCCATTTCCGTAGAAGAAATACTAGATCGCTGCCTCTTTTCCATGATCAATGAAGGCGCAAAGATTTTAGAAGAGGGCAAAGTCCAGCGGGCGAGCGACATCGATACAATCTATCTGACCGGCTACGGATTCCCGGCGTATCGTGGCGGCCCGATGTGGTATGCCGACGCGGTCGGCCTCGGGAAAGTGCTGAGGCGCGTGAAGGAGTTTAACGAGAAATTCGGGCCGCTCTGGAAGCCCGCGCCTCTTCTCGATCGGCTGGCTGCGGAAGGAAAAACATTCGCGGCGCTCGACAAGGACCGATACTCGGTTGAGAAGCAATCCGTGGCGAAAAAATGACCGTTCGAGCCAACCCGGTTCGCCATGTCAGCCTCGCTTCGCGCGAGGCGATCGTGAAATACGATTCAGGCGGCACAGCCTATGTTCGTCTTGCGCAGCCGTTGGGCGCTTATCCCGCGCGGATGACGGACCGTCTGGATGATTGGGCTGAACGGACGCCCGACCGGACTTTTATCGCCAAACGGTTGAACGGCGGCGATTGGCGCAAGATCAGTTACCGGGAAATGCGGGGAATGGCGCGCAGCGTGGCGCAGGCGCTGGTCGATCGGGGGCTCTCAGCGGATCGGCCCATCGCCATTCTTTCGGGAAACGATCTCGAGCACGCCACGCTCGCGATGGGCGCGATGTACGCCGGCATTCCTTTCTCTCCAATCTCACCTGCGTATTCGCTTGTCTCGACCGACTTCGGCAAACTTCGCCACATTTTCGGATTGCTGCAACCCGGGCTCATATTCGTATCGAATGGCGTGCAATTTTCGAAAGCGATCGAAGCGGCTGCGCCAAACGATGCTCGACTGGTTGTAACGAAGGATCCTCTGCCCGGCGCGGCGTTGTTTTCGGATCTCCTGAGCACGGCCGCCACTTCCGACGTGGACGAGGCGACTCGCCGCGTGGGCCCCGACACGGTTTTCAAGATTCTGTTTACGTCCGGCTCCGTCGCGAAGCCCAAGGGCGTGATGAACACGCACCGGATGTGGTGCAGCAATCAGGAGATGATTCGCGCGTGCTGGCCGTTCCTTGCGGAAGAGCCCCCCGTAATCCTAGAGTGGCTCCCTTGGAATCATACCTTTGCGGGTAATAAAGACATGGGGCTCGTTCTGTATAATGGCGGGTCGCTTTATCTCGATGGCGGCCGGCCCGTGCCCGGCCAGTTTGAGGAAACCATCTGCAATTTGCGCGAAATCGCGCCGACCATTTTCCTTAATGTTCCGATTGCTTTTGACGCGCTCGTTCCCTATTTGCGCCGCGACCGCAATTTGGCGAAACACTTTTTCAGCAACCTGAAAGTCATGTTTTACGCGGCGGCGGGCCTTTCTCAACGAACCTGGGACGATCTCGAAGAAATCGCGCTCGAAACGACGGGGCAGCGCGTCTTGATGCTTACGGGCTTAGGCTCGACGGAAACGGCGCCCTTTGCGATGTGGACGGGCAGGGAAACCGCGCGCGCCGGCGAGGTCGGGCTTCCCGCACCGGGGATCACCTTAAAACTCGCGCCGGCCGACGGCAAACTCGAAGCGCGGTTCAAAGGACCAAGCATCACGCCCGGATATTGGCGCCAGCCTGAACTCACGCAAGCGGCGTTCGACGAGGAAGGTTTTTTCAAGATGGGCGACGCGTTGCGATATGTGGACGAATCCGATCCGGCGCGCGGTTTTCTGTTCGACGGCCGCGTCGCGGAGGATTTTAAGCTGGCCACGGGCACGTGGGTCAGCGTGGGTCCGCTGCGCAGCGCCTTTCTCGAACATTTCACTCCCTACGCGAGGGAAGTCGTCATCGCGGGGCAGGATCGCAACCACGTCGCTGCGATGGTGTTTCCGAATCCGGAGCCGTGCCGCGAGCTTTGCGCCGATTCTTCCGCATCGATGGCTGCAGCCGAGTTCGTTGCGCGCCCCGAAGTGAGAGCTGCGTTCCAAAGGCTTTTGCGAACGCTGGCCGCAAAAAGCACCGGCCTCTCGACGCGCATCGAGCGGATTGTGCTGCTCGATACCCCGCCTACCATCGACGCACACGAATTGACCGACAAAGGCTCGATCAGCCAGCGCGCCGTTCTCCACAACCGAGCGGCCGTCGTGGAGGAGATGTATTCGGATCAGCCGTCTTCGCGCGTGATCGGGCTTTAGAGACTCGAGAAAGGATCTTCCCAAACGCCATGAATGTTGCCGACCTTGTGGCCATCGATACCCATGTTCACGTGGAAAACGAAGTAGAGGGGAACGCGGCATCGGAAGCCGCGCAGAAATATTTTGGAAACTCCGGTGCCGGGCGCACCCGCAGGGACTTGGCCGAATACTACCGTTCCCGGAAAATCGGATGCATCGTTTTCACCGTCGACGAAAGGCTGACGGGGCGGCCGCCGGTTCCCAACGATGAGATCGCCGCCTTCGCCGCGGAAAATTCCGACATTATGCTCGCCTTCGCCAGCGTCGATCCGACGCGCGGGAAGCAAGCCGTCGTCGAGGCGAGGCGGCTGATCGCGGCCGGCGGCATCCGCGGCTTTAAACTGCATCCGCCGCTGCAACAATTTTTTCCGAATGACAGGATTGCCTACCCATTCTATGAGGTCGTCGCCGAGGCGCGGCTACCGGTCATCTTCCATACGGGCCACAGTGGAATCGGCACGGGAATGCGCGGCGGTGGAGGGGTGCGCCTCAAATACGGAAGCCCGATGCACATCGACGATGTTGCCGTCGATTTCCCGGATATGCCGATCATTCTTGCGCATCCTTCCTTCCCGTGGCAGGACGAGGCGATTTCCGTCTGCCTGCACAAGCCGCAGGTGTATATCGATCTCTCTGGTTGGTCGCCGAAATATTTTTCACCTGTTTTGATTCAATACGCGAACACGCTGCTGAAACACAAAATGCTGTTCGGATCGGATTTTCCGTTAATCACTCCGGACCGCTGGCTGGCCGATTTTCAGCAGATTGCGATTCGTGATGAAGTGCGGCCGTTGATTCTGAAGGAAAATGCGATGCGCCTGTTTGGATTGCGGAAGTAGGCCGTGGGCGCTCCGGTCACGGCGCGCTTCGAAGGCGGGCGCTGTCAGCGTCCAGGGCCGCCGGCGGCGGGCACGAACTTCTGGACCCTTCTGCCGGTCTCAACCTCGCCCGTGTAGAGATTCCCTTTGGAGTCCGAAACGATGACGTGCACGTGATGGAACTGGCCGGCGTTGCGTCCGGAGTGCCCCGTCGTGCCAGCCAGGGAACCGTCACCACGGCGAAGCGTCCAGATCACGTTATTTTCGCCGTCGGCCACAAGCAAATAGGTCTGTCCGGCGTCATGCGAGAAGGCCAGATCGTAAGCGGACCCATTTCCGAGCGTCTCCGGCCGCAACTGGAACTCCTTTACAAATTTTCCTTCCTTTGTAAAGACCTGGATTCGATCGCTGATCCGGTCGCAGACGTACACAAACCCGTCTTGTGAAAGGTGGACGCAATGAACCGGGTTACGGAACAGCGGCCCCGGCGCGCTGCCCGGCATATACGCCGCGAAATCAGCATTGCTCGGTGCATTGCCATAGGCGCCCCACATGCGCTTGAAGACTCCCGTTTCCGAATCAAACACGATCACGCGCCGATTGAGGTATCCGTCGGCAATGTAAATCTCATGAGCCTTTTCGTCCACGTCCATTCCGGCAGGGCGGCCCAGCATCGTCGTGTCCGAATTGTTCATCGGCGCGGCGGAAGGATGGCCAATCTCGAGAATGAATTTGCCGTCGTTCGTGAATTTGAGGATCTGACGGTCCTTGGGACCATTGCCGCTGATCCAGATGTTTCCTGCCGCGTCGGCGAAAATGCTGTGCTCCGAGCCTGGCCAGTCGTACCCGGAACCAGAACCGCCCCACGATTTCAGAAGGTTGCCCTCGGTATCGAATTCCAGTACTGGTGGCGCCGAGACGCAGCAGACGGATACTGGAGGCGTCTGCGCCGCGCCGAGATCGTCTTTGCTGTTGGAGCCGGGGCGCTGAATCACCCAGATGTGATCTTGGCGGTCAACCGCCATGCCGCCGATCTGTCCCATAATCCAATTGTTGGGCAACTCTTTTGGCCACACGGCGTCAACCTTGAAAACCGGAGGAGCCTGCGCTTGTGTCATGGAGCAAATGCCGGGCGCGAGGAGACAAGCGCAGATCACCAGCGAGGCGCGTTTCACCCATCCGTTGCGGCCAGGCATAAAAAAGCCCTCCAGACTGTCGTCCAGGATTTCCACCTTGATTTCCAGACTGACCGGCAATATACACCCGACTGGCGCCGCGGGGAATGCTCCCGGCCGGCGTTTCGCCCGCGATAGACTTCTCTGGCGCTCAAATACTGATATCATTTGTAGCGGCCGCGCTTCCACCAGGGCAATTACAAACAAGAAGAAAGCAACGTTGAAAGTTTAGGATAGCTGCCGAATTCGAGCTTTGTGAAAAGGGACGACATGAAAAATAATTTGAGTCTTTTTCGGATGGCGGCGCCCGCGGGGCTGGCCGTCGCGCTTGCAATCCTATCCTCGTTGCCGGCGCGTGCGCAGGGCAACGCGCCTAAATTCGAAGTGGATCCCTCTTGGCCAAAGCCGTTGCCGAATCTTTGGGTGACGGGAGGAGTCGGCGGGGTGTGCACCGATGCGCAGGACCACGTGTTCCTTTTCAATCGTCGCGATTTGACGGACAACGATCTCGACGCCGGACGCCAGGCGCCGCCCGTCATCGAGTTTGATCCCGAGGGCAACGTCGTGAACTCCTTCGGCGATCCAAACGTCACGCCCAACATTCCCCACGGCTGCACGATCGATCCGGACAACAACGTGTGGCTCACTGGCACCGGCGACGGCATCGTGCAGAAATATTCGCACGACGGGAGCAAGCTGCTGCTGCAAATCGGCAAGCGAGGTGTGGTCGATTCTTCGGATGGCACGGGCAAGGGGAAACCGCTGAACTCCAGCCACGCGGGATTTTTCAAACCTTCGGGCATCACGATCGATCCCAAGAGCGGCGACATTTATGTCGCGGACGGTGAATCTCCCGGAGGCAACCACCGCGTCGTGGTGTTCGATCGCGAAGGACAATTTCTGCGGCAGTGGGAGCCGCACCGCACCGAAGCCGAAGTGGGCGACGCATTCGCGCCCGTGCTGCATTGCGTGACCATGGACAAGGATGGCTCGATCTACGTCTGCGACCGGCAGGCGCACCGAATTCAAGTGTTCGACAAGATGGGGAATTTCCAAAAGAATATTCCAGTTAAGTTCGAGCCGATGAGTCCGCTTCCGCTTGGACCGGACCACCATCCCGGCGAATTGGGATCGGCTGTGTCGGTGGGCTTCTCCCGCGACCCGGGAGAGAAGTACATCTACGCAGTCAACCAAGACAACGAGAAGATCGATATTCTCGATCGCGCAAGCGATCAGGTGGTGTCGAGCTTTGGCCGCGTAGGACACGAGCCGGGCGAATTCACGTACGCTCATTTTCTGGCGGTGGATTCGAAGGGCAACATCTACGTGGGCGAGGTGGGCACAGGCAAACGAATTCAGAAATTCAAGATGGTCAGCGGCCGCTAGAAACGGTCCCGCCGCATCCTTCTTCTCACGCTTTCAGCCGCGGGAACAGGCGTTCCGCGTTTCCGCGGTTGATTGCTTTCCAGTCGCTTTCCGAAAAACCGGCGTACTGGACCAGGCCGTCGTCGGTGAGCTCGTAATTCCGGATGGGCACGTCGCTGCCGTACAGAATCTGCGACACCGGAACGATGTCTTTTAGTGCGTCGAGAGCCGGCGCCTTGCCCGCATGCGCTGTATCGAAATAGAGCTTCTTGATTTCATAGTCCACGCCGTTCGGCACTTTGTCGGCGCGATTCTTCGGAAAGTCATCGATGATGCGCGCGGCGAGCACCGAAAATGCTCCGCCCGCGTGTGAAAAAATAAAACGAACATTTGGGCATTTGGACAGGGTTCCGTTCCAAAGGAGGCTGTCGATGGCGCGCGCTGTGTCAATGTCGAATTCGATGATCCCCGACTGCCCGGGAAGATTGCGGCAGCACGAGGAGGTCGCGGGGTGAAAAAAAACTACGGCGTTCCGGCGGTTTAGTTCGTTGAAAACAGGCGCGAAGGCAGGATCGCCCGGCCATTTGTCCAAATAACTCGTCCACAGGGCGATGCCGTCGGCCTTCAACACATCGAGCGCGTACGCGATTTCCTTCAGACTCCCATCGGCGTCGGGCAGCGGCAGCGCCGCAAAGTTGCCGAAGCGGCCCGGAAAATCCTTCACGAGTCGCGCGCCATAGTCATTGTTCTGCCGCGCGAGAGAGCGCGCCTTCTCGCTGCGATCGCTCATCGTGTCGCCGACGAGGCGCTGAACGGGCGAAAGGAACGCCGTGGCGATTCCGTGCTTGTCCATCATGTCGATGGAAATCTCCGGTGTCCAAGGCCTCATTGCCAGGCCTCCGGAGCGCGGTTCGTTTTCCATCGCCTTGACGTAAAACGGCGGAAACATATGGTGATGCACGTCAACGCGGCCGGGCATTGCCCGGACGGACGGCGAAGTAACCTGTGCGATCCGTGCGCTGGCGGGAAGCGCGGCACCCACTCCAGCTGCAGTCAATGCTTTCAGGAAATCTCTTCGTGAGGCGCGATGGGCGAAGGAATCGCGAGCCGCGTTGTCAAACTCTGCGAGGGCTTCGGAATTTCGAGGAGCACCCTTCTCCATGCTCGTTCCCTCCCTGCGTCGAAAAATTCACGTTGCGCGTTGCGACGTACCACAACATGTTTCTGTGGCGCCCATCAGTGGCGGCATCGGCGATTATTTCGGCTCAGACGAAGGCGGGACGATGCTCTTGATCCTCATATACGTGACGAGGTTGCCGTAATGCTCGTTGTTATGGGCGTAATTGGCAATCAACCGGCTAATTCGCGTCACGTTGACTTTTCGGCCGTCGTCCAGCGTCATCTGAACCATTTGCATCGCGGACGCGCCGGTTAGAGCAGCGTAGGCTCCGTCGCAGTAGGCAAAAGCGCGGTTGAGAGCCTTTACGAGGTCGGCTTTTGCCGTTAGCTTCTCGAAATCGTTGCCTTCGTTCGGATCCTTTTCACCCTTGGCTTCCGAGCACCACTGAAAATTTGTATTCGCGACGTGCCCTATGATTTGCCCGAATGTCCGCACTTCGAGTTGCGCGCCGGGGCGTAGCCCGTAAAAATTCTCCGGCATCTTCTCCGCGGATCTCGCAAGGAAATTTCGATTCGTGGTGTACGTATTGCGAAGCCAGCCAACCAGAGGATCGTTAGAAGCCGCCAGCCCGTTTGTCTGCGCGGCCAGCGGAAACACCGGCAGGAAACCAAGGAGTGCAATAAAGATGGTCTTGCCCATGAATCTTCCTCCCGCTTGGTTCGAGCGCAGGGCTCAGAATGATGGAACGGGCTGGCGAGAAGCAATGCGCACGCCTCATTCAAAATCTCGATTTTTATTTTTAAGCCGCTTGTTACTATACCGCTGAGCGCCCCGGCGCACAAATTTCGGGCAACGCGTTCCCATTCGAATTGCCTCACCCGCTGTGCTAGGACGAGCCAGTCCGCCGCGTTGAACTGCAGGCGGTTGGCAGATCTCCGTAGACAGTCGATTCGTCTCTTTGGTAGCCTCGGCGGCAATGCAGTCCGACAAAGGCGAAAGTTCGCTTGATGCGTTGGGACCTCGCTTCGCCGCTGAGATTCAGTGCCTCGTCTCACGCGCCCCGGTGGACGGACCGAGCGGCGAGCGCCACCGAGTGCAAGGAGGAGTCGTGCAGCCATCTAGGATCGGCAAAATTCTGGCCCTGGTGAGTGCGGTCGGCCTTATTTCTTCATTCGCATTCGGAGCGACGATCACCGGCAAGGTGACAGGCCCGGACGGCTCTCCCTTTCGTGCGGCGTATGTCCAGGCACGGAATTCGAAGACAAGGGTCACGGTCATCGTGCTTTCTGGCAACGATGGCCGCTACAGGATCGAGAATCTGCCCGCCGGCGATTACCAGGTGCGCGCGAAAGCAATCGGCTACCGCGCCGACCCCATGAGCGGGATTGTTCTGGCCGCGAACCAGAATGCCTCTTTCGACTGGACGTTGCAGAAACAAATGGTCCGCTGGGATGAAATTCCGATCATTCAGGGGATTGATCTGTTTCCGGCGGGCGCCGGCAAGGACAAGTTTTCCCGCTGCGGCTCGAGCTGCCACGGGTTCCAGCAATTCATCAATGTGCGGCGGGACGAAAATGGATGGCGCGAAGTGCTCAAGGATCAGATGTCGACTCGAATCGGTGGCGGCGTCGTGTACAGCGTCGTCAAGAACGACCAGGACGTCAACGAACTCGCGGCCTATGCCAGCAAGATTTTCGGTACGGGTTCGGAGGCGCTCCCGGAGTCTCCAGCCGATGTGCCGGGGTACGCGGATTGGATGAAGCAGTTCAGCGACGATGCGCTCCGGATTGTCTACGTGATGTACGAAATGCCGCCGGGCCGCATGACGTGGGATGCGAATCCCGACAAAGATGGCAACGTCTGGTGCCCGTACTTCGGAACGGTGAACGGCGTCGGCCGTTTGAATCCGGACACGGGAGAACTGAAGGAATATTTGTGGGAGAGCCAGCAGCCGCGGGTCGGTACGCGTTCCGCGCAGATGACGCGCGATGGAGTGTCCGCTTGGGTCGTCGAGGAAGGCGGAACTTTGGTGAAGGTCGACGTCAAGACCGGCAAGCAAACCAAATACAAAGGGCCGGGCAAGACGATGAACACCGTACGCGAAGATCCGAACGGGATTTTGTGGGTCTCTGGCAGTCCATTTTCCTATCGCTTCGATCCCAAGACTGGGACCTACACGGAGTTGAAAGACGTTCCCAACACGTACGGCGCGAATCTCGACAAGGCGGGCAACATCTGGTTCGACGAGGCTTCCGGACAAGGACGGATTTTCAAGGTAGAGTACAAGACCGGGAAAGTCACGACCTGGACGCCGCCTCCGCAGCCCGGTTCTCGGCGACGCTTTCAGGTCGACTCCAACGGGATCGGTTGGCTCGCCCAGTATGACAGAGGCCAGATCGTTCGTCTGGACACGGAAACGGGCGCCTTTAAGGAATACCAACTGCCCGGTGAGCAGCCGACTCCGTATCCCATCGGAATCGATGCGAACAATCAGGTTTGGTACGCATCCGGGATCATGGACACGGTCGGACGCCTGGATCCCGTGACCGGGAAGATCACGGAATATCCTCCTCCAGCCGTTGGAAACGGAATGAGGGAATTGAACACCGACCCGAAGGGAAGGATGTGGTTTGCTTCCCCAGGGAACAACACGGTCGGGTACATCTACCTCGCGAACGAAGCAAAATAACAAGCCGAACGCGGTCTATTGGGCGGGCTTCGGAGTGGCCGCGGGCGTTCGAATTCGCTCTTTAAACGCTTCCTCCTCTTCCGGCACGCAGAAGAGCTGGTCCATATAGGCTTTCTTTCCCTTGAGCAGCTTGAAGATTTTCGTGTCGCCCGTCCACGTGGCCGTGTACGCCTTAGGATCCTCGATCACAAGCTGCAAGGTGAGGGTGTCGTGATCCACGCGCTTGTAGCGCTCCATCACATGCATATCTTCGCTGTGGGGATCGCCATAGAAATCGAGCCAACTCTCATCGTTGAAGCCGACTGTATCCACGACGAATGTGTCGCCGTCCCAACGGCCAATCGAATCCCCCATCCAGGAGGGATCGGGATCCTGGGGATGGCTTCGCCCATCGGTCCAGATTTGCCGCCATGCGTGCTCGCGTTCGAAGAACATGAACAGCCGGTCCGGAGTCCGAACCATTTCGAATGGCTCCGGGAAAAATAGGATTCGCGGAACGCCGGATGGGCTGCATTTCAGGATCGGGTCGTTTCCGCCCGCTTGGGCCTTGGGACCGTAGCCGGGTTTTGCCGCCTCGTATCTTGCCTTTGCCCACGCAGTCATCGGCGGAGGAGTCTTGCTCGGAGTCGCGTAGATGCCCTGGCCTGGAACGCCAATGAAGAATTCCCACATTCCAGACAGGTCGTGAGGATCAAAGGGAGCCGAGGCGCTGCTGGATGCAGCACCCGATTGCTGCGCAGGCGCTTGGGCAAACATAAGGCCGGGAAATATCAGCAGAGCCGCCAAGGCAGCAATCCAAGTCCTCGTCCTGGCATGTTTTCGCATAAGGAGGCCTCTCTCTCGGCTTGACCTTCCGTTTTCTATTGCGCCACTCTGGGTCGGCCCGATGGTCCTGCGCAATCGCTCTCAGTTCTCCTGTTCCTGCAGATTCAATTCTTTGCCGTCCGAAAACACAAGCTTGCGGAGAAAGCCCACGGGTACACCGTTCTTCGCCGGAATGAGGGTAATGGTCACTTCGTCTCCGGGCTTCACCGCATCTCGGCTCCAGCCTGACCTTACGAGTTTGCCCGGGCTGTACGTTTCGACGCTCCAGTGCGCGATGTTGCCCTTATCGTCTTTCACATCCAGATAGATCTGGACGTGCGGATTGGTCCAAGCGAATTCCGTCACCGTTCCCTTGATCGCGATCGGGTTTTTGTCATCGTACGCTGCGTTTCCGTGGTGCGCCCAAAGGGGACAGGCGAACATCAAGAAGGCAGCTATGCTGAAAAAATGCAATCGGTATTTTTTCATGTCACGCTCCCGAAGCAAATTCGCATTGGACGCCGAGTATTGTATCTCCGTTTTTCTCCGTCTTATCCGGTTCGCGTGTTCCTCGTTTGAACGAGACGGTTCGCATCGGTGTAGGGAAGAGCGCCGTCGGTCATCACGGAGAAGGCCCCTCTCTCGCGGAGGTCGCGTACCATCCGCATCAGAAAGCCGAGCGTCGCCCGCATCGGTCCCGACCCGAGGCTCACCCGTGCGACGCCCAGTCTCTGCAAGTCAGCCACCGGCGGTGTTCCAACCGTCGCCAGGATGTTCAGCGGACCGGCGACTCCTCGTGCGAGCTGCGCAATTGTGTCTGCATCTTTTACGCCGGGCGCGAACAGCGATTGCGCGCCGGCCTCGCCGTAAGCGTTCAAGCGCTCGATCGCCCGCGCGAGCCGCGTTTGCGCTGGGCCAACGCCGTTCAGAAAAACATCCGTCCGAGCGTTCAGCACAAAGGGAACTTTAGTGTCCGCGGAAACCTGTAGCGCGGCGCGGATCATTTCCGTCTGAAGATCAAGGCTGGCGAGCCAATCGGGCTTACCCTCGGCTCCGTCTTCGAGATTCATTCCCACGGCGCCGGCGGCGATCACTTCTCGCGCCGTCTTTGCTATTTCCGAGGGCGTCGTTCCATAGCCCGCCTCCACATCGGCAGTTACGGGCACCTGCACCGCGCTGGCGATTCGATGAACGACCTCGAGCATCTCCGTCCGGGAGATTTTCTGTCCGTCCGGATAGCCCAGGGAGTTGGCGATTCCCGCGCTCGTCGTGCCGATCGCCGGGAATCCTGCCTCTTCAAAAATCCGCGCGCTCGAAACGTCCCACGCGTTCGGCAAAACCAATATATTCTCGCTATGGTGGAGCGCCAGGAATTCGCGGCCGAGTTCTGCCTGGCTTGGTTCCATCACTTCCACGCCGCATACACCGGCTTGCTCACGAGGTAAGCCGGATTTGCGCCGGGCCGGGGAATGAATTTTTGCACACGGCCATTGTCGACTTCGGCGACGTAGAAGTTGCCTTCTTGATCGACGCTGAACCCGTGCACTCCCCAGAACCCGCCCGGAAAATCACCCCACGTGCCCCACGAATAGAGGAAATGGCCTTCGAGATCGTACTTCAGCATCTTGGACGTGCCGCGATCGAAGGCCCAGAGGTTGCGGTCGGCTCCGATATAGAAAAGGTGGATATCGGAGGGTTCCGGTCCGGTGCTCCATTCATAAAGGTATTTGCCGTTCTCGTCGAAAACTTGCACGCGATGGTTGCCGCGGTCGTTCACGAAGACATGCCGGGTCTGCGGATCAACGGCGATTCCGTGGACGTTGTTCATATAGCCCGGGCGCTTCTCGTTGGGAGCTGTACCCTTCATGCCCCAGTCCTGCAAAAATTTGCCGTCCTTATCGAATTTCGCGACACGCGTGCCGTTATAACCGTCCGCCACGAACATGGTGCTGTCCGGCAGCCAAGCGAGAAACGTGGGCCGGTTAAAATGCGTGCCATCGGCGCCCTTTACCGTCGGCGTGCCAATCGTCTGCACGAGCTGCTTCATGTCATGCGTGAATTTGTAGATGGCATGCATGTGATCGTCCACGATCCAAATGTGCTTGTCCGGGTCGTATGGGTTGATCGCAACGAAATGCGGGCGCTTGAACAAATGGTCGTACTGCGCAAAGGTTTCGACGATGTTGCCCTTGCCGTCCACGATCGTCAGGCAATGTTCCCACTTGGCGTCGACTCCCACAGTTCCTTTCCAAAGTTTCGGTCCATCGTCCGGGTCCTGACCTGTTCCCCCGGCTCCCGGCAGGGAGGATACGGTTGCGTCCCGCCAGGGCAATCGCCCGGTCGGAAATTGCAGGCTCGGTCCGAAATCCGGAATGAGCCGCGTCTCCGGCCGCTTGATATTCGGCAGTTCGCCGCGGAACAGGAGGAAGATGCGATTCGGATTCTCGGCGTAGATTCCCTGCCCGGCTCCCCAGGTCCATTGCTCGTTTCCCGGCAGCGTGCTGATGTTGACCGGCCAATTTTTGTCCACCTCGTATGGACCGAAGATGTCCTGGCCTCCCACCTGCCCCGGGACCGCTGCGACGCTGAGGGAATTTCCCCGCCCCTGCACTGTCGCTGAATTGCCCGCCAACAAAAGTCCCATTAGCCAACCGGCGCCAATCGCAAGAGCTGCCAAAACGGCTCTACGCATGATTCCCTCCTAGGGTTGCCATTCAGGTACCGTATTCACGGAATGGAAACAAAAATCTGCGCAACTAGAAGGCTTATATGCCCGCCGCGCAGGAGTGTCAACATCTTGTTCCTCTCGGCGGTTTCATTGCAGATCGGCATCACCATGGAAGACCTGAAAGCGCTCGCCATACCGTGGAAAGCCGAGTTGCTCTATCGGCTAAAGTCAGATGAGAAGGTCATGGAACTCGCTTGCTCCGACAACGCCGCTTTCGAAGGTTTCGAAAAGTAAGCGATCACTCGGCCGCGGCGCAGTAGAAATCTCCCACGACACTTCTGTGTTGTTGTGCTCCACCTAGTGCACGTGCTGATCGAGCCATTGCGCAAAAAATCTAGCGATTGCGTCGCTGTTCTTGTCCAACATCATTTCATGTTCATTCCCGGATAGGCCGGCATCTTCCAGCTTAACGTATTGCACGTTTACTCCCGCTTGGGCCAGCCACTTGGGAACGCAGGAATCGAAGACGCGGTGGTAGCTCGCCTCCGCGGAAACGTCCAGGACGGGAATGTCTTTCAGGTTGACCAGCTTGTGCGCCGGCTCTTTCTGCAAATAGCAAGGGACTACGTCGGGGTCTTCGGCTTTCTCTTCGAGCACGGGCTGCAATTCGGCGGGATCGTGAATCGGCGGATCATAGTGGAGTGGAAGGGAAGTCACGCCCCAGGCAAGGCCGCTTCCCGGATTGTAAGCGATCTTGGCTGTGTCCACGGTTTTGATCGGTGGGCCGCCCGGTTCGGCGGAGATGATAGCCCGCACAAGTTTTGGCCGGGCGTCCGCGGCTTGCCAGCCAAATTCGCCGCCCTGCGAATGGGTAATCAAGATGACGGGCGTTCCGATCTTTTCGAGCAACGCAATATGTGCATCCAGGTTTAGTCGTGCCTGTTTCCCGCCTTGCAGGAACTCCACTTGCGTCTTCGCAAAATCATCGAAAACGGGATCGCCCATTTTCCCTTTGTTTGGGCCTTCGCCCGGCCACTGCGTGAACTTCTTTGCCTGCGGCCAGTGACCCTGCGCTCCAATATCCGTCCAAATTTGCTCGAGCTGAGGGGCGGTGCGAATGGTCAAGGCTCCGTCGCCGTCCGGATTCGGATTGTAAGAAGACCGGCCGCGCGCGGGATAATCCACTATGTAGACGGTGTATCCCCGCTTGACGAAAAAATAGGCCCAGCCCGTCCGTCCGTCCGGAGTCTGCAGCCAATCCGTGCCCGTCTGTCCCGCGCCGTGAAAAAATACGATCGGGTATGGATGGCGGATTCTTTTGGGCACCATGACTTCGACGTACTCGGCGCCGTCCATCACTTCTTTTCCCGGCTCGCCAACGTACTGTCCGCCGACGTAGAAGAATCCCGTGCGCGCGATGTCCCCGGTGGAAAATGTAGGAATCGAAGCGGGAGGCGCGCCGGCGGCGCGGCCCTGCGCACTCGACTGCGGAGCAACGCCAAAGAGAGCAGCGAACAGAAATAGCAGCAGGGCAACCTTGGCCTGTAATCTCATGGCTGACCCCCTTGTCTTTGTCTGCGCGGAAATCCGGCGCCGGGATCTTGAGTGCGGGAAGTATACTGCGCGAGCTTTTCTTTGGGAATGACGCAAGGAGGGCCTGCGGCTTTCTCGAAAAAGCATTTGCGTCGAGAACTACTTTCCTACAGGCACGGCTTTCCCTCGGCGGGATTTCGGTACGGACGGCCTTGCCGCGGGCGAATCTTGCATCGGCAGGCTGGTGCGGCGGATTCCGTCATAGGAATAAAGAGCGGCGCTCACCGCGCCCGCCGTCGGAACGAGCCCGATTTCGCCGGCGCCTTTCGCTCCATATCCGCCCACTTCATCTGGCACTTCAATCAAGATCACGTCAATTCGCGGAGTTTCCTTGGCCTTTAGAATGCCGCAGTCGCGCAGCAGCAGGGAATCGGGGCGGCCGCCCGTGGAGGTGAAGTTTTCAGAGAGCGCATAGCCAAGCCCCATGTGCACCCCGCCTTCGATTTGCCCCGCGCAAGCCTTCGGATTGATAGCGCGGCCCACGTCGTGAGCGGCGACGACGCGCTCGAGGCGTCCATTTTCGTCCAGGATCACGAGCTGCGTGGCATAGCTGAACGTCATGTGCGTCGTGGGGTTCTTCAGGGCCTCCGGAGTGCCGGGCTTCGTCGTGAAGTCGCAGATGTATTCGCCGCGGTATTCGCGGCCGATGAGCTGCTCGAGCGAAAACTGCTTCAGGTCGGCGGCGAGCTTTTGTCCTGCACGCTGGGCTGCGGCGCAACTGAGCGTCGTGCCGCGCGATGCCCACGTCTCCCCGCACTGGGCGCCGAGCTCTTTGTCCCAGCGGACCGTCATCCCGTCGGGAGAAACGCCTGTCTCTTCGTATACGGCCTGGCGGACCGTCGTAAAAAGGCCCTGGCCCATCTCCGTGTAGCCGACGAGAACATCCAGCCGGCCGCCCTCCAGGACGCGAACGATCAAGTGCCCGCTTTCGACTGAGCCGTTCCCAATGCCTGTGCTCTTGATGCCGCAGCCGATGCCCGCATATTTCGCGCTTCGGTAGATGTCCTTTACCGCTTCGAGCGACTTGCGCAGGCCGCGAACGCTTTCCCGCATGATCTGGCCCGTCGCAAACGCATCGCCTGGATTCAGAATGTTCCGCTCGCGAATCTCGTACGCATCGACGCCCACTTTTTCCGCGAGAAGGTCCATAATCCCTTCCATCGCGAATTGGGCCTGATTGCTGCCAAAGCCCCGCATGGCGCCGCTCGTCGGATTGTTCGTGAAGACGGCTTTCGCGTTCACGTCCACGTTGGGCACTCGATAGGGGCCGCAGGAATGGCACGCGGCCCGTAGGAGACATTTGCCGCCGGTGCCCGCATAGCCGCCCGTATCTCCGACGATTCGCGTGCGCACGGCCAGCAGATGGCCCTCGGCATCTGCCCCGACCTTGAATTTCAAGGTCATCGGATGGCGCTTGACGTGATGCTGCGTCGATTGCTTGCGTGTGAGGACGGTTTTCACGGGGCGCTGAAGCAGATATGCCGCCAGAGCGGTTTGCCCTTGGATCGACAGCTCTTCTTTCGCGCCAAAAGCGCCGCCGCTCGCCGCAAGCTGCACGTCCACTTTTTCGGGCGGAAGATTCAAAATGTCCGCGACTTGCTTCTGATCGTAGGTCGAGCCCTGGCTTTGCGAGAAAAATCGGATTCCATCTCCGTGCGGCATCGCCAAGCAAGCCTCCGGCTCGAGGAATGCCGGCTCAATCGGCTGAGTCGAAAACGTTTGCTCGATGATGTGTGCCGAAGCGGCAAATCCTTTCTCCACATCTCCGCGCGAAAACGCGGTCATGTCGAGCAGATTGTCGTGCACGAACAAATTGCCAGGGGGATGCACTTGCGCAGCGCCCGGCTCGAGTGCGGCAAAGGCATCGGTGACCGGCTCGAGCACCGTGTAATCGACCCTCACTTCGTCCGCGGCGCGGCGCGCGTGGAAGGCAGTATCCGCCACCACCATAGCCAGAAAATCCCCTACGCAGCACGTGATTTCGCCGAGCGCCACGAAGATGGGCAGATCCGGATAATTGAGGCCCGTGCCGCGCTGCCCGGGAACGTCGGCGGCCGTGAAGACTCGGACGACTCCCGGCATGGCCAGCGCCGCCGAGACGTCAATTGCGTTGACCTTGGCTCGGGGATGCTCGCTTAAGACCATTCCTCCATGCAGCATGCCCGGAGCGCTCATGTCGTCGACGAATGGCCTTTCGCCAAGCGCCTGTTCGAAGCCGCGATAGCGGGACGGCGAGTCGCCGATGCCGAACCCGTTCCCCTTGCCGTTTCCGTTTGCGTGTTTGCCGTTCGCAAACGCCGGATTGCGGGCAAGCCCGAATTCCTCACCGAAATAGGAACTGCGGCGGGGTTCTTCGCTCGTAAGTTTTCCGCCGTTTTTCCAGGCGTCGCCCGCGCTCTGAATGCCGTCCAAGATCCGCGCGTAGCCGGTGCAGCGGCACAGATGGCCGCTGAGCCCCTGCTTCACCGCCTCGCGATCATCCGTGCAGCCTTGCCGCAACATGGACGAAGCGCGAACGACAATCCCCGGAATGCAAAAGCCGCACTGCACTCCGCCCTCGTGCACGAGCGCCTGGCCCAGCACTTCCCGCATCTCTTCCGGGATGCCCTCGAGCGTGACCACGTCGCGGCCTTCCATTTGCTCGGCCTTGCGCAAGCAAGACATCACAGGCCGTCCGTCGACGAGAATCGTGCAACACCCGCAGGTGCCCTCGGGCGCGCAGCCATTTTTGGGAGACACAACGCCGCACTCCTCGCGCAGGACCTCGAGGAACTGCATTCCCGGCTCGTAGGAGCAGGTGGTGGGCTTCCCGTTTAAGGTGAAACCGACCTTCGGCATAGGTGCGTTCGCCACTTTCGTCGAATCGGGCGCGGGGCGCGCCTTCCGCCTATTATACACGCGATTTTTGGTCTCTTGAACGCACAATGAGCCTTCCCCGCCAGTTGGTTGCGCGGCTCCTCATCGAGCGTGTACAATCGCACTCCTGCATCTCGCCGAGTTGCCATGATTCATACCGGACGCCACTTTCTCCAAATTCCCGGTCCCACGAACGTGCCCGATCGAATCCTGCGCGCCATGGATTTTCCGGTCATCGATCATCGCAGCGCGGAATTCGCCAAGCTCGCCACGGAAGTTCTTGAAGGAATGCGCGGAGTTTTTCAAACGGCTGGCCCCGTCGTCCTCTATCCCGCTTCTGGTACAGGCGCTTGGGAGGCAGCGATTGTGAACACTCTTTCTCCCGCCGATCGAGTGCTGTTGTTCGAGACCGGGCATTTTTCCCAGCTCTGGCGTGCGGTCGCCGAAAAATTCGGCGTCCAGATCGATTATGTGCCCGGCAATTGGCGAAGAGGCGCAAGCGCGGCGGAACTTGAGACGCGCCTCGCCGCGGACCGCGAGCACAAAATCAAAGCGGTTCTCGTCGTGCACAATGAAACTTCCACCGGCGTGACGAGCCGCATCCCGGAGCTTCGCCGCGCGCTCGACGCAACTCACCATCCCGCTCTGCTTATCGTGGACACGATTTCCTCTTTGGCCTCGGTTGACTATCGCCACGACGAATGGGGTGTCGACGTCACGATCGCCGGTTCGCAAAAGGGCCTCATGCTTCCGCCGGGGATGAGCTTTCATGCAGTGTCGGAAAAGGCGCTGCGCGCGAACGAAAAGGCCCGCTCGCCCCGTTCCTATTGGGACTGGCAAGAGATGCTCAAGCCGAATCGCAGCGGATTTTTTCCGTACACGCCGCCGACGAATCTGCTCTATGGCTTGCGCGAAGCGGTGCAGATGCTCAACGAAGAGGGGCTGCCCAACGTTTTCCGCCGGCACGAGCGCCATGCGGAAGCGACACGCGCGGCCGTACGCGCCTGGGGGCTTGAAATCGTCTGCGAGGAGCCGCGCGAATATTCGAATTCGCTGACGGCAGTTTTCATGCCGGAGGGACACGATGCGGACAAGTTGCGCGCCGTGGTTCTCGAACATTTCGATATGTCTCTCGGAGCAGGCCTTTCCAAACTTTCCGGAAAGGCGTTTCGCATCGGGCACCTCGGCAGTTTCAACGATCTGATGCTCGCCGGGACGCTCTGCGGCGTGGAAATGGGCCTGCGGCTCGCGGGCGTTCCGCATCGCGAGAACGGAGTTCTGGCGGCCCTGCGTTCGCTCGAGCCCGCCGCCAAGAAAGTGGAAACCGCGCCCATCGGCCGGTGATCGCGCCACTGCGATAGCGACGGCGTTTCATCCAAATTTCTCTTCCTGCCTGAGAAATCAAAGGGTGCAACGCCAGAAAGCTCTGAGATTCCCTCTTCAGTGCGATGCTCGAATCTTAGGGATTCCTTAGAAAGCGCTTTCAAAAGCTCAAAAATCACATTGCTGTTTCTCAACCGGCTGATATAATTTTCGTTACCCCTTCTATTTTTCTAATTGCCTTGCGTGCAGACCTCTCCTTGGCATGAGGAGCCCGTTTGAACATTGTCGTCTCCGGCGCTAATTCGAACGTTTACTTGCCCGATCCGGGAGAGAACGAATGACCATCCCGCTTCGCGTGTTGATCATCGAAGATTCACAGAATGATTGCGATTTGCTTCTAGGAGCCCTGTCTCGGGGCGGCTACGAGGTAGCCCATGAGCGCGTCTACAGCGAAGCGGCACTTACCGCCGCGCTCGAGCAAGACCCTTGGGACATCGTGATCTCCGATTACTCCATGCCCGGATTTAAAGGCACTGACGCCCTGGCGATGGTGCGCGGCAGCGGCCTGGACGTCCCGTTCGTGTTTTTCTCCGGCACGATCGGCGAAGAAATCGCCGTCAACGCCATGAGAGCCGGGGCCCAGGATTACGTCATCAAGGGCAAGTCCGCGCGGCTCCTGCCGGCCATCCAGCGGGAGCTGCGTGACGCCGAAGTCCGCCGCGAGCGCAAGCAGATGGAACAGCGCGTGCGGCAATTGGAGAAATTCGAGGCGCTCGGAAAATTGGCCGGCGGAGTGGCTCACGATTTCAATAACGTGATCGGCGCGATCATGGGATGGGCGGAAATCGGAGCGGACCGCGTTCCTGCCGGAAGCCCCGAATCGAAGCTGTTCCGGAGCATACGCGATCAGGCGGACCGGGCCGCCGGCCTGACGCGCCAGCTTCTGGCCTACGCGCGGCGCCAAATTCTAGAACCCAAGAATATCAACTTGAATCAGATGGTCACGGAAACGACGGCGTTTCTCCAAAAAGTCATCGGGGAACAAATTGAAGTGAAGACGGTACTCGCGGCGGACCTCGGTGTGACGCGCGCCGATCCCTCGCAGATCGAACAGGTGCTGATGAATCTTTGCTTCAATGCGCGCGACGCCATGCCGAAAGGCGGCCAGTTGCTCATCGAAACGCGCACGGTTGACCTGGATGAACCCGCGTGCAAGCGCCGTGCGGACGTCCCAGCGGGGTTATATATCCGGCTTTCGGTTTGCGATACGGGCGTTGGGATGGACCGCGCGACGATGGAGCGCATCTTCGAACCCTTTTTTACGACGAAAGAAGTTGGGAAAGGCACGGGCCTAGGCCTTGCAACGGTCATGGGAATCGTCCAACAGCACGGAGGGTTCGTCGACGTGTACAGCGAAGTAGGGATGGGAACGGCGTTTCGGGTCTATCTTCCGGCGAGCGAAGGCAGCGTCGAGCCGTTGCGCCAGTCGGATGAAACTCTCGTCCGGGGAGGCACCGAAACGATTCTCGTCGCCGAGGATCACGAGGGCATGCGCGAAATGGCGCAAGAAATTCTGGAGACCCTCGGTTACCACCTCGTGATTGCGTGCGACGGAGAAGAAGCGGTCCATCTGTTTACGGCGCACCAGAACGATATTGCGCTCGTGATCCTCGATGTGATCATGCCGAAACGCGATGGGACCGATGTGTACGAGCGGATCAGTGGGATCAAGCCGGGCGTTCCGGTCATCTTCGCTTCGGGCTATTCGGATCATGGGCCGCAACTTGCTGCCCTGGCTGAGAGAGGCGCGACGATCCTGCAGAAACCCTACGGCTCGAAAGTCCTGGCGCGAAAGGTGCGCGAACTTCTCGACGAGGTCAACATGACACAGCCAAGCCGTGGATGAACACCGCCCTGCGCGCTGGGGCCCGCTCATCCTCCATTGCCGCGTTTTTCCGCAAGCGGTGGCGGCTCGTTCATGACCAGCCAATAAAGCCCCAGATGCCATGCGGCATCGACAAATTGAACGAAGTCGACGGGTTTGCGGACGAAACTGTTTGCACCCAGGTCGTAGCTCGATATCACATCCTTTTCCTCTCGGCTGGAAGTGAGTACCACGACCGGGAGACGCTTGGTCCGGTCGTCCGCGCGCATTCGCCGCAGAACTCCCAAACCGTCAAGTTTCGGCAGTTTCATGTCCAGCAATACGACGTCGGGCATCCTGGAAGGCTTGCGATTAGCGTGAGGGCCCGTTGAAAAAAGATACTGGATGGCTTGCTCGCCATCGTGGACCACGACGATTTCGCTCACGACCGTACTTTTCTTGAAGGCGCGCAAAGTCAGTTCGACATCGTTGGGATTGTCTTCCACGAGCAAGATGACGCGGTTTTGGATCATGGCCGCCCTCCCGTCCGGTCTTGCGGAATCGTGAAATAAAAGGTTGCACCCTGGCCTACGGCACCCTCCGCCCAAATTCGCCCGCCGTGGCGATCGATGATCCGGTACACGGTCGCGAGCCCAATCCCGGTGCCGGGAAAGTCGGAGTCGCTGTGCAATCTTTGGAAGGGCCGGAAAAGGTTCTCCGCATACTTCATTTCAAAGCCGGCCCCGTTGTCGCGAACAAAAAACACGGCGCCTCCTTCCTCGTGCTTGGACCCGATCTCGATTTGCGCCTCCGGAATTTTTGCCGTGAATTTCCACGCGTTCCCAAGCAAGTTGTCGAAGGCGATCCGCATGAGTCCGGCGTCCGCCTCCACGAGGAGCCGCTCGGCGACGCGCAGTTGCACTTGGCGTTCGGAGTCCTTACTCTTTAACTCTTCGAACACAGCGCAGGCAATGCTCGAAAGATCGATTCGCGCCCGTGTCAAACCGGCACGGCCGACGCGCGAAAGCAGCAGAAGGTCATCGATGAGTTGGCCCATGCGCTGCGCCGATTCGCACACGCGGCGTAGATAATCCTGTCCCTTCGCGTCGAGATGGTCCGCCTGGTCCTGAAGCAACAGTTGGCTGAATCCATCGATGCTGCGAAGCGGCGCGCGGAGATCGTGTGAGACGGAGTAGCTGAAGGCCTCGAGTTCGGCGTTCTTTCTTTCCAGTTCCTCGACGAATGCCGCGCGTGTTTCCGCAAGCTCCCGGGCAGAATGGGCTCTGGCGATTTCCAGTTCCTTTTGGAGAAGCTGCTCGCGAATATTGCGGTTTTCGTCCTCGAATTGTTTCCTGCGGAGCTGCGCCCGCACCCGTGCGCGCAGCACTTCGAGATCGCTCGATTTTGCGATGTAATCGTCGGCGCCGGCGTTGATGCCCTCGATCATGGCACCTTCTTCCTCGAGCGCCGTGTGCATGATCAAGGGAATGTCGCGCCAGGCGGCCGCGCCTTTGATGCGCCGGCACGTTTCCTGGCCGGACAGTCCGGGCATCACCATGTCCAGGAGAATGCAGTCCACCGCTTGAACGGAAAGCAGTTCGAGCGCTTCCTCTCCGGAACGCGCCGGGACCACGTCGTAGCCTTCTTCCCGCAGCTCGGAGGCAATCTCGTGAAGATAAGTCAGGCTGTCGTCCACCGTCAGAATTCTTTTCGGGCCAAGCAAGCTGGAAGTCGATCCGACCGCGGACGGGGCTCCGGAAGAGCGCAAGACCGCGGTCACGCGCGCGAGAATGATTTGCGTGTCTTCTTCTTTTCGCACGTAGGCGTCGGCGCCTGCTTCGAGCGCGGCCAACTCTCCGCTGCGTTCCTCCGACGCCGTCAGCAGGATGCATGGAGTGCTGCGGAGGACGGCATCGGCCCTGATCCGCCGGATCACCGTTGATCCGTCGATCCCCGGAAGCACGCCGTCCACAACAATTGCCGCTGGGCGCGCGTCCACCGCCGCGCGCAGGCCTTCTTCTCCCGTTCCGGCGGTGACCACAGAATACCCGGACGATTCGAGCACGGACTTGAGTTCCTCGCGAAAGGTGGCGCTATCGTCGATCACCAGAACAGTTCGCGGCTTCGCGGATTCACCCAATGGGGCCGCCTTTCGCAGAAGTTCGCGCGCGCGGGCCACCACGTGGGACTGGTCGTACGGTTTTCCGACATAGTCATCGGCGCCGGTATTGAGCCCGCGGACGCGGTCTCTCACGTCCGCCTCGGAAGAGAGCAACAGGATAGGAGTGTGCGCCGCGGAGGGAGTGGACCTGATCTCGCGCAGGAATTCGATGCCGTCTCCATCGGGAAGCAGCACGTCGAGAATGATCAGCGCAAACGAATTCACCGATAGGGCCTGGCGCGCTTCGGATAAGGTCGAGGAGAAGGTGGGCGTAAAGCCGGCCATCTCCAAAGCCTCGCCCAGGTCCATGCGAACCGTCAGGCTGTCGTCCACGATGAGGACGCGCGGCTTCAATTCTTTCTCCTGACTTCGGCTTCGTGCGCAACAGCGGCCAAGGCCGGAGCAATTTCGTTCAGGGAAAGAATGCGTTCCGCGGCGCCGATTTGGATGGCCTCTCTCGGCATGCCGAAGACGACGCAAGAGGCTTCATCCTGTGCAATCGTCAGGGCTCCCGCGTGGCGCAACGCAAGCAAGCCCACGGCTCCATCCCTGCCCATTCCCGTCAGAAGGCAGGCGGCCGTTTGGCCGCCGAGCTCTCTCGCGAGGGATTCGAAGAGGACGTCGACGGAAGGGCGACAGGAATTCCTTTCCGGATCGTTGGTGAGCCTGAGTCTTCCGCGCTGCACGGCAAGATGCGAGCCCGGTGGGGCCATGACCACGGCAGCCTTGCCGACGGTCGGCAGCAATTCACCATCCTCGGCATAACGCACGCGCAGTGTTGAAAGTCCATCGAGCCACTCGGCAAACGCAGCGCTGAAGGGATCACCGATGTGGATGACGAGAAGAATAGGAATCGTGAAGTTGGGCGGCAACCCGCGAAGGATTTCCACGATCGCCGCGGGGCCGCCCGTCGATCCGCCGATCGCAATGACGCTTTTTCCTCCTGAGCCGGTTACGGGTGTCACGGGAGCCGGCATACCTGGATTTTGTCCGATTGGCCCAAGACGGCCACGAATATGGGTAATGACGCGTATCCGGGACACAACCTTGACCGATGACACCAGGCCTCGTTCCCACACTCCGTCCGGATCGTGGCCTGAAGGTTTCTCGAACACGTCTACCGCCCCCGCCGCCAGCGCGTCGTACGTCTTGTAAAGCTCTCCGCGATTTGTCGATGACGAAACGACGAGGATCGGCGTGGGGCAGTACGCCATCACGTACTCGGTAACGGCCACGCCGCTCATGACCGGCAGCATCATGTCGAGCGTCATCACGTCAGGACGCAACGTCCGGCACAACTCAATGGCACGTTTTCCGTCTTCGGCTTCGCCGGCGACTTCCAACTCCGGATCTGCGCTCAAAATCTCGATCAGATGTTTGCGGGCCGTGAGTGAGTCGTCGACCACAAGGACACGCGTCTTCGTCATGTTTTATCCCACCAACTCGCGGGTCATCCGAAGCAGAAACCCTTGGTCGAATTCTCCCTTGACGATATAGGCGCGCGCGCCAACCTCCTCGCCGCGCCGGCGGTCTTCGATAGCGTTTCGTGAGGTGACGAGAATCGAAGGCACAGCGCTCAAGCGCGCATCGGCCTGCGTGGACGAGACAAATTCAAAGCCGTCCATCCCCGGCATTTCGACGTCAACGAGGAATAGGCTGTATTGCTTTGCGCGCGCCTTGCCGAGGCCTTCCTCGGCGGAGGTTGCAACCTCCACTTCGTATCCCGCTGACTCGAGGATGCCTTGCTCAAGCATGCGAGTGGTCAGCGAATCATCGATGATGAGCACGGGAGCCCGTTTCTTTGAAGCAGTCTCCGGCAGAGGAGCGCGCCCGAGCTGCGCCGCCCCGACCAGCCCTTCCGGATCGAGGACGAGCTGAGGATCGCCCTCTTCATTCAAGGAAGCGCCCGTGACCATGGCGTCCCCTGCCGTCAGTGCAGGCAGAGATCGCACCACCACGGTGGTCGTGCCGAGCAGCCGGTCAATGCCAACGGCGGCCATGCCGGAGGACGCTTCGACGATGACCGCCGACCAGAAGCGCCGCTTCGGTTCCTCCGCATTTTTCTTGCGCAGCGCCAGCGGCAGGTTCAGAAATGGTAGAACCTTTCCTCCGTAGACGACGGAATCTTTCTCGGCCGAATGGGAGATGTCCTGCACCGCGAGCCGCATGGCCTGCCGCACGGAATCGAGCGGCAGCGCGGCGACGATCCCGCCGGCATCCACTTCGAGCGCCGCCAAAGAGGAAAGAGAAACGGGGACGGAAATCTCGAGAGTCGTTCCATTTCCCGCTTCGCTGCGCACAGTAACTGTGCCCTTGAGCCGGGCTGTTGTTTCGCGCACGACGTCCAAACCGATTCCCCGGCCCGACACTTCGTCGACTGCGCCGGTCGTCGTGATTCCACCTTTCATAAGGATCTTGACCGCTTCATCGAGACCGAGCCCGGCACCCTCGGACGCGTTTACGAGGCCCCGGCGAATCGCGGCGTGGCGAACGGCATCGATGTCGATTCCGCGTCCGTCGTCGCGGCAAAGGAAAACAACGCGGCTGCCCCGCTGCTCGACGCGCAGAGTGACGCGCCCCTGAACAGGCTTCTTTCCCGCGAGGCGCTCCTGCGGCAGTTCGATGCCGTGGGCCACCGCGTTTCGAACCACATGCAGCAGGGCATCGCGGAGGGCCGCGAGCACGTGCGCGTCGAGGCGATTTGCGCCGCCCGACGATTCGAAGATCACTTCTTTGTGAAGCGACTGAGCGGCATCTCGCACGGCACGCTCGAGAGAAGGGAACACCGTCGCCGCAGGCAAGAGACGCAAACGATTCGTTGCGTCCCGCACCTGTGCGAACTCTGCTTCGGCCTGATCGACTCCCGCGGCGAGGCTGCGCCCGAGACGCTCGAGCTGCGCGCGCAAGTCGTCGGCGATCGTGCGGACCTTCGAGGCGTTGCCAATCGGGCGGTTCCCGTTCGGTTCGGTCTTGAGTTGCAGGGACACGTTGTCGAGCAAATTGCTGGCGAGTTGGCGCGCCCGGTCCAGGTTTTCCAATTCGCGCCGCAGGGCCCGAAGCTGCACGGCAGCTTCCGAAACGCCTTCGAGCAGCGTGTCCATCTCCTCGATATCGACGCGCACGGTTTCGAACACTCCCTCGACCGCCGGCCGGGACGCTTCTTTTTCGGGCTCCGCAGTCGGCGTGTCCAGAGACGCCACCTTCGCGGCGATCGTATCGAGCAGGCCCAGCGCTTGGTTCGTGCGCTCTTGCGGAATGGGGTCACGCCCATAACGAAAGGGCGCGAATGCATCCTCGATGGCATGCGCGAGCTCCGCGATTCCGGGCTGCTTGACCACGCGTGACGCGCCTTTTAGTGTGTGCGCCAAGCGCAACAGGCGCCCGACGACGTCCTTGTCGTTCCCGCCACGCTCGAGTTCGAGCACAGCTTGGCCCAAGCCCTCCAGGAGCTCGCGAGCCTCGATGCGAAAATATTTGTATTGGTCTTTTGCCATTTTTCACGCGCCCGCCGTCGCTTGAATCAAACGGATCAACTCGCGCGACAATCCGGCGAGTTGCCCTGCCGTTTGCAAAGTTTGACCCGAGCTCACTTCGGTTTCCTTGGCTGCCTTGGCCACGTTGGAGACGGCGATGTTGACCTGCTCGACGGCGGTGGCTTGCTGCTTGGTGCTGAGCTCGATCTCACGCGCCGCCGCCGTGGTCGTTCCGAGCAAGTCGGTGATTTGCTTGAGTGCCGCGGTGACTTCCACGAATTGCCGTGCGCCGAGGTCCACCGCTTTGGAGCCGCCCTCCGTCGCCATGACTGTCGTGTTCACCGCCGCGCGGATTTCTTCGATGAGGCTCCGGATTTCCTTGGTCGAGCCGCCCACGCGGTCGGCGAGCTTGCGGATTTCGTCCGCCACCACCGCAAATCTTTTTCCGGCATCCCCGGCTCCTGAGGCTTCGATCGTCGCGTTGATTGCCAGAATATTGGTTTGCTCGGCGAGCTCGTTGATGATTTCGAGAATCCCGCCAATTTGCTGCGATTTTTTGCCGAGATCGAGCATGTGGGTGACAATCAGATCCACCTGCCGGCGGATGCCGCTGACGGATTCGTGTGTTTTCTGCGCCGTGTGGTCGCCCGCTCGCGCGGCGGAAGACGTTTCTTCTGCGACGTGAGCGACTCGTTGCGCGCTTTCCGCGATTTGCCGGGAAGTCGCGAGAAGCTCGCTGATAGTTGTCGTGATTTCCGTCATGGCCGTCGCCGATTCCTTCGCGCCGGACGCCTGCTGATTCGCCGCCGATTGAAGCTCGGCTGACGAACTTTGCACGTGCCGGACCGCCGCTCCAATTTGACCGGTGAGAGAACGCGTAATGAGGAATCCTGCGCCCGTAATAAACACTAGGCAAAGCAGCGTGCCAAAGATGATGGTCGACCGTGTGCTGCTCGATGCGGCTTCCACTTCATCAGCGCGCAACTTGAGCGCGTCCCGTTCCTCGCGGTCCATTTGCCCCAGAATTTCGCGAAGATCGTCCATGTCCTTCTTGCCCCGCCCTGTCCGAATCTCCTTCAGGGCTGCGTCGAAGCCCTCATTTCGCCGCAAGTCGATCGTCAGTTTCAGCTCGGCGAGCTTCGCCGAGATCATCGACTCCGCCTGATCCAAGCGCTTTTGCTGGCTGGCATCGCCGATCGTCAGATCCCGCAGTTCCTTGACGTCCTTGTCCAGTCCCGCGACGCCGCCGCTGTACGGCTCAAGGTAAGAATCGTCGCCGGTGATGACAAAACCCCTTTGGCCTGTTTCCGCATCTTTCAGCAGGCTGAGCACCCCCGCGATGTGTTCCAAGACCTGGTGCGTAACCGCCACCGAATGGCTGGTGCTCGTGAGCGTCGCAATGCTCCGATACGCCACGGCTCCGATTCCCAGCAACAGCAGAAAGGCAAGCGCGAATCCTGCAGCTATTTTCCGCCCGAATGTCCACATATCATCGCTCCTTAGAAATGTCGTTCCGACTGCAACTGGCTTGAATTGTTTTCTTGATGAGAGGAATGCTGACGACCGCGCGCGCGACGCCCGCCGCTTGAATCACGTGACGCACGTGCGACAGCGGGCCGCCGCCCTGCTCGACCGCGTAAAGCCGCGCAACGGGACTCCGGAAATAGCCTTCGAATTCGCCGAACGCCAGGCAGAACACCTCGTCGGTCCCGCAGATTGCCAGCCAGCGGTGGTGGCCCCCTTCGACGCCGTAGCCAAGCAGAGCCGCCAGGCTGTACACCGGAACGAGCGCGCCGCGAATGGCGGAGATTCCGAGCAGTGCGGGAATAGGGGTCGCAATCGCGACGATTTTCCTGTCCCTCGCCAGGCCCGCAATCTCATTGATTCGGATTGCGTATGCGTCTCCCGATACCCGAATGGCCAGCAGGCTTTCGAATTGTTCCTCCGCGCCCAGGAGAGCCGGAGCCCCTCGTGCCCGATCGAACGTGTTCCGCAGGTCCGCAGCCCTACTTCCGAGCAATGTCGGCGTACTCAAGCGTCACCTCGACAGGAGCGGAATTCCGTGCGACAAAACTCGACGAGGGCCTCGCGTGTAAATCCTCCCCCAAAGAGAAGAATTCGGGATGCGTCCTCGCGATCGAGAAGAGACAGCGCCCGCTCGAGTTCTTTTCTTGCCTTCTCCACGTCTGCCGAGCGCTTGGCAATCAGCCCGAGGTGGAGATGTGGCATCGCAAATTCAGAATCCAAATAGCTGGCGGCCTGGTCGTGCTGCACGGCGCCTTCCCGGTCGCCCGCATGCTCACGGCAAAGCGCCATCAGGTAATGTGCGCCGGCATTCAGTTCGTCAAGTTTCAGAACGTGCTGGCAAACCTTCTCGGCTTCGAGCAAATCGCCTCCATTGGTGAGAAGAGCGGCGATCAGGAGTTGCGTGTCTGGATCGGTTCCTGACTCGGCCGGAAGAGAGCGCAGAAGTTCCATCGCTTCGGAAAATCTTTCTTCGCGCAACAACTCCAGGGCAAGCATGCGATCGCGGCCTGCCGAAAGATGTGCGGGCGCTGGAGTGGGTGCACGGACGGCCACACTCTCCGGCGCCTCTGCGGTGGGCACACTCACGCTGCCCGTCAAGGTCGCAATGCGCTCAGAGGCGCGATGGATCGTGTTGAACCAGGAATCGGTGGGGTCATCGACCGCGGGTGCAGATTTTCGGAATCCTCCGTTGCCGGCGGGCGCCAGAAGGAAATGATCCGCGGAGTTGGCCTCGTCGGTCTCGCGGCGCTGGTAGTAAAAAGTATCGTTCGTGTGGCATAGGTGGAATTCCTGGGAGACGGCACGAAGCGTTTCTGCATGTCCCAGGAAGAGGAAACCTCCCGGGGCGAGAGACGCGGCGATACGCGCGACGATGCGGCGCGTTATATCAGTCGTGAAATACATCGTCACGTTGCGGCAGAACACGACATCAAACGCATTGGGTCGCCAGAAGAGAGGGTCTTCTTCGACGAAATTGCGTTCTTCGAACGTCACGGCCGATTGCACGGCCTGAGCCAACTGAAGCTCTTGGCCCTCGCCACGAAAATACTTCTGGCGCAAATCCGGAGACGTTTCACGAAGCGACCAAGTCGAGTACCGCGCCCGGCGAGCCCTAGCGATCATCGACGGATTGACATCGAAGCCGCGGATTTCGACGTTCCAGGACACAAGTTCCGGAAACCGCTCCCGCAAAACGATCGCGAGCGAATACGGTTCCTCTCCGGATGCGCATCCGGCGGAAAGGATTCGCAGTTGCCGCTCGCTGCCTCGCGCCCGGATTCGGCTGGGAATGACGACTTCGGAGAACGCCTGAAAATGTTCCGCGTATCGAAAGAAGTAGGTCTCGCCGACGGTCAGCTCTTTGGCTAGGGCGCATAGTTCTTCGCGCTCGTTCCCGGACGACGACATGCGCGCCTGATACGAAGAGAAGAGGTGGCATCCCGTGTCCCCCATCCGTTTCCGCAAGACATCCGCCAGGAAATCCAGTTTTCCATCGTCGAAATACAGTCCGAGGCGCCGGAGCACCAGGTCCCGGAAGCTTTCGATTTCGGCGGCGTCGAGTGCCTCGATCACAAAGCTGCCTCGTGCGGCGTCAGTGCCTGCCAGACTTCGGCGGGCAACTCCCAACCTTCCTGCAGAACCATCAGCATCTGTTCGTCGAGTGTGCCAATGGTTTCGATGACGTCCTTCGAAGCACCGCCCAATAGAGGAGCCAGCCCCTCGATTGTCGCGCCGACGATGTCGCGGACACCGACGACGGCGTTGACCGAGAGCGCGACCTGCCTGCCTCCCGCACGAAGAGTCACAAAGCGGCCGGCGGAGCCACTCGGCGTCCCGAGTACAAATCCCAAATCCACAACTGGGGTGGGGATTCCTCGAATGATCGCAACGCCCTGCACGAACGGCGGCGCGCCAGCCACCGGCTCGAAGGGGAGCGGACGCATCATCTCGATGACGTGTGTGAGCGGCAAGGCGCAGAAGCTTGTTTGGAGCGCCACGACAAGGGCTTTTCTCTCAGCGGCGTCACGGGCGATCATTGCTCCCCTCCTTTTTCCACGTTTGTAGCCAATCTTCGTTTTTTTTCGAATCGCCCGGACAAAGCCGAACGGTGCGTTTCGGCCGCTGATCGCCATAGCCGCGATGCGGGCACCGAAGCGATTGCCTGTGCGCGTCGAAGCGTCTTACGGAGGCAACGTTCCTTCGAAAGCGCACTCCGCAAGGTGTGCCTATCGGGCAATATTTTTAACTGGCATCGATTCAGGGTTTCGGTGGAAGGGAGGGGGTAATGCTGTCCGAACCCTGCTGAAGGAGCGCGGCTGGACTCAGACGCCAAGCCCCGACGCTCACGATGTTACGCCCGCGCGGCGGAGTGATACAACGGAAAAACTGCCGCCATGATTAACCGTGCAACAGATCGTCTCGAAAAGAATGTTTGTTCCTGCCGTGAAATCCGGCGCAAAAGCTGGGTCCAGCGCTGCGCCGGATGGGCTTCGACCTGAGCCGGTCCGTAGACACTGCAAATCGGTGGCTGGTCCGGGGCGCAAACCTCGCCGCTACCGCAGGTGCAGAAGTTTCTTGGCATTTCCCCGCAGGACGCGATCCCGGTCCGCCGGCGGCAGGTGAAACTGGTCGAGGACTTCATTCGGGTACTGGACGTCCTTGGCGGCAAATAGATCCGTGCCTACGACGATCCTGTCGATTCCGACCATGCTGACGAGGAAACGGAAGGCCTCGGGATAATAGATCAAATAGTCGTAATGGAATCGCCGGATGTAATCCTTGAACGGATGTGCCAGCGTGACCTGTGCTCCGTTAAAGTGATACAAAAAGTGCTCGATCCGCCCGGCGAGATAGGGGAACGTGCCGCCGGCATGCGGCAACACCATCTCAAGCTTGGGATACTTGTCGAGCGTGCCCGTCGCGATGAGCTTGCTTGCGAGGACGGAATGCTCGATGCCGGCGTCCAGGCCAGCGGAAAGGTAAATCGGCCCGTCGGTCCGGTTCCCGCCGTAACTATTCGCTTGGCCGTCCATCTGGTGAAATATGATCGGATAATTCAGCTCCTCAATTCGCGCCAGTACCGGCTCAAAACCCGGATCCATCACATAATCGTGCCTTTCCACGGAGTCGGGAAGATGAACAGCCTGCACGCCCGGTTTTCCGGCAACTCGGTCCAGTTCTTTGAGGCAAAGTTGAGGATCGCGAACTGGCATTTCGACGGCCACAACAAAACGGTCGGGATGCGCCATATGCGCTTCGATTCCCGCGTCGTTGATGATCTGGGCAAGATGCGCGCCCTGTTCCGCCGTCGTTCTTTGCCACGGCATGGCGCCGGAAAGAGTCAGGCAATGCATTTCTACGCCGTGCTCATCCATCCATTGCAGGCGTTTGTCGAGATCGAAATCGAGCGGATAAGGATTGGCGAGCGGTTGTCCGATGTCGGCGAGGGCCTTGTTGTACGGTGCGGGAGACCAATGCGAGTGGCAATCGATCGAGATCGGCTTGCCGGCGCCAACCTTTCCTGGATGCGCGTCCCACCACGGTACACGGCTCTGTTGCGCTTGCGGCGCGGCGCTCGAAGCGAGCGCGGTTATCATCGCTCCGGCGCCGCCGGCACCAATCTTCAGGAATTCTCGCCGTCCGATGGCGGAAACTGTCAGCGGCGCTTTGGAAATTTTCATCATCGTCCTCCCGGTTGGCAAGCCTGTGCGATGCGTTCGTCTGAAATCGTGCGCTGCAATCGGACGGACCGGCGTGCACATCCGACCCCTGATCCTTGCGCGGTGGCTAAGCTACGCCACCAGTGACTCTGGATACAAGGATAAATCCGTGATTTTTGAAATTTTGCGCTGCCTCTTCTGCGCCGCGGGAGCCAATCTGATCAATCAATAAGAAAGTCGGAATATCGATGATTGCGGCGCGCCCGATTTATGCTAGCCTATTGCCACGGAATACATTCTGAGGGGCGCAGGCATGAATCCCGTGAAACGAAGCACGAAGGCAAGTGCGTTCATTCTGCTATTGTTGCTCGGAGGACTGTTTAGCATACCGGCAACGGCGCAGGAAGATCCGACCGGCGAGTGGTCGCCCCGGTTCCACGAAGACGAGCCGGAGCGCATTCCAGGCCCGGAAATCGGCGACTATCTTGGACTGCCCATTAATCCGGCGGCGCGTTTGCGGGGCGACAGTTGGGATGCCGCTCTGATCGAATTGCCTGAAAACCAGTGCAGACCGCACTCCTCCGATTACGAATGGCGCGGCCCGGCGCAGCTCCGAATCTGGAAAGAAGTCGACCGTTCGACGCAGCAAACGATTGCGTATCACACGCATCTAGGCGTCTGGGCCGTTGAGCAAACGATTTGGATGGATGGGCGCCCGCACCCGTCTCCGAACGCTCCGCACACATGGGAAGGTTTCTCCACGGGGAAGTGGGAAGGCGACATGTTGGTGGTGACCACCGATCACCTGAAGGAAAATTGGGTCCGGCGCAACGGCATTCCGCGCAGCGAAAACGGCAAGATAAGCACGCACATCATGCGCCATGGGAATTACCTGACCGTGGCGATCGTCGTGTATGACCCGGCCTATCTCACAGAGCCGTTCATTCGAACCACCGACTTTGTGTACACACCGCAACAGCACATTGATCCGTACCCGTGCGAGGCGGTGGACGAAGTCGACCGCCCGGAGGGTGTTGTGCCGAATCATCTTCCCGGGAAGAATCTGTTCATCAACGAGTTCGCTGCAAAATACGGAGTCCCTCCTGAGGCAGCCAGGGGTGGCGCGGAAACAATGTATCCGGAATACATCGCCAAGATGAAAAGTATGAAACTCTTGCCGCGGCCTCCGGGAAAGCATGGCGACCGATGAGTGCGCAACGACAGGGACCTCCTAGAGCGTACCGGCGCGCATGGATCGTTTGTGCGTTCATCGCGACATTGGTCCCTGCAATCGCCGCGCCTGCCGCTCCGCAAAATGCCGGTGATCCGCCGCTCGAGGTTCTGCGGGTGCAGGGCAATGTCTACATGCTCGCGGGAGATGGCGGAAATATTACCCTGCAGGTAGGCAATGACGGCGTCCTGGTAGTGGACACGGGCCGCAAAGAAATGACCGATCAACTGATTCAGGCGATCCGCAAATTGTCCGACAAGCCGATTCGCTACGTCATTGACACGAGCGATGACCCGGATCACGTGGGCGGCAATGAGGCCGTCGCTACGATAGGCAAAACAATCGCCGGCGGCAATGTGGTGGGTAACATCGGAGAAACTGCCGGAAACCAGGCCACGGTCATCGCGTTTCAGACGATTCTCGATCGAATGAGCGCGCCCACGGGGAAAGAACCTCCCTATCCCGAGAGGGCGTGGCCGACAGACACGTATACCCTTGCAAAAAAAGATCTTTGGTTTAACGGTGAGGGAATCCGCGTCTTCCACCAGTTGGCGGCGCACACCGATAGCGACAGCTTGGTCATTTTCCGGCGCTCCGACGTGGTGAGCACTGGCGATGTATTCCGGTCGGACAGCTATCCAGTCATCGATCTGAAACGGGGCGGAAGTATCCAGGGTACCTTGGCTGGGCTGAACCGGCTCGTTTATGACACGACGCTTTCCGCCGTGATTCAGGGCGGCCCGACCAACGAGGGCGGCACGATGCTGATTCCGGGGCACGGCAGGATCTGCGATCAAGCCGACCTCGTGTTCTACCAGGAAATGGTCACGATCATTCGCGACCGTATTCAGGCCATGATCCAGGAAGGCATGACGCTCGAACAAGTTCAGGCGGCCAAGCCCACCATGGACTACGACCCTTTGTATGGCAAAACGACCGGCCCCTGGACGACCGAAATGTTTGTCGAGGCCGTCTATCAGAGTCTCAGCAAAAAAAAAGAAACACAGGAGAAGCAGTGAAATGTGGCGGCGATCCGAGACGGGTATGCGCATGGTACAATCCGCCGCATTCAAATTCACTTTTAATTTGGGTGAAACACTATGAATAGGAAATTGGCGACTTTGTGTTGCTTAGGCGCTTTGCTCTTTCTTCTGCCGCGCCATCCGGCGTACGCCCACCACTCCTTTGCGGCGACTTATTTTGTCGACCAGACGATCAAGGTGGAAGGAACGCTGAGCCAGTTTTTGTATCGCAATCCCCACTCGTTCCTCAAGATCGAGGCTCCGGACGACAAGGGCCAGATGCAGACGTGGTCGGTTGAGTGGGGCGGCGGCGCTCAGCTCGCCCAGTCGCATATCACGAGAGATACGCTCAAGCCAGGCGATCACGTGATCATCACGGGCAATCCGGGACGTGAGCCGACCGAACACAGGATTCGCATGCACAGCATCGAGCGTCCATCGGATGGATGGAAGTGGGAAGGTGTCATCCAGTGATTCGACGGAGCGAGCGAAGGCGGACCTCGGCGTCGCTACTGCTGGCGGCGGTGTTTGCGCTCGGGGCTTCTGTCGGTGCATCCGCCCAAGCGGCACGCGGCGCTCAAGTTCCGGACACAAGAACGCCACGCGTGATCTCTCCAATCGATCTGACCGGCTACTGGGTCTCCGTCGTAACGGAGGATTGGCGCTTTCGTATGATTGTGCCCGACAAGGGTGACTACGCCAGCGTTCCCATCACCGCCGAAGGCCGCAAGGTCGCCGACACTTGGGACCCCAGCAAGGACCAGGCCAGCGGCAATCAATGCAAGTCGTATGGCGCGGCCGCACTCATGCGTGTGCCCGGGCGTCTGCACATTTCCTGGGACAATGACAATACGCTGCGTGTCGACACGGACTCCGGTACGCAGACGCGGCTCTTTCACTTTGGCGGCATGGCGCCGCAGGGTATGGCCGCGGATTGGCAGGGCTATTCCGTGGCGAGCTGGGAGGGCCTACCGCTTCGGCCCGTCTTTGTGGGACCGGGACAAGAGAATGGGGAAGGGAAGGCGCCCGAAGGCTATTTGAAAGTGATGACAACGCATTTGCGGCCAGGATACTTGCGGAAGAATGGCGTTCCCTATAGCGCCAACGCAGTTCTTGAGGAATATTTCGACAGCTTTAAGGAGCAAAATGGCGACACTTGGCTCGTCGTCACCACAATCGTGACTGATCCTCAATACCTTATCCTTCCATTTGTCACCAGCTCGCACTTCAAGAAGCTCTCCGGCGCGGTGGGCTGGGATCCTACGCCATGCCGTGCGGACGAACCTCGGTAGCTGCGAAGTTGGATTGACACGCGATCCTTATCGGCTAGGCCAGCAGCGAACGCAGCATTTTCCGCTCTTCGCCGTTCGGATCGTTCACTACTTTGCATTCGTTATTGAGAATCATCGTGGCGCGTTCGTTGTTCGTGAACGCGGGCCAGTTTGGCATGCCTGTGTGGCTGGGATTTCCCGAGCGCGCAAATTCCGCCCAGGCTCCGCTGATTTGGTTCGAAAGGGCGTAGCGATCCTCTCCGGTACCCGTCATCGGTTTTCCCGCCTCGAGATTGCGGAAAACGAAGGGAATCTCGACCGTATGGAAGGCTCCCAGTTTTCCCTCGCGCACGGGTGACTGCCACGTGAAGTAATACATGTACACAGGCGCCCTTTGAGCAGCGGCTTTCCGCTCGGATTGGATCATCACGCCTTGCCGGAAGGTTGCGTCGGAAGCAACAATCAGCTCGAGATGCCGATTGGCGATGTTCGGCCGGCCCGCCCGGTATGCCGCGATCAGGCGGTCGACTTGCGCGTCGTCCGCCTTGCGCACGACTTGCTTTACCTCCTGATGCAGCTTCGCGTCATCGATCTCATCAAGCGGCTGATTCAGCAGGAATGCAACTTCGGTTTCGACCGTGCCGGTGAGCAAGGGAACGTCGGAGGAGATTTCCGGCGCCCTTGGATCGAATGGATCCGAAGGCAGCGTATGGCCGTCGGTCGTCGGCGCAAGCCTCAGCCCGGGATTACCGGGCACGCCTGCGCTGCCCATGGCCGTCACAAGCTGCTGCATGGGGAGTTTTTGCGCCTGATCGATTTGATTTGCCTTCAATCCCAGCTTGGCCAAAAAGTCTTCCGAGGACTGGGAAGCGTCGCCGCGAGCGACGCCCTTCACCGCCGAACCGCTTTCGACAATGGCGCGATGGAATAATCCCTTGGCCGACGGCATCGCCAGAAGAGTACTTACTTTTCCTGCCCCGCCGGACTGGCCGAAGATGGTCACGTTGCCGGGATCTCCACCGAAGGCGCTGATGTTGTCGCGCACCCATTCGAGTGCCGCGACGATGTCCATCATGCCCACGTTACTGGCATGGGCGTATTGTTCTCCGCCAATTTCGGCGAAGTACAGGAAGCCGAATACGTTCAGGCGATGGTTGACCCCGACAACCACCATGTCCTCGTTCTTCGCCAGGTTCGCGCCATCGTAAATGGTAAATCCAGCGGAGCCCACCGAGTAGCCGCCGCCATGCAGCCAGACCATCACCGGCCTCTTGCGCGCGTTGCTGGCGCCCGGTGTCCATACGTTCACAACGAGGCAATCCTCGCCCATGGGTTCCCTGCGATCCACAGCGTTCACTTCAGGAATCAGCCCGGCATCGGTTTGTGGGCAACGGAACCCCAACTCAAAGGCATCGCGTACGCGCGTCCAGGACCGCGGCTTCGACGGGGGCATAAAGCGGGCGCTGCCCGCGGTTGACGCGCCGTAAGGAACTCCGCGAAACGCAAGAACGCCGTTTTGATTCAGGCCACGAATTCTTCCAGCAGTGGTCTCGACCGTTGCGCCCGGTTTAGCGTCCACTGCGGCTGCCAGCGCCCCTCTCAGGTTGGCCGTCACAAGCATTCCCGAGGCCATTGCGCCGAATCCGATAAAAGATCGCCGGTCCATATGTATTGACTCCTCCCTTTTTCGATCGTTCGTGCCGGAACGATACGCTGCTCTCTCTTGCCATGCACCTAGATTTATGCCCCGAAGTGTACACTCTATTTTTTCCTTTGAAAACGATTGCCTTCAATCCTTTTGCCCACCTAAATGCCCAAAGGCCGTATAATCGCCGGCACCGGATCCCATCCCGTTGATCGCTCCATGAGGATTTGAAATCGCGTCCCGCTGAGCCGTAAAACGAAGGCGGTGAAAGGTAAAGGGGCAAATGTCGAACTCACCAGCTTGGGACAGCTCATACGAATGGAAAGCGGTGACGCTGCTCGGAGTGGGATTTGGTCTGGTAGGACTGGGCCGCTGGATCATTGCGCCGCTGTTCCCATTCATGATGAACGATCTGCGTCTGACCTATCAAGAACTAGGAAATTTGGTGGGTCTTTTGGGAGTATGCTGGGGCATCTTCGCCGCGCTTGCCGGTGGGCTATCCGACAAAATCGGCCGGAGGAAGGTGCTCATCCCCTCGATCCTTGCGTTTTCGATCCTATCTGGACTTTCGGGGTTTGCGACCGGATTTGTCAGTTTGATCCTGATCCGCGCCATGACAGGACTGACGGGCGGATCGTATTGCCCAACAAGTTTCGCGGCGACCAACGAGGTCTCCCTTCCCAAGCGGCGCGGATTCAACCAGGGCATCCAGCAAAGCGCGTTCGCGCTATTCGGTCTGGGTTTTGGGCCGATCATCGCCACGCAATTGATGGCGATTGTGCCGACCTGGCGCTGGGTTTTCTTCATCGTAGCTCTTCCATGCCTGATCGTGGGCGGGCTGATGATAGGGGTCATCCGGGATGTGCCGCTCGCGAAGGAACACTCCGAAGAGGCAAGAAAAGGCGGCTGGCTGGGGATCCTGCGCAGCCGCAATATCCTCCTTTCGATGGCCGCTCTCCTCTGCGCCATGACGGGCGTCTTTGTTTTGAGCGCAATGTTGCCGAATTATCTGGTGGATTATCTTCACTTGAGCGCCGGGCAGATGGGTTTTATCATCTCGGCGATCGGCTTCGGAGGGTTTGTCGGGCAGTTTGCCGTGCCGGGGCTCTCCGATCTTTTCGGACGGAAACGGATGGCGATTCTGGGCTTTGTCGGGGCCACGATCATGACTCGTCTCCTGATCGCAACGGGATCCACTCCGATTTTGTTATTTGCTGGCCTATTCGTGATTTCGTTCTGTAGCCTGGGTCTGATCGCGCTTCTTACCGGCCCGATCGCGACGGAATCCGCGCCGGCTGGACTGGTTTCTTCGGCGATTGGGATTGTGGTGGCGGCAGGAGAAATTTTCGGCGGAGGAATTGCACCGTCCATCGCGGGATTTATCGCGGAGCGTTACGGCATTCAGAACATTTTGTATTTGGCTTTCTCCGGCGTGATGCTGGGCATTGTCATCTGCCTGTTTCTGAAGGAGACGGCTCCGCGGAAGATCGGCAGCAGCGAGCCCAAATCTTTCGAAATCGAGTCTTCCGTGCCGGGCTAGCTCTTCGCGGGCGGATGCAGCCATATTTTTTGTTCTTTCCGGGCGGCTATGCCTTTACAATGGGAAAACAAAAACAAACGGGAAAAAGGCACATTTGGATTTGTTGCGTGCGCAGACGCTGCGATGGGCATGGATCGGGCGATCTAGTGCAACCCGGGACGAGCCTCCGCAAGAGGGCGAATGGGAGAAGGGTTTTGTGGAGAATGGTTGCAAGGATTGGATTTACATCGATTTAACTTGCTTTTGTGACAAGGCTCGCCGATGCTAAATGGATTCCGGTATTGGATTTGCTTCTCTCGAGAGGCGAGGAATTTTCTCCCAGACCGTTTGCTCGTGCGCTGAAGTCGGGCGCGGATGGATGTATCGCTCGTTTGCTCGGCGTTCGTTCTGGGGTTTGCATCGAGAAAAGGCAAGGGCGCATCTGGGTGGCAGAAGAGGGGAGAAACCCAGATGAGCACGGGCGGCGTCGGGTGCTCCGCTCGCGTGAATTTGTCCAGGCGCGGGAAGCGGCTGTGCGGTTTCCGGCCTTCCAGGCGTGGGCTATTGCGGTCTACCGATTGAAACGTCTGTCGAGGAGTAAAACACAGCAGGAGTTTCCCAGGACCCATGTCTTTTCTTACTGACTTCCTACGGTGGTTATACAACACAAGTTTCAGCAATTGGCTCAGGGGATCGACGTGGCCAGAACCTATCGTTGAGTCCATTCATGTGCTGACGCTGACTATTTTCCTTGGCTTTACCGTGCTGCTCGATTTCCGGCTCTTGGGCATTTCCATGCGGCGAAAGCCCGCCTCGGAAGTACTCGCGCAACTGAATCCCTGGGTGAAGGCCAGCTTCGCGGTCATGATCGTAAGCGGGGTACTCCTGTTCTGCGGAGATCCCCTCGCGTTCTACACCACGATTTTCTTCAAGATAAAAATGATCCTGCTTGTGTTTGCCCTTGTGAATGTCATCTGGTTTAACTGGACGGCGGGCCGAACGATCGGCGAATGGGGAAGCGGTCCGGACACGCCGGGTGGCGTCAAGGCGATCGCTGTCATTTCGCTGGTATTGTGGATTGCAATCATCGCGGCTGGGCGCGCGATCGCGTACGCCCTTCCGCCTCCCTGAGGAGGCTTGCTTTAAATGTCCGCTATAAAAGATTTATTGATGGCCTTTTGCCAGTGGTGCGATTACTCGTTTTTTGGGCACGGGGTGCGCGACTCCGTCTGGCTCTTCCCCTTCATCGAGATTTTTCATCTTGTGGCACTCGGTATTTTGGGCGGCGCGCTGTTGATTCTCAATCTCCGCCTGCTGGGTCTGCGGTTTCGGGACGAGCGCGTCTCGCAGCTTGCGCACGATGTCCAACCGTGGATGGTGAGCAGCCTTGTGGTCATGCTGGTTTCCGGATTTCTGCTGTTTTCCTCCGAATCGGTGAAGATGTACGGAAACTGGGCCTTTCGCGCCAAGATGGTGTTCCTGGTGCTCGCGTCCCTGTTTACGTTTACGATCTATCGTAAGGTTACCCTCTCGGAGGAATCTGAATCGTCGCCGGGGATGCAGAGGCTGACGGCTGTGGTTTCGATCTTACTGTGGACCGGCGTCGGTCTTGCCGGGCGAGCGATCGGATACGTTTAGATCGAACGCGGGACCTCGACGGAAATCTTCCCGGAGCGAAGGAAAGGAGCGCCGCAGGCCGAGTCGGCCGGCGGGAAAATATCGATGATCCAGCATCTTTTTTCGCTGCTCCAGCATAATTCGTTGATTGTTTATATGAACACGACGGCGTCGGTCGCCGCTTCCCTCGAAGTGATCCACTACTTCAGTTTCTTCGTGCTGGTCGGCGCGACGGCGATCGTGGATTTGCGAGTTATGGGCCTCGCGGCCCGGCGTCAATCCGCGGAGCAGATTTCAGCTGCGGCTTTTCCGTGGGCGTGGACAGGCCTCGCGTTCGCCGTGCTCTCCGGATTCGTCATGTTCGCCGGTGACGCTGGGGACTATCTTCACAACGCCGTTTTTTATCGCAAATTGTTGGTTGTTTTGCTGGCGATCATTTTTGGCGCGGTGGTGCAGAGAAACGCAGGCAAGTGGGACCACCTGCCTGCGATACCCACCGGCGCGAAGCTCGTGGCGCTCGTTTCGCTGCTGCTATGGGTCGGGGCAATTTTGATGGGCGTCGATGTGCCTGCGATTACAGGGGTAGGCTAACCGGTTCTCGGAAAAGATCGGGGGTCCGCACACATGTATCACTTGCTCACAAGCTTTGCCAAATGGCTCCAAGACACATGGTTCGCCCAATCGATCCTAACTTCGAGCTGGGCTTTTCCGTACGTCCAAATGACGCACTTCACCGGCCTGTCGTTGTGGGTAGGTACCAACGTCCTGCTTGATTTGCGTCTGCTGGGCATCGGAAAAAAGCGCCAAACGGTCGCGGAGCTTCGCGACGCGCTTTTTTTGTGGAACTGGATCGGGTTTGGTATCGCGATTCTTGGGGGATTTTTGCTTTTTTCCCTCTCCGCCACGACCTACGTCAGGAATTCCGCGTTCCGCGTCAAGCTCGGCGTGCTCATCCCGCTGGGGTTGCTCCTGCACATCGCGAATCAGTGGAAATCACGCACCTGGAGCCAATCGGAGGACACACCCGCCATCGCCAAACTGGCCGGCCTTGTCGAGATCGTGCTCTGGATCTGCGTTGCGACGGCGGGCGTCTTGATACCGAGCTATTTTGCTCCCGGAGATGTGGGGTAACCGCAAGCTCGCCGGAAGGTTCTTTCGAATTTCGAAATCTTCGCGCGCAACGACTAGTTTTCGATGAAGTGCTCCCGCCGCTTGCAAAAGCCTGTCGAATCCTGTAGAGAAAGGATGCTCTCGCGGGTTCAGGGTCTATTCTCGCTTTTTCGCGCGCAACACCTTTCAGGGAGGCTTGAATGTCAAATGAGTTGGATGTCACGCGCAGAAACTTCCTTTTGGGCGCCGCGGGCGCGGCATTCGCTTTGGCCGCCAAGCCTGCAACCGGAGTGGCGAAGGAAACCGCCACCATCAGCAAAGAGGAATTCGAGCGCATGGTGACCGAGCTTTCGAATTGGGGCCGCTGGGGCAAGGACGACCAGATGGGCACCGTCAATCTGATTACGCCCGCGAAGCGCAAGCAGGCTGTGGCGCTGGTTCGCGAGGGCCTCAGCGTGTCGCTCGCGCACGATCAGTCGACAGAAAAAGCTGTGGACAATCCCGAGCCTTTGGGCCGCGTGATGATCAGCTCGGGCGACCAGCCCAACGCGGGCTTTGGCGCCGATACCTACACGATGAGTTACCACGGCCTGTACTACACGCATATGGATGCGCTCGGCCATTTTTTTTGGGACGGCCATACCTACAACGGGTACCCGAGAAATGTGATCAGCAGAAAGGGCGCGCAGAAGCTCGACATCGACGTTTTCAAAAGTGGCATCGTCACTCGCGGCGTCCTGATGGACATTCCGCGCCTGAAAGGTCTGCCCTATCTCGAGCCCGGGACACCGATCTATCCGGAAGACCTCGACGCGTGGGAGAAAAAGGCAGGCCTCAAGGTGGGGAGCGGCGACATGATTTTCATTCGCACGGGCCGCTGGGCGCGCCGCGCGAAAGTGGGTCCGTGGGATCTCGGAAAAGGTGTCGCGGGCCTCTATCCGACCTGCGCGCGATGGCTCAAGCAACGCGACGTCGCCGTCCTTGCGACAGACGCAATCAGCGACGTCATGCCCTCTCCCGTGACCGGCGTGGAAATTCCATTCCACGTGCTGACAATTGTCGCTCTCGGAACTCCGATCTTTGACAATTGCGATCTCGAAGAAGCGGGCGAGACGGCAAATCGCCTCCATCGCTGGGAATTCATGGTGAGCACTGCGCCGATGCGGATTCCCGCCGGAACGGGCTCGCCTCTGAACCCGCTGGCGTTGTTTTAAGCATTCAAACTAGAAAATGGCCGGCTGCCTAAAGGTCTTTGCCGGTCCTACTTCGTTTGCATTTGTTCTCCGCGCCGCCCGTTCCATGTTGCAATATGCGGAACTGGCTTCGCGATAGATTGAAGCCACGTTCATCCTCGATTCATCTTGCGCAAATAGCTTGTCCTGCGCACTCCAGACCGCGGCTGTTCAAAGTGTGCCAGCGGCGTAGCGGGCAAAGGCATGTCACCGGGACGGAACAAGTTTGTAATCGCTGCCTTCGGGATTCTTTGCTTTGCTCCCTGGCATGCGTGCTTTGGCGCCCAGGAAATGCCCGGTAAGGATTGCCCTCGCCCCCGCATTGGAAGCATCGTCCCCGAACCGGAAGACCTGCGCAGCCGGAACGGAGTGCTTCAAGTCGATCTCACGGTTCGCAACTACACGGAACCAGACGGCTCCGTTCGCTATTGTTACATTGACGCAGGCGGCAGGGAATCGCCCAATCTAAGACTCAATCCTGGCGATCTTCTCGTGCTGAATCTGAGGAATGATCTAAGAGATTCTGGTCACGATGCTGGGGCCGCCGCCCATCACCATATGCACGCGGATGCCGATGCGAACACAACCGTTTGTACGGACGGCCGAATGTCGGCGACATCCACCAATCTTCATTTCCACGGTTTGACGATTCCTCCGGTTTGCCACCAGGACGATGTTCTCAAGACATCCATTGAGCCGGGCGATCCGCCGTTCCAGTATAGGTTCCGCATTCCCCCTGATGAACCGCCAGGATTGTATTGGTACCACCCGCATATTCACGGGTTCAGCAAAGTGCAAGTGCTGGGCGGGGCCTCGGGCGCCATCCTTATCGAAGGAATTGAGCGTGCGAATAAAACTGTCGCAGGATTGCCGGAGCGAGTCCTCATCATTCGCGACCAAGACCTCGTGAATCCGAATGCGCCGCCTTCAAGATTGGAACCCGTGGTCCCGAAATTGCTGATCGATCGTGACGGAGACGCCGCCAACACAGGCACAGGCTTCGGCAAGCCTGCGAAGGATCTATCGATTAACTTTGTGCCTGTTCCTTATCCGGACTACCATCCCGCTGTGATCGAGATGAAACCGGGAGAGCAGCAGTTGTGGCGCGTCTTGAATGCTTCGGCCATTACGTACCTCAATTTGGCCGTCTTATTGAATCACACGCCTCAGCCACTCGGCCTCGTCGCTCTCGACGGCGTGCCGTTGAGCGAAAACGGCATGCCGACAGACTCTGTCGATTGGCAAACGCATCTCGGAGTGCCACCCGGGGCGCGCGTGGAATTCATCGTGAAGGGGCCACCGTCGGGCGTTTCGGGGCTTCTCGTAACGCGAAGCGTCGACACGGGGCCGGGTGGTGAGAACGATCCCAACCGCGCCCTTGCGACCATTGCAGCGTCGGAAAACGCGCCGGAGCCGCGCTCGAGGCTCGCCGCCGATCCGAAGCCGCTTCCGCCATCGCGCGTCCCGTGGCTCGGAACTGTGACTCCCGTGCGCACGCGACGGCTGTATTTTTCGGAAAAGCTGGAAGATCCGAAGAATCCCAACAGCGCGACGGTTTTCTATATCACGGTGGACGGCCAAACGCCTAAGGCGTTCGATATGAAATCCGGAGTTCCGGACATCGTCGCGAAGCAGGGAACTGTGGAGGATTGGATCATCGAGAACCGGTCCAACGAATTGCACGCGTTCCACATTCATCAGTTGCACTTCATGTTGCTCGCTTACCTCGGAAGGCCCATCCATGAGCCGTTTCTTCGCGATACAGTCAACGTCCCATACTTTGACGGCAGAGCCCTTGCCTATCCGAGCGTTCGATTGCGGATGGACTTCCGCGATCCCAATGCCGTGGGCACGTTTGTGTATCACTGCCATCTCTTAGAACACGAAGACGGCGGAATGATGGGATTGATTCGCGTGGAACCGGAGGAACACACGAAGAATCCTCAAACAGATTCCCATTAGCCCTCGAACAAAAAGCTTATCGGCGCAACGGCGCGTCACATGGGGATGCCGCACAAATGTCGGCAATCAAGATTGCACGCCGCTGAAAAGTTCCTCTGTGTTCGAATTGATATTTATTTCTCTGGCCGGACATCTCCTGCAACTTCAAATCGGCTTGCACCACTCGGAATCCGGTCGAAGACATGGCAATCCTGAATTTATTTTTCGGTTCACAGAAGAAACATCAGACTGCAACACGGAACGCTTATTACATGTCGCGCTACCGGGGAACTGATCCAATAGTTGTAGGAGGATGAATGTCGTCCCATCAAATTGCACGAAACGCGTTGTGTTGCCTGCGCATGGGGCTAATCTCCATTGCGCTTTTCCAGTTCACTCTTGGCGCTTCCTTGACCGGTGCGGCTCCGCATCAGGAGCCGCCCGACCGACAGACTCGCACACCCATCAAGCACGTGATCGTGATCATCGGCGAGAACCGCAGCTTTGACCACGTCTTTGCAACGTACGTGCCGAAGGACGGCCAGTCCGTGTGGAATCTGCTCAGCGAGGGAATCATCGAAGCTGACGGCACCCCCGGCCCGAATTTTTTTAAGGCGGAGCAGCGTGCTGCGATGGACACGGCGAGCGATGACTTCTTATTGAGCCCGCACAAAGAATCGTTCCAGGGTAACGTCTTGCCGGCACCCCTTGTCGGTGGGCCGACAGACTCGTACATCACGGGAGACAGCCTGACTCTCGCGCAGCAATCGGAAAACGGGCTGCCCGCGAACTATTACCAATATCTGATTTCCGGCGGCACCGGTCAGTCGTCCAAGACTCCGGACGCGCGCATCACGAATGTCAATTCGTTGCCTCCCGGTCCCTTCCAGCTGACGAATGGCGCGACGTTCGGCTACAACTCTTACGCGGCGAGCCCGGTCCATCGCTTCTACCAGATGTGGCAGCAACTCGATTGCAGTTTGGCGCATTCCAGCTGGGAAAATCCCTCCGGTTGCAATTCCAAATTGTTTCCCTGGGTAGAAGTCACCGAGGGAGCCGGCGCGAATGGATTGGCGCAGCCCGCGGACTTTAGCACCGAATATTCGGCTACCGCGACGACGACCGGCGAAGGATCGACGGCCATGGGTTTCTACAATGTCCAGAAGGGTGATGCGCCTTATTTCAAGAGTCTCGCGGACGACTACGCCATGAGCGATAACTTCCACCAGTCTGTTGAGGGCGGCACCGGCGCGAACCACATCATGTTCGGCCACGGCGATATGATCTGGTTCAGCGACGGCAACGGTCATGCTGCAACTCCGCCTCATAACGTGGAAGTCGCCTCCGGAACAGCAAACGCCGGCGTGGTCGACGAAATCGAAAACCCAAATGCCGCCTCCGGCACGAACAACTGGTACACGGAGGATGGATACGGCGGCGGGTCGTATGGCTCCCCTTCCTACGGCGGCGGGTCCTACACCAATTGCGCGGATCTATCTCAGCCCGGTGTCGCGGAGATCGTGCATTACCTACGGTCTCTTTCGCGGCCCATCAACCCCAGATGCGAGCGGGGCCACTACTATCTGCTGAACAACTACAACCCCGGCTATTTCGGCAACGGCAACAACGCGTTCACCGACACGAATGCAAACAATACCGTATTCACGATTCCGCCTTCCTCCGTGCCAAGCATCGGCGACGAGCTGAACGATCACAATATTTCGTGGAAGTATTATGGCGACCAGTGGAACAACTATATGCCCGATCCCTATCAGTTGAACTACGGGGCCATCGGCGCAAACACGGATGAGTACTGCAATATCTGCAACCCGTTTCAGTACGACACTTCCATAATGGCCAACGAGAACGTGCGTACCGCCCATATTCAGGACACGGCGAACCTCTATGAGGACATCCAAAACGGAACGCTGCCGGCCGTTTCGATCGTGAAGCCCAGCGGGCTGGTGGACGGCCACCCCGCGTCGTCAAAGCTCAACCTGTTTGAAGGATTCACGAAGAAGATCATCGATGCGGTGCAGGCCAATCCGTCTTTGTGGAAGGACACGGCGATTTTCATCACCTTCGACGAAGGCGGCGGATATTACGATTCCGGCTACGTTCAGCCGCTCGACTATTTCGGGGATGGCACCCGCATCCCATTGATCGTCGTGTCTCCCTTCACGAACGCGGGCCACATCTCGCACGAATATTCAGACCACGTTTCCATTCTAAAATTCATCGAGCGGAACTGGAACCTGGGCCCGATTACAAACCGTAGCCGGGACAATTTTCCCAACCCAAAGACGGAATGGGGCAATCCCTATGTGCCGGTCAACGGCCCGGCCATCAGCGACCTGTTTGATTTGTTCGACTTCGGTCAAAACGAGGGCGGCGGCCACTGGTAACTTCCGGCTCGAAGCAACCTGATCGCTGAAAAAAACAGAACGACAAGCAAGCACAAAGGCCGAAGCCGGTTCCGGTTCGGCCTTTGTGTGTTTTGCGAGATCGGGATTGGGCAAACGGACCTTGACTTCACAAGATGGCTGGCGTAAACGTCTTCGTGATACTCACAATGGAAATCAGGAAATCGTCGATCATGCAAATCTCCAAGAAAATATTTTTTGCCGTGGCGGCGCTTGCTTTGCTGGCCGCGCGCCTCGCGACCGCGCAGGACGCCGCGGCCACCCTGAAGGCGGCCAGCGAAGCGATGGGAGCCGGCAACGTGACATCGATTGAATACCAGGGCAGCGGATCGAGCTACAACTTTGGCCAGGCAATCAACGTTGCGGCGCCGTGGCGGCATTTAATTATGAAGAATTACGTTGCCGACATTCAGTACGGCGCTCGGGCCATGCAAGAGGAAATGGACCGTACGTTAGTCGACGGTTCCATGCCATTCGGAGGCTTCCATCAGATTCTATGCGTCAGCGGCAGCGATGCGTGGAACTTCGCGGGCGAGGTTCCGACTGCCGCGCCGGCGCCCGTCGCAGCCATGGAACGGCAGCTCCAAATCTGGCTCACGCCGATCGGTTTTCTAAAGGCCGCGGAAGAAAGCCGGGCCACGGTCAAGACGCAAGGCGCGAACAAAGTGATTACATTCACGACGGCCGATCATCACAGGGTGGAAGGCACCATCAACACGCAAAACCTTGTCACGAAAACGGAGACTTGGATCGATGACCCCGTGCTCGGCGACATGCCGATCGTGACCACATTTTCAAATTACGCCCGCTTCGGCGACCTAACGTTTCCCGCCAAGATCGTGCAGACAGAAGGAGGCTATCCCGTGCTGGAGCTCGCCGTCAGCGACGTCAAGGCGAATGCTGCCAAGACAATTGACGTCCCGGCGAATGTGCGGGGCGTGCAGGCGCCGCCCGTCGTAGTGAAGACGGAGAAGCTTGGCGATGGAGTCTGGTTTCTTGGCGGCGGCGCGTACAACAGCCTTCTAGTCGAGTTTGACAAGTACACGGTAGTGGTCGAGGGCCCCCTCAACGAGGCCCGTTCTGCCGCGGTGATTGACGAGGCGCATAAGCTGGTCCCGAATAAGCCGATCAAATACATGGTGAACACGCACAATCATTTCGATCACCTCGGGGGCATCCGCACGTTTGTCGCGGAAGGCTCCATCATCATCGCGCCTGGGCCAAACGTCGCCTACTACCACAAGATTCTGCTTCTTCCACACACGATCCACCCGGACCGGCTTTCGAGGTCGCCGAAGCCGGCCGTGATCGAAGGCGTGAAAACCAAGCGCGTGTTGACCGACGGAAAGCAAACGCTCGAGATCTACGTGACGCCGATCAAAGGCCACAGCGACGCGATGATCGTTACCTACAGTCCGGAGCTGAAGCTCCTCACAGAGGCGGACGCCTACGTTCCCATGCCGCTCAGCGCGCCGCCGTCTGCGAAGCCCGATTCCTACTTCTTGCCGTTTACCGTGGATTTGAACGAGCAGCTTCGGCGGCTAAAGCTTGATGTCGGCCCGATTGCGCCGATCCACGGCCGGATGACGTCCATGGACGAAATGCTGCGAATGATTGGAAAGTCCGGTGGGTAATGGAAAAGCGCCCGAGGAAGAATCAGCCGGCCCCCAAACCAGCCGTTACTGAATTTGGCCTTCCCACTTAAATCCATCTGCCGCGCGATTAATGGTCTTGAGGCGAATCCTGTGCTCCGAGGCAGTGCGTCCGGGATTGCCCGTCACGATCACCTGGTCACCCGGCTTCAGGGTGTCTCGCGTCACATTCGACTCGCTCAATTGGACGCCGCCCGCCCACTCGACGGCCCAGTTCTGCATCTGCCCTTTGTCGTCGGGTCCCTGTATTTTCAAAAATGAATGCGGATTGCGGAATAGAAATTCAGTGACCGTTCCCTTGACGGTGATGACCTGATCTACGTAATACGTTGCCGCAAATGAGTGGTGAGCGTATGCGCGGCCGCCTGCGAGCAATATCGCGGCAGCAAGGATGAGCAGAAGTTTCCGTCCCATAGCGATTCCTCCCCTGCGGACAACGAAACACTTCCGACAGTAGCGCAACCCTCTTACCTTATCTTGCCTTACAAGGCGTTGGCCGCCACCCGGAATCGTCCGCGAGTTTCTTGAAATGCGTACTCGTGACAAAGGGCGAGCTCAGGTAGACGGGGTCTAACACGACTGTCGTCACAAAAAGATAGGATACCCCACTCGGTTCGGTCGTGCGGGTAAAATATTCCGTCATCGTGGCGGTCGCACTATACGGAACGCCGTTTTTCCGCAGATATCCAGGTTTCATGCGGGTCGTCTCCGCCTTCAAATACCCGCCCTGGGGCGCCTCCCGACCGTTTCCAAGCAGCACCCAATTCGCCGCAGTGTACCCCTGCCATTCAGGGGGCCCCGCTGCGGGAGGCTTTCCGTCAAAATGAAAAAGCCGAGTTTGCGTGCCCGCGTCGAAATCAATCCGCAGGGTAGAGGGGTCCGCCCACGTGATGTGCAGGCGGCCGGGCATGCGCATGAGGCCCGCGGCACCATAGGCTTTGCATTGATTGCCGGAGGCCTCGTCGGCCGCCGGATTCCACGCTTCCGCGAGCTTTTTTCCGGCCTCACTCAAGGGGACCGCTTGAAAGTCACCCACGGGCGCCGTAAGCATCCGGTACCGCCAATCCTCGGTGACAAGAGACACCCAGTACCCGGTGAGGTCTTCCGGGGCGGCCGCCTCTGGATTAGGTGGAATCGGAGCGACAACGCGTCCGGGGATAAACGGCCCTGGCGTAACGCCTGGGCTCGATACCTGCCCCGACGAACCCGCCGGCCACACAAGCAGCACAACCGCGGCCACGAGCCAAGGTGCAATTCTCATCCTCGCGTTACTTTCGCCCATCCTGCTTTTCTCCGCCATCACGATAGAAAACTATTTTGCCGGGAGCAGACTCTTATAAACCGCATCGATAAAGTTGTCCGTCGTCCATGAACCGCTGTTCGCGCCGTACCGGGCTTCGTAATCCTCGGTTGGTTTCGAAGCTTTGATCTCCTCGAGCGTCTTGCCTTTCTTGATCAGGTTCTCGATTCGGTCGCGAATGATGACCACCATGTCACGGTATTCGAGGACGTCAAATTGATCGCAAATCCGCCCATGTCCGGGAATGACGTACGTGCCCCCTTCGACCTCCTGCTTCGCAATCGTCAAATCCAGAATGAGGTTCAGGCCATCGATAATCCCTTGGACGTTGCCCCCTCGAGCGATATCGATGACGGGATAGCGAGTCGTATCCAGGATGTCGCCCGCGCTGATCACATCCGAGCGCCGGAAGAAAACGATACTGTCGCCGTCAGTGTGCGCCGCCGGCACATGAATGATTTCGATTCCTTCGTCGTTGGAGAACAGCTTTTTCGGGCTGGCATGAAATGGATCCGAGGGCCAAGCCGTCTGCGGGTAAGAGGTTTTGCCGCCAAGCACGCCGTTCATCCGGTTGTAGGTATTTTCGTGGGCGATAATCTGAGCGCCGCGCTGCACATCCTGGGCGTTGAAGCCCACCACGGCGCCCTCCACCACCATGCCTGTTCTGCCAATCGTTTGGTTGCCGCCGACGTGGTCTGGATCGACGCTTGTATTGATAATGACGCGAAGCGGCATCTCGGAAATCTTGCGGACAGCTGCAAGGATTTGATCCGAGAATTGCGCGCTCCCGGTGTCCACGAGCAGGACACCCTCCTTCCCGGCCTGAACGGTGATGTTCCCCCCCGCGCCGGCGAGTAGGTACACGGTTCCTTGCACGGGCAGTAGCTCGATCCCAGTGCCGTCAGAATTCTGATTTTCTTGAGCGCGAGCCGCCCCAACCGCCATCACGATTCCCGCTAAAACGGCAGTTGCGAGCACCAGGGCCGCACATCTTGCGTTGAGGGATCGATTGAACACGTTTCCTCTCACCCGTCTTGGCTATTGATCCTGAATCGCTTTCCTTGCCGGCGGCTTAGGCATCTGCTCCAATTTCAGCTGGTACTCGGGATACATCGTTTCAGCCCCGCCCATGACGGCCTGCTCGGGGACGCCATACTGATCCGCGAACTCTTTGACAAACGGATTTTCCCCGGGCAGGTAGTGCGGCACGCGATTGTGGGGAAGGTCCGTGATCTCCTCGACAGGCTCGCATGAGTAGGTCCAGCTCATCGCGCTGAATTGAGCCAAGGCGAAGTCTTCGCTCTTGATCAGCGGTTCCGTCAAATACACTGGGTCGGTGATGATGCTGACATCCGTCATCAAGTCGCCGTAGCGGATGTAATGCTCAATCGAGGTCGCTTCGTCGCTCTCCGGCAAGCCATTCCGGCGCACGAAGCCCTGCTTGAGGTGCGTTGTATAAACCGTCAGGACCGACCCTTCCCATTTTCCCGTAGAAAAGCCCATCCAGGTATGCGGGGCGTACTTCGAGGGATGCGGACGGCCGTCCATCCAGATCGTCCGGGTCTGCTGGTAGTTGCTGATGTAGATCTTAATGGCGATTACGCGCTGTGTTTCTGGGTCTCTCTCCTCCCAGAAACGGAGCTGCGTGGGGCTGCGATTCATGTAAGGCGATACGTGCACCTGGCATTGGTGCTCCTCCACCGTCATGCGGGAAGGATCCCAGCTCAACGCCATTTTGCGCGCGCCGTCCGTGATCGGGAGCCCGAGGTAATCGACGAGCGCGGGGCCGTTTCCCCGCTCCATCAGATCTTCATTGTAAAAGGGAGTCCAAACGCCATTGATATTGAAATTCGTTGGGGGAGCGTTTAAAGCGTTTCGCTGCGCAAAACTCGGCGCAGATGCCAAACCGCCCAACAGCAGAAAGAAACCGGAGATCGCGATCTTTTGCTTAAGCCTAGCTCGCGTCAAGGGGGCCCTCGCCGAAAGGTCGTGTAAATTTTAATTCGCGTGCAATGTGGCAGCACATTGACACAGGACTCTCAAAACTGTCAACAATGGGCACCCAGAATCACCCATTCGAGTGCTCAAACCCGAATTTGTCATCGCCGCGCGTTTTTCTTTTCTAGCGCCGGGCTTCCAAATTGGCGTACGGACCGGCTGCATAGACAATGTTGCCGCCGACCATCGTGAGCACCGATTCAATGCTCCCGATCTCGTCCGCGGGCACCGTCATATAATCCTTGGTCAATACGGCTAGGTCGGCGAGCTTGCCGGTCTCAAGCGAACCGCGTTTGTCGTCGTCACGCGAAAACCACGCGCTGCCAATCGTGTAGGCTCGCAGCGCGTCCTCACGGGTCGGTGTTTGTTCCGGTCCGCGCTGCACGCCGCCCACATTCTTGCTGTCCACAAGGGACTTTTGAAGCTCAGTGAACGGATTGTACGAAGCCACCCGGTGGGCATCAGTGCCAGCACCCATGACGACGCCGAGTTCCTTGGCGTTTTCAACCGACGCGGCGGCGGCACGCTGGATCGTCCAGCCCACGTTCATCGCTTTCATCCGCTTCAGATTGGGGACCGACGCATGGTTCAAGTGGGCGATGGACCAGCGCAAATCAGAGATCGGATATTCCCGGTTCACGCGCTCATAGATTGAAAGAAGCGTGTCAGCGGTCTCGTCTTTCGGCCAGTGCATCGTGACAGGCATTCCCTCCTGGGCGGCCCAGCGAAGGATCTCGTAATACTTTTCTATGTCATCGGCGGTAGGTTTGTCGTTGTTATTCATCCGCCAGGTGATCCGTTCTCCGAGGCCGTTGAACTTCAGCATGTCGTCGCCAAAACCCTGCGGCAGCATCTGCGTCAAATCTTTCAATTCTTCAAATTCCTTGCCCTCGTCGGGGCCGCATAGGCTGTACGCAACGCGAATCGTCATTTCGTGCTGCCGCCAAACTTTAAAGAGGGGTTGATAATCCGGCGGGTTGACGTTATTGCCGCCCGGATCACCGATACCCGTCAGGCCGAGGCGGTTGAGCTCATGGAAGAATTTCTTTGTGCCCGCAACTTGCTCGTCAAACGTTGGGTGGGGAAGCCGGTCAAAGAGCGCGATGGCAACGGCATTGCCGCCGCCTCCGTCGATGGCCCCGGTTGGATTGCCGCTCGCGTCCCGTTCGAGTTTGCCCGGCTTGGGCAGGTCGGCGTCGCTGTTGATATTCAGGGCCTTGAACCCGGCGGGTGTCATCACTTCCCATTCGTAGCCGAGCTGAACGTAAACGGGATTATTTGGAGCCGCCGCGACCAGATCCGCCTGGGTCGGACGGCGTTTCTCCTTAAATTGCTCGACCTTCCAGCCACCTGCCACGATCAGCCAAGCGCCCGGCTTCATCTCCATCGAAGCCTGGTGGATTCGATCGAGTGCTTCCGCGAGAGATGTTGCGCCGACCCAGTTTACTTCCGTCGCAAACGTTTGCCCGGCGCGAATTCCGTGCATGTGCGAGTCAATCATGCCGGGAATGACCGTTCGGCCCTGCAGGTCGATCACACGGGTCTGGGGACCCGCAAGTTTCCGGACGTCCGCGTTTGTGCCGACCGCTTCAATTCGCCCGCCGTATACAGCGAGGGCTTCGCGAACCGAAAACCGGTTATCGACTGTTACCACTTTACCGTTCACAAGAATCGCGTCCGCCGTCTGGGACCACGCCGGAAGCGCAAAAATCACGGCGCAAGCCAGAATGGCCGTTGCGCGCAGAAGATTCGCAATTTGTATTCTCATGTCGTTGTCCTTCCGAGCAGGATTTTCTGGGGCGCCGCGTCTCAGCGTAACTCCTGGACCATACCGGGAATTTGCATGGGCGCCGGTTCTCCTCCCCAGTGAAACTCTTGCATCAAAGTCTGCCGGATCTCGTCCGGCGTCTTTTTTTGCCTGTTCAAAGCCCGGAAGCGCTCGCGGATCGCAACCACCCGCTCGCGGATCTTCACCACTTCCGGCTTTGTCACCGGAGGGCCGTGGCCGGGAACGTCCAAGTCGAAGTCGAGTTTGAGGAGGGTATCGATTTCGTCGCTCAAGTCCGTCCAGTTGCCGCCGCTGCTATAGTCCACGATGTAGGGAAGCTGCTCCACAGTGGCGAAGAGATCACCCGATTCGGCGATGCGCTCTGCCGGCAGGTAAACAATGGTGTCTCCCTTGGTGTGGCCGCGCGCTTCGTACAAATCCACTTCCTTGCCGCCCAGGCGCAATTCCGCTTGGCCCGAGTAGCCGATATCGGGTACCCACGAGGCGTTCGGCGCCCGCGCCATGTTTTCCAGATCATCTTTCGAGATGACAACGAGTGCCCCGGAAGCTGACATTTTCTCCGCGCCGCCCGAATGGTCGGCGTGGTTATGAGTAAGGATCAGGTACTTAACGGGTTTGTCAGTCACCGACTTGACCTTGGCCATGATGTCGTCATGCATCGGCTCAAATTTGGAATCGACCAGGATCACGCCTTCGCCTGTCGTATACACTAAGACGTTTCCGCCATAATTCCGGATGCCGTCGAGGTCGGTCACTTTGTTCTGGATGACGTAGACATTCTCTTTGATCTTATGAATCTCGGTGGGAGAATTTGCCCCGGCTTGCTGCGCGGCCCCAGCAGTTCCCCATGCGAGCGAGAGAGCGGCTAGAGGCCCTAAAACAAGCATCAAATTGTTACGCATGCGCCACACAGTACCAAGGTAGATAGGACTCCGTCAAGCCGTCTCGTCGCGCTTCCCATGTCCGCACGGCATGGCTTGGCGTGTTGGAGGATCGATCGGGTTCAAACCAAGTTAGGGTGCGACGCAACGCGCGCACCGAACAAAACGGAGACAAATGCATAAGATCTACGCGGGAACGTCGGGTTGGGCGTATTCCGGTTGGAAGCCGGGTTTTTATCCGGCGAAGCTGGCTTCAGCGAAATTTCTAAGCCATTACGCCAGCCGATTGAACACCGTGGAAGTGAACTATACATTCCGCCGCGTACCGACCGAAAAACTTCTCAAAGGCTGGGCGGAAGCAGCACCCGCAGGCTTTCAGTTTGCCATCAAAGCGCATCAGAGCATCACGCACATCAAGCGCCTCCGCGGAGTCGCCGACTGGACGCTCAATTTCCTCTCTTCCCTCGGCGTTTTGCGGGAGGCAGGCAAGCTGGGGCCGGTGCTGTTTCAATTGCCGCCGTTTTTGAAATGCGATGTTCCGCTGTTGACTGAATTTCTCGCCGGGCTGCCCCGCGGTACGCGCGCCGCCTTTGAATTTCGCGACGCATCGTGGTTTGCCGAGGACGTGTTCGCAGCACTTCGCAAGCGAAACGCGGCGCTGTGCCATGCGGAAACCGAGTCAATCGAAACGCCCGCGGTGCAGACCGCGAATTTCTTTTATCTGCGTTTGCGAAAAGAGAAATACTCGGCGAGAGAGCTCGAGGGGCAGAAGAGAAACATCGCGAATCTCGGCCGCCAGGGAGAGGTCTTCGCCTATTTCAAACACGAAGAAACCCCCGAGGGGGCATTGCGAGCCGAGGCGCTGCTTAAGGCGCTCCGCGACGCGTGAGACAAAAAAGCAAAACGCGGATCAGGAGGCCCCTTCTTTGGCCCGCTGAGCGACCGGCGCCGCCTGGCTCTCAAACTTGGGCGCCTGTGCGGGTACGGCGTGCGCGTCCGCGGTGTTTACCAAGTCACCACGCCACCACTGCGCCGAGAAAACAATTGCAGCGGCAGCGAGCCATCCGTAAGCGTATTGAGGCTGAGCTCCCCATCGCAGAACCGCCGAGTGCATCAGCCCGACCCACGAAAATGCAGCTGCGAGCAGGCACCAAATGGCGGCACGCCCAAAGTTTCGGTCAATCGTTTCCGTAATCACGGACGCGACGATCAACACCAGAAACAAGAAACCGCTGCCAAGGCCCTTGAGAGACGCCAGATACACGGACCTGTTGAGCGCCTCTTGCACAGCCGGATTTTCCGCAGAGAGCCTGAGCGCCGGCAGCGCCGTATTCAGGGCCGCCAATACAATGGCTCCCGTCGGTAGCATGAAGCTCAGCAGCATCACACCCAGATATTTCCGGTCGACGCGCCGCAGACATGCGGTTCCTACCCCCACGCTGACGTAAGCGATCATCGCAGCCAGTATCGGCCACGGGAAAAGCTGTGTGATGAAAATCGTTACGCCGCTTACCATAATCGCCATGTAGATAAGGGGAGTCCACACGGAAAAGCTGATCCGCGCCCCCATCGCCTTGTACGGCGGATGAAGCGCATAGATCGCGGGCGTGATGATGCTCCCAGCCCCTCCAGACACCGCGGTTCCGATCCCATCCCAAAAGATGATGCCTCGAACGTCGTAATTGTCTCCGGCCGACGCAGCGCCCTCTACTGCCGCGATTCCTTGCAAGACGTGGTAGATCGCCATGGGAGCAATGACAGACATGTACGGCAGAGCCGCGCCCATCGCGCTCAACGCGCCTCGCACGCCCGCAAACGGAGCCTGAAGCGCAATGCCATGCCACACGGGACGCGAGTATCCGATCGCCAATCCAACCGCAAGCGGGACGAGCCACGCCACAAGAAACGGAGGGATTCGCCACCGCGAAATTGGGACGTTGCCGAGCACGCAGACGGCAACGATGGCTAGAGCGACAAGTCCCACGATGGGCTGGTCGAAAAGGCGTTGTAACAACGCCAATGCCAGATAGCTGTACATTGCCGCGCCAAAAACCGACATCGAAGCCGAAACGGGAATCACGCGGCGAATCATCCCGGCGAAAGGCGCTGCGGCCAATTTAATCAGGCCGGTCCAGATCACTGCCGCCGCTCCAATTTGCCACGCTCGCATCACATCATGCGTCTGCAGATAAACGGGCAGAACGATTGCCAACGTATACGTAATGACGGCGGGAACGTTGTTGCCGTAGACGTGAGCCGTGACGTCCGTGCGGTTCTCGCGCTTGCGCATTCGCAACGCGAGCACCGTCAGCCCCAGCGAGCCAACCAGAAAGCCGAGCGCGTAGCCCGGCAACAGGCGCGTTACGCCGAATTCCATGGAGATTCCCAAGGGAAGAAGCAGGAAAACGGGGATCACCATTTGCGCAATGTTGAATCCTACCTGCGCGACAATCGCGTCGATGTCACCGCGCTCCGGCGCCCACCACGGCTTCGCATTCATTGTCAGTTCGGCTGCCATTGGATGAACCTCCATTCACGCTGCTGTTTCCGAGCACCCAGAACTTGAATCATTCCAGATCTACGAGAGCAAGCAACTCATGAGGTCCTTGACCTCAAATGCAGAGCTCTCGTTCGCGGGAGTAGCGCAAAAAGCTTCGAGCGTGTACAGGTTCAGACTGGATCCGCACGGCTGAAAATCTGCCACATGATAGACGTGAAACCAGGGGATTACAAGACGGCCGGCTCATTCCGTTTGGTCAGCGCGAGTCTTTGTCCTTCATTCGGTCCCGCTCGGGCAGTTCGAACACCCAAATTGCCGCGCCTCGATCTGGCGGGTTGTGAATTTCAGGAACGAGCGGCGGCCAGCTCGACGCCTGGGCGTTGCCGTTGCCCACCACGACGGCGACATACTGCTTTCCGTTCACGCTGTACGTGATGGGGGGAGCCGTCGGAACGTCGTTCAATCCTTCCTCCCACAGCAGCTTGCCGGTCAAGTCGTCGTAGGCCCGAATCTTGCGATCGAACGAGCCGCTGAACACGATCCCGCCGGCGGTCGCGAGCACGCCGCTTGTCTGCGGCGCGCGCCGCCGATCGGCCCACACGACCTTCTTCGTCTCCAAATTGATGGCCTGGACGCGGCCAAATTTGCCATCGCTGCCCGGAGGGGCCCGCATGCCCCAGCGCACGCCCGAAGAAAGGAATCCATGCCCGCCGGGACCAACCGGGATGACGTCCATGCAGGACTCGGTCAACGCGGTGTAAAGCATTTTTGTCTCAGGGTTGTAGGCCGTAGGCATCCAGCTCCGCGCGCCGGTCATCGAAGGGCAGACCATGTGGACTTTGCCGTCGCCGGGCATGGCCTCAGGGTTGATTGTCTTCGCGCCTGTTTCAGGATTAATTGCCGTGATGAAATTCTGCAAGCCCGAGTCGACCGAGAACGCGTACTTGCCGGTTGCCGCGTCCATGGCGTCGAACAGGGCCGGCTTGCCCGCTGTAATCACCAGCTTCCGCGGCACGCCGTTGACTGGCAGCGTGATCACCTGCTGTTCGAATGCCCAGTCGAAGTCCCACTGATCGTTGGGCAGGTGCTGAAAATACCAGACCAGTTTGCCGGTGTCGGGGTTGAGCGCAAGAGTTGTGTCCGTATACAAGGCATCGTTCGTCAGGCCAGGTTGATGGGCGGGATGAAGCAATGGGGCTGTGTCGTAGGTCTGCGCGGTGCCGAAATAGACGAGGTTAAGAGCTTTGTCGTAGCTCCCGGCGGTCCATACGGACGCTCCGCTGCGCTTTTCAAAGGGCAAGCCATTCCAGCTATCGGCGCCCGGCTGTCCCGGCCCGGCAATGGTATTGAACCGCCACAATTCTTTTCCTGTTTCGTAGTCGAGACCGACGATGAAGTTGCCGCCCAGCGCTCGGCCCGAGGTTCCCTGAATCACCTTGCCGTTCACCACCAGCGGACCGCCAGTAATGCGCGCGCCCGTGTTGGTATCGGCGATTTCCCGGTCCCAAACCACGTCTCCCGTTTTCACGTCGAGCGCGACCACGTGTGAATCCGACGTGGGCGTGAAGAGCCGGTCGCCATAGATCCCGAGATTGCGCTTCTGGTCGATCACGAGCCCCTTCGGCGCTTCCCGCGAGTATTGCCAGAGTAAATCGCCGGTCACGGCGTCGATCGCCTGAACCTTGTCGCCGAAGCCCTGAATGAACAAGACACCATCGTGGACGAGGGGCGTCTCCTCGTTCATTCCGCTTGGCAGAGAGAACGCCCACGCGACGTGAAGATCGCCGACGTTCTTCCGATTGATTTGTTTCAGTGGGCTGTAGCCATGCTCGTCGTAGGTACGGCGCCACGTCAGCCAATCTTCCGGGCGCGGGTCCAACAGCGTTTCGCTCGTGACCGGAGTGATCTTGTCCAGGGGATTCGGAACATTGACTACCGGAGGACGCGGGCCGAAGGGCGAAAGCCCCGGAGACGCCACTCCCGCCGGCATGGCGCTGCCACGAAGAAGCAGCATCGGCATAAGCGTTTTCTCATCCGAAGGCAAATCGTGATCGCCCGGCAGCAGCCCATTTTCCTGAAGCATATAGGCGATGATCTGGGCGTACGTCTCGTTCGAAACAGATCCCGGGCTCGCTGGGGGCATGTTCATCTTCATGAACCGAAGCAAAGCTCCCGCGGATTTGCCGGCCCACCCTTCGGCGAAGTCGAGGCCCTTGAGGGGCGTGCCGAATTGGCCGTCGTCCAGATTCGGGCCATGGCACTGCGCGCAATTCTGCTGGTAGGCGTCCTTGCCCTTGGCGGCCTGGACGCGCGTGTACGTCGCGTACGCTTGGCCGTTCGCGTTGTCCTGCCCCTGGAGCTTTGTGGGGAATTCAGGGAAGGCCGCGCAGAGCCAGATTCCAATCCAGCATGCAAGAACAAACTGTTGACGGCCCATCGTGCGTGGCCTCCGAGTGAGTTTCAGAAAAGAAATTGCCGCGAGGAGCTACCGGCCTTAGACGCACCCCGCTATACGGTTTTGCGGTTCCACGCGAGCCCACCAGACTCACGGTAAGGCTCAACAGTTGGGGTTCGTTTTTCCGGAACCGAAATTCGGCTCGACCGGCACGTGAAACGCCTTGCCATACAGCGCCTGTATTACGTAGAAACCGTTCGTCATCGTCAACTCTACAATTTGGCCGGGAGTGAAAAGGGCCGAAACCGCCGTGAACGTTTCGTCGTTTGGTCCCGATTTTTCGACTATTCCACGCCAATCAGCGCAGTGAGACATAACGTCGACACGAAAGACTGCCGCATGGACGAACCTTCTTCAAAAAACTCATGAGTCTGCCTTCGCGGCGGTCGTGGGATTGCCTTGGGCGTCCCACGTCAGCGCCGCAGCTCATCAAAAAATGAGCTTCACTGCAAGCTGAATGTCCCGCGGGGACGACCCCTCCGAAAGGCTCGAAATTACTCCGCCAGGTGCGCAGGCGCCTGACGCAACAGTCTGGCACGGCAAAGCGTAACTCGGATGGTTCAAGAAGTTGAAGAACTCGGCGCGGAACTGGATCATGCCGCTTTCACCCAAGAACCTGGCGCTCGTGTCCTTGTTGACCGAAGTGTCCCAGTCGAACAAATCCGGTCCTCTCAGGAGGTTTCGCGGAGTGTCCCCGAGCTGTCCGGCTGGAGCTGTCGTGAACATGTTGGGATTAAACCACTCGCCAAGGGTGCTCGTAATCACGGTCGCGGGATTGTAGACCACCGCATTTGGGTTCGCGGTGAGCGCGGCTGCCAAGTTGGCGCTGGTAACAAAATCAGCCCGGTCGGCAGCAGGACTGTGAACCTCACTGATTCCAGATTGAGAAGGATTCCCGCCCACCAAAACGGAGAACGGATAACCGGTTTGGGCGGAAATAATGTTCCCGATCCACCAGCCGTTCAGCAACTTGCCGACGAATCCTCCCGAGGCGAAATTGGGCAGGTGGTACAGCATGTTGAAGCGCAAGTTGTGAGTCACGTCGAAGAAGGACGGTCCAAGATCCAGATTCGCGAGCGGAGCGTAGGTTCGGAATTCGGAGACGTCGCTTTCGAGCTGGCCTTGCCCATTGTCAATCGATCTCGAATAAGTGTAGGAGCCTTGAAATTGCAGACCCCGGCTTAGCCGCTTGTTGACGCTCACTTGCAAAGCATTGTACCGGGAGCTCGCATCCGTCGTATTGGAGTTGACGCTTCCCAGGTTCGGATTGATGCGCCCATTGGGACAACTGCCCGCCCCGACCCAATTCGGAAGGCCATTGGTGTTAAAGCCGGTCGGTATGCATGGGTTCGCCTCTGACATTGCGAAGAGGTGAACGGCCCGGGTGCCGACGTATGCCACGGTCAGGGCCGTGCCCGGGGTGATCTGTTGGTCGATCGCCAAATTGTATTGAAGCATGTAGGGCTGCTTCGAGTAGTAATCCGCAGCGTCAAAAGAGGGCGCCGGGGGAATGCCAAAGGGAGGTCCTGCCGTGATGCTCATCGGGGGCGCAGGATAGGTGAGCGGTCCTGGGGGCAATCCGCCGTTGTAAGAGAATGGCGGCATGCCGGTCGATTCTTCAATCAACGCGCTGCCAAGCTGGCTGATGTCATAGTACATGCCTGCCCCGCCGCGGACCGACGTCTTGGCGTTTCCGAAAACGTCCCAGGCAAAACCGACGCGAGGGCTGAAGTTGCGCAACGAGTTATTTTGGAAAGGTTGCCCCACCGTAATAGATGACGCAACGGTGCCTGGATTCAGCAACCTCGACTGGCGTCCGTCCGGTTCGTTGGCCGTCGTGTTGAATTCATACCGGAGGCCGAGGTTCAACGTCAGCCGGTTCGTGAGTCGCCAGTCGTCTTGCGCGTAAAACCCGATTGTCTCCCAGTCATAACGCGGACTGGAGTTCGATCCAGGAAGCCGGACGCTGTATCCCACACCGAAGTTGCCAAGAAGAGCGCCAATGCCGGGCGGGGGAATCACGACCGTTCCCGTCTGAAACTCATTCTGAATATTCAATTGGTAGTGGCTTACCGCGAGGCCCATTTTGAGCGCATGCCTGCCGCGTGTGTAGAAGACGTCATCGCTGAAGCTCAGGATATTCTGGGGAAGCAATTGAGGAGTCGTCGGATCCTGGCCGAAGGGGGTCACGCCTCCCAAGATGAGAAAATCGCCGATTTGGTGGAACGGGAAAACATATAGGTCGGCATCGGTAACGGAGGAAGCCGACGAGTTCGAGATCTCGGTTCGGCTGAACGACAAACGGGCCGAATTCAGTAGGCTCGCGGAGAAGATGTGGTTTTCCGCCAGAGTCGCGAAATGGTCTCGCGTGGCCGGGAAAGAAGTGAACTGGGGATACCCGGGCTGAAAGAAGCCTTCTTTTTCGGATTGACTGCCGGCGTCAGTCGTGTAGCGGGCAAATAGAGTATCTGAGGTGGAAATATTCTGATCCAGGCGAATCTGTCCGTAGTCCACGTTGGAAGGCTGGACGAAAGTATAGAAATACTGGTTGGTCGTCCCGATGCCGATATTTGGCAGCGGGATCTGTGCCACGAATGGTGCCATGACCGGATCGACCGTGACACTCGGAGCCGGCAGAATTTGCGGGCATTCCGCAGCCGTAATAACCGTACCGGCGCCGAAGTTGTTTCCCGCGTTGGCTCCGGCCGGATGGCAACCCGGCCCTAACACGAACAAAGCGATGGGAGTCCCTTTCTTTTCTCGAAGGCCTTCGTACACCGCGTAGAAAAACGTCTTATCCTTTACGATCGGCCCGCCGAAGGAGCCGCCGAAGTTGTTCCGTTGATATTGCGGTACGCGCCTGCCGGTGTTTTGGAACGTCGGATCGAAGGTGTTTCTCGCGTCCAGGGACGCGTTCCTGAGGTACTCGAACGCGTCTCCGTGAAATTGGTTGGTGCCGCTCTTGCTCGCGAGAACCGTCTGGCTGCCCATCGAGGAGCCATACTCCGCACTGAAGTTGTTTGTGATGACCTTGTACTCTCGGATGCCATCCACACCGAGTTGCGCGCCATTCACCGAGGAGGCGGTAAATCCATAGGTGTTCTGCATGGTCGCGCCATCGAGAAGGACAGTGTTCGACCGGGGAGGTGCGCCATTGCTGCTGATGATGGTTCCTTGCTGGCCGACGGTGCCGCTCGTATTCACAGCACGCGCAACTCCGGGCTGGAGCAAGGAAAGGTCGAGGTAGTTCCGGCCGTTGAGCGGCAGATCTGACATTTTGTCTTCGTTGACGAGACCACCGAGCGCGCTGCTCGTTGTGTTCACGAGCGGGACATCTCCCGTGACAGTCACCGACTGTGTCATGGAGCCGACTTCAAACGTCGCGTTCGCCACGAGTTCGGCTGACACGGTCAAAACCAGACCCTCTTGAATCTGCGTTTTGAAACCTTCGTGCTCAACCCTCAACGTGTAACGGCCCACGGGTAGCGCCGCCACGCGATAAGAGCCATCATCACCGGTCGTTGCCGTGCGGGTCGAGTCCGTCTCGGCATTGTTTACGGTCACTTTGGCGCCCGGCACGGGCGCTCCGGAAGGATCCTTCACCACTCCCAAAATCGTGCCCGTCGAACCCTGGCTGAACAACAATGCCGGTACTGTCACGAGCACAATGAAAACTGCCGCGCACACAGCCAACCGAGCAGCACAACAAGGACGGACCATGCTTTTCCCCCTTGGCCACTGGGCCAAAAAACGTCCTCACCAGGCTTTGCGCCCGGCACTTGGACTCCAAGCATCACGCATCTGAAGAACGGATTACCCCAATCAAACATGGCCCCGCGCCCGTACTCCATTTGCGGCGGGATAACGGGCGCAAGATCTTGTAATCAAAGAGGAACCACACAAGAAGAAGCGGGCACAAATACTATCTCGTCATCGCCGGCATGCCGAATCATTATGAGTGCGCGCTTGCCGGCGAACGCGTCGGTTTCCACGTGCCGCCCTGTAGCTACACCCACATTTTTGAGGAACTTCGGCCGATTGGCCGCTTGACGAGTTTACGGCAGACTCGGATGTGAAGACGAAACAGGCATCAAGGTGCCTGCTGGCGGAAGTGAACGAAGGAGCCCTGCCTGGCTGGTTGCGTTCTACCAGGCTGCGGGAAAACCCAAAACACCGTCATTCCGAGGCACGCGGCGTGCCGAGGAATCGCTCCTTTCCTGCATTTTTAAGTGAAGAGAGATTCCTCGCCGCGCTCGGAATGAGTCTTTACCACAGTGTCTCACCGCCCAGCTAGCTCTTTCCGCCAAGTTCCTGGTATGTAGTTTCCGTGAAGGTCGGGAACTTTGGCGCGCCTGGCAGCGGAGTGGGCGGCTTTGTGTCTCCGATCGCTTGTTTAACTTCGTCGAGAGATTTTCCCTGGGCCACCAGTTCCTGGATCTTCGCGCGCCTCTCCTCGACGCGCGCCAGCCTCGCTTGGAGGTCGGCTTTTGTCAGCAGATCGCCGTGTCCGGGCACATAGGTTTCCGCATCCAGCGCAATCACTCCTTTCACCGACTCGATCCAGCCCGCCGATGAGCCGTGTTTTTCCAAATGGATCAGCGGGTAGGGGTTGGGGCTGAACAGGTCGCCGGTAAACACAGTCTTTTGCTCCGGCAGGTAAATGATTAAGTCGCCACTCGTGTGTGCGGGCGCGAAATGAAGCAACTCGAATCGCACGCCGTCGATGATGAGCGACTTTTTCTTGTCGACGGTCATAGTCGGAAGGTAATCGCGCGGCGAAGGATCAGGCGTGTTGAAGGATTCTTCGATTTCCTTCTTGCAGTTGACCTGGGAGATGATTCGGAGTCCCTTGGGAAAAGCCGCGAGCCCGTTGACGTGATCGCGGTCGCTGTGCGTGAGAATCACATCCGTCACGGATTTTTGTGTCAATTTTGCAAGATCGTCCAGCATCTCCTTGGCTGACTCCGGAGTCGTCTTCGCGTCGATGACGACCACGCCGTTCTTGCCGACAATAAAACCAGTGTTTGAGCCTGCGCCTCCCTGGGTCCAGTAAACGCCTCCCGTGAGTGGCTTCACGGTCACAGGCGGAGGCTGAAACTGTTGCGCGGCAGCCATCGTGCCGAGCGCGCCAAAGGCGGCGAGGATTGCAATTCGTAAAATTGTTTTTTGGAAACACATGTGCGTGGCTCTCCCTTCGTTTACAGGCATTTTGTAAAGTGCTCTCCCAGGCCGGACATTTTCGGGTCAGACGGTGCCATAGCGAAAGAAGCGTGCGCAAATACAATCTCGTCATCAGGCACATGCCAAATCGGTATGGGAGCCGCAGCGCGGGCTCTCGGGGGATCAAAGCAGGTTTATTTCGCCCGCAGTCGATCCAAGACTTTTGCGATTCCTCAGCTCGCCGGTTTCAAAGACGATTTTCGAGGCAGCGCGAACGCAAAAAGCGTTGAGTTCCCACTGGCGCCCCCGGCGACGACGATATATTGCTGTCCCTGACGGTTTTCGTATGTCATGGGCGTTCCCTGTGCCGGCACGCCCAGATCCACCTTCCGCAATGTCTTACCGGTGTCTTTGTCCAGGAAGTAGAGAAACGTATCCCCGGCGGCGACAACCACAAGACCCCCTCGCGTGACGAGTGAGCCGCCGTTGCTGATAGCGCCCAGTTCGTCCGGCAACCGAACTCCCTTTAACAGAGGGTTGTTGCGCACCTGGGGCGAATCGCCAAGGGTTCTTTGCCAGACGTGATCTCCGGTGTTCAGATTGATCGCAGTCATGGTGCCGTACGGTGGCTTGTTGATGGGGATACCGTCGATCGTCAACATCGAGACGCGCCCAACGCTGATTGTTTGACCGGCCTCAGTGGTTGTCACGATCTGAACCAAGTTTGGCGCGTTTGTGGCCCGGACATAGAGAATTCCTGACTCCGGATCGATCGAGGCGCCACCCCAGTTCGCACCTCCAATCGAGCCGGGCATCATCACGGTGCCCTGTACAGATGGAGGACTGAAGAGCGGCCCTATCCGATAGGGCTTTACCTTTTCGATCGCTTTAGCCCTGACTTCCGGAGTGAAATCGACGAGGTCATCGGCGGTGAAGCCTTGTTTCGCGAATGGCAGCGGTTTTGTGGGAAACGGCTGCGTCGGCGAAGTTTCTTCGCCCGGCACATCGCTTTGTGGCACGGGACGCTCTTCGATGGGCCAGATCGGCTTTCCGGTTGCCCGATCGAATACGTAAGCAAAGCCTTGTTTTGATACAGCCGTCACGACGTCGACCGCGCGCCCGTCCTTGCGAATCGTCACCAAGTTCGGGGTCATCACACCGTCGTAGTCGAAAAGCCCGTGATGGACCGTCTGAAAATACCAAACGAGCCTTCCCGTGTTGGCGTCGAGGCAAATCAGAGAATCGCCAAACAGGTTTGATCCCTTTCGGAGGGCTCCATCGTAATCATTGCCCGGAGTGCTGACCGCCATATATACGAGTCCCCTTTTTTCGTCCAAAACCATGGGGATCCACACATTGTCATGGCTGATCCATTGCCAGGCGTCGTCCTTCCATGTTTCGTGTCCGCTTTCGCCTGCTGTGGGAACTGTGCGAAAGCGCCAGACGAGCTTTCCGGTCCTAACGTTAAAAGCCAAAATGTCGCCGGGCGGAGGATTGTGATACTCGGCATGGTCTGAAATCCGATTGCCGAAAATCACGATGTCCTTGAATACCGTGCCGGGTGAGGTGTTGTCCCAATCGGTCTTGTTTCCCGTCCAACCGATTGCCTCGGCCATGTCGACTTCCCCTCCGCGGCCAAAATCGGAGATACCTTCTCCGGTGGCCGCGTTGAGAGCGATCAAGCGCCACCGTGTGTTGATGAAAACGCGGCGTTCCTGTCCATTGGTCCAAATCGCGACCCCGCGGTGAGTGAAACCGGGAGTGTCGGTGAACGGGCCCGGGCCATCGTATGAGTGCGGATCGTAACTCCAAATCTGCTTGCCGCTGCTGGCATTCAAAGCGACGACACGGTTGTAGGCGGTTGGAAGGTACAAAACGTCGTCGCTCATTTTCAATGGAGTAGCTTCGAAGAACCCGACCTTCAGCCCCTTTCCCGGATTCGAGGATTCCCCGGTCTTCCAGTCCCATACCATTTGCAGTTTGTCGACGTTCGTTTTATTGATTTGGTCGAGCGCGGAATATTTCAATCCCCCCGGGTCGCCGCCGTACGTCGTCCAGTCACGCGCCGGCCTGCCAGTTTGCGCGTTTGCGCCCAAGACGATCGCCGAGAGACAAAAAGCGCATGAAAGAGAAAGCAATCGGAGCCTATGGAGTTCGCCGAAAGTAGAATTCACGAGACATCTCCTTAGGTTGTAAAGGATTTGCCAGCGCGAGCCGAGGCACGCAGCCTGGTCGACACGCACGTCAGACTCCGCGCCCCATTCGCCTTCGCGTTCGGTCCCGCCGGCTGCGCAAGCGAACTCTAGGACTGTCAGCAACGGATTTAAATGTTCCCTCGACGGCTAGCTGTTTCAATTCCGATTCAATGACGCCAATGACGGCCTGAGTGGATGGTAAAACTCCATCCGCCAGATGTGTGAGGAAATGTGTGTGGTGGAGATCGATATCCACGACAGGGCACACCGAGATTTGCCCGGCGGTGATGTCATCCCGGAACGTTGATGGCGACGCGAGCGCGCAGCCCGTTCCTCTCAGCAGCAGTCTGCGAATTCCTTCAATGGAATCGATTTCCCAGCGCACGTTCAAAGCCAGACCTCGCGCACGAATTTGGTCGTTGACCGCGGCGCGAGTCTCACGCGTCGCGATCAACGGCATTTTCACGAGCTCGCCGACTGTACAGAGCCATTTGGCGCCGAACCATTGCGGGGGCGAAAGCAGCGCGATCGTTTCGTCTGTTGAGAATACAACCTTGACGGCGCGCGAAACAGGAGGAGTGGCGAGAATTGCGATATCCAAACGTCCGGCCAGCAAATCGCCGGCCAGGCGTTGATTCGTTCCTTCCGTGATCGCCATGGAAATATTCGGAAGCTGATCGCGAACCTTTCCAACGACGTTGGGAACCAGAAAGGCTGCTAGGCTGCTCGGAATGCCTAAAGCCAGTTGCCCGCCAAGCAAACTATTCTTTGTGCCGAGGGATTCCTTGGCGAGAGCGACGTGCTGGCAGATCTGGCGGCAGTGCTCGACGAATTCGCGGCCCGCCGCCGTTAGTTGCATGCCGCGCGGCAGGCGAGAGAAGAGCTGCACACCAGCCTCATCCTCAATCCTTTGGATGTGCCGGCTGAGCGCAGGCTGGACAATGCCAAGGTCGCGGGCGGCGGCGGTGATGCTGCCGACGTCTGCCACATGCACGAAATATCGAAGCCCTTTGAGATCCATAACGCGTTCTAAATAAAGCGAGTGCGAGTCCGCCCCGCGACCCGCCTGAACATGTACTGTACATTACATTATTGTTGAGCCTGAACGCAAATGCTAAAGTGGAAGCCTGAGGAAAAATCGAACCAGGCTACCGCCCCCGACCGATACACGCCAGACTCGCGCTATACTCCGATGCCAAATCCTGCGCGGAAGGGGATCTCATGCGATACGCTACGGAAGAAAACCTAACCGACCTGGCCGTCGAACGCTGGGAGGCGTGCCATTCGCCGCGCCTGCGAGCCATCATGCAATCGCTCGTCAAGCACCTGCACGGCTTCGTTCGCGAAGTGGAGCTTACGCGGGAAGAATGGCTGTTCGCGGCAAACTGGCTTGCCAAGACGGGGCAGATCTCGACCGGAAAGCGGCACGAATTCATCTTGATCTCGGATGTGCTCGGCATCAGCATGCTGGTCGACGCCATCAATCATCGTCTGCCGCCCGGCGCCACGCCGTCCACTGTCATCGGTCCGTTCTACATCGATGATTCCCCAGAGTTGCCCATGGGCACGGACATCGCCGCAGGGGTTCCCGGAGAGACTTGCTACGTGACTGGAACCGTTCGTGATCTCGATGGAAATCCGGTGGCGAATGCAAAGCTCGATATCTGGCAAGCCGACGCCGACGGAATGTACGAATCCGCGTTAGGCCGGGATGAACCTTTCTTGCGCGCCATTTTTCCCACGGGCCCGGACGGCAAGTATGTCCTCCGCACCATCGTTCCAGCCGGTTATTCGGTACCGACGGACGGCACGGTTGGCGCTCTGATGAGAGAAACCGACATTTCTCCCTTTCGGCCCGCGCATATTCATTTCTACATCACCGCGCCCGGCTTCGAACCCTTGATTACCCATCTTTTTAAGAAAGACACGCGATACATTGATTCCGACGTCGTGTTCGGAGTGAAGGAGCGGTTGATTGCAGAATTCCAACTGCAACCGGCAGGAAAAACTCCAACCGGAGAAATCTCATCCAAGCCGTTTTACCTGGTGAACTTCGACTTCACGTTAAGCAAATCCGTAGCATAGTTAGGGTCTCGGACCTCTATCATCGATAGTTGCACGGCCTTGTTCGATCCGCACAGGGCGTGGTGAGGGTGCGTCGGGCGTTCGCCGTTGATGAAAGCGTCGTTGCGCCCCCATGCGGCTCAGTTGTATATTTCCTCTCTTGAAAACCATAATGGATCCCCCGCGATGACCTCTTCGGCGCCTCATGAAGGCGGCAGTGCCGGCAAAGATTCCCAATCCGAGCGAAAGCATCAGATGGCTTCACCGGCGCAAACCGCGAAAAAGCGCCGCGGCGGCCGTCTGACGGAAACGCGGCGTAACGAAATCGTTCGCAAAGCCGCCTTATTATTCATCGACAGGGGATTTGAGAGCGTGACGGTCGACGACATTATCTCGGTCGTCGGCGGTTCCAAGGCAACCCTGTATTCTCAGTTCGGCGGCAAAGACGGGCTGTTCGAGACGGTCATCAAGCGATATTGCTCGGATGTCAGTATGGCGATCCATTTCGACACGAGCGGCGACACCGCCGAACAACTCACAAGAATCGGTCACGCTTTCCTCAAAATGGTTCTCAGTTCGCGAATTCTGGAACTGCACCGCCTGATGGTTTCGATTGGTAAACGGTTCCCGTCGATCGCCCCGCTGTTTTATGCGTGGGGACCAGAATCGGCTTATAAGATCGTCGCGGCGTGGATCGAAAAACAGCAGACGGCCGGCAATCTCCGGGCCGGAGATCCCCACGAGTTAGCGGTCCTCTTCCTCGACATGTTGATCGGCAAGCATCAACTGGCGCTTTTGTTGTCCGTGCCGAGGATGCACGGTCAAAAGATGCTGGACGAGACGGTGCACATGGCCGTTTCTGTGTTCTTGCACGGCACGGCTGCGCGCACGTTATAGAGCGGGGCGCGACACGCCGCTCGATTCCCCGGAATTTGCCTTGTCGGATCTCTGTCGCTCAGGACGCGGCAAAGCTACCCGCGGCGGCACGGCTGAATTTCTCGCGCGTTTTCCACGGTGTTCGCGCTTCACAGGGATATGGGAGGAAGTATGGCCGACGTATCGGAACGAGTGAGACGGCTCACCGAAAGATTTCTGCGCAAGGAACTATATGTGATTGTCACCACGCTCTCCGGGACGCACAGCGAGTTCATGCGCTTGTTGCCTGACCATCTCGAATATCAGATCGGGCTTGAAAAAGAGGGCGTCATCTTTGCCGCCGGCCCGACATTCAATGCGGATGGAACGGAAGGGCACGGCCTGATCGTCATCCGCGCGGCTTCGTTCGAAGCGGCGAGAGCGATCGCTGACAAAGACCCGTGGGTGAAAGCCGGTGTGCGAACCTACACGTTGACGCGTTGGGTGGTAAACGAGGGCAGCTATTCGGTGCGGATCAACTATTCCGATCAAACCGTGAAGATCGATTGAAAATCCGTGCCCTTGCTTGCCGGCTTCGGAGCAAAACGCGCGGCTCAAACGGACGGCAGGGCAGTCCTATCTTACCTGCCCACACCCTTCAGGCCATCTGATTGACAAGTTCTCCGATCCGCTCGATCTTGACTCTGACTTGATCGCCCGCTTTCAGGAATTCGCCGCGCGATGCACCGACGCCCGAGGGCGTTCCCGTCAGGATGACGTCTCCGGGATAAAGCGTCAGCTTTCCAGACAGATGCGAGACCTGTTCGGCAGCCGTAAAAATCATCTGGCTGGTGTTGGATTTCTGCTTGACCACGCCGCCAACGGACAATTCCATCGCCAGATTTTGCGGATCCCCGATTTCTTCGGCGGGCACGATCCACGGCCCGATCGGGCAGGACCCGTCAAAGCATTTGTGCGCGACCCAGTCATATTTGAACGGTGAGGAATCGGGGACGGCGGCCCGTTTCGTGAAATCCCGTGCCGAGAGGTCATTAGCGATAGTATATCCGGCCACATAATCGAGCGCCGTAGCCACGGAAATATCCTTTGCCCGGCGGCCGATCAGCAAAGCCAGCTCCGCTTCCCAATCGACTTTGCTGGAGCGCGGCGGCAGATGCACGATTGCGTTCGGTCCGGCGACGCAGCCAGATGTTTTGATGAAGTGCCAGGACTGAAGCCCGACGACGTGCGGATCCGGTTCGGGAGGAATATTCTGGGCGCGCGCCATTTCCAGCACATGGTCCTTGTAGTTCGCGCCGGCGCAGTAGATCGCGCCAGGGCGATCGATCGGCGCGAGCAACGTGACGCTGGCAAGCGCGCGATCCGGCAATTCGGACGCCTTCGCCGCCAGAGCAGACAGGCGCGCCTTGGCAGCCGCCCAATCTTCGAGCAGAGAGCGCACGGAGATGTCACTCGGGCGCCCAGTGCCCGCGGCCACGTCCGACACGCGATTCCCAACTACGATTCCGGCGCGTGGCCCTTGGCCTGCGTCGTACATCACGAGTTTGTAGCTGGTCGCGTTAGCGCTTGGCACAGTTCCCATCCTTGGTTGATTTGTAGAAGGCTCTCTGGTTGCGATTCGATCAAGTCTCAAAATCGACCGGCGGCATCACGCCCCACTTATTTGCGGCTGTGGGGTGCCTATGCCACACCTTCGGACGTTGTGGATTATCCTCGTGATAAGAGCGCGGATCGAAGTAACCGATCTTCTCTTCCGACATGCGGTCGAGTTCGGCGATGAATTCGACGACGTTGCCGTCAGGGTCATAGTGATAGGTGAAAAGGTTGTGGCCCATACCATGGCGGCCAGGTCCCCAGATCAGCGGAACGCCGTGCAAAGAGAGAAGATCGCAAGAGCGGCCGAGATGATTCCAATCCTGCGTTTCAAACGCCACATGAAATAGGCCGCGCCTCGGCGAGGTGAGGAAGTTCATGGAGTGATGGTCCGCATTACACCGCAAGAAAACGAAGAAATCCTCCAGCCAATCGGACCACCGGAAACCAAGGATTTCCGTGTAGAACTTGGTTGTGACCCGGGCATCGCCAACGCGCAGGGCAACGTGGCCGATCTTGTTGGGGCTGACGCCGATCCGGCTTCGCGGCACTTCGGAACGGGAGATCGTGCGATAGAGATAAATGGTATAGCCGTCGGGGTCGGCGATTTCGATCGCACATTTCAGCCCGGCCAGAGGATCAAACTTGAGGGTTGCTGGGATGCCTGATTCTTGCAGCCCGGTGAGCGCGTCGTCAAGAAGACCGTCTCCGTCAATTTGAAATCCAACGTGGCGGAATCCGGGCGTGTCGTTCTTATGAAAGCTGACCGCGTGATGATCGGGCCCACAAACGAAATACGTTTCGCCGTCTTTGCTGTCCGCCGAACGAGGCAATCCGATAACGTTTTCGTAATGATTTATCATTGCGTCTTGCTTGACGACATTGAGTCCAAGAAATCCGAGCTTAATGACCCTCATGGTTTCTCCTGTATTGAGGTTCGGTATTTAATCGCGTGCCTCTTCGCTCCGCGCTCGAGCGGCGACGGCCGCATCGTTCCGTGTGTGAATGGGCCGGTACTCATCGTCATCCTGCCGAATGCGTGCCGGCGTGATTGCCCATCTGCGCGCGCACCGCCTCCAGCACGGCGGCTGGGTCGCAATCACCAAACCCGCGTTGGACGGTTTCGTTCAGCATGGACTTCGCCGTCGCAAATAGAGTGCTCTTCAATCCAACCTCGTCCGTGAATTCACGGATTAGGTCCAGATCCTTTGCCAGATCGCCCAGCGTTGCAGGCGCCGGCCGGTAGGTCCCGGACACCATGTGGGGCCCGCGCTGCGTCAATTGAAACGAGCCGCCCGCCCCTTGGCTGAGAATCGTCAATGCCTGGGCGACGTCCAGCCCGCTCCGTGCCGCCATGGCGATCGCTTCGGCGGCCGCCAGGATGTGCACGGCCAAGAGGTAGTTGGCGATATACTTTGCCTTCGTGCCGGAGCCGAGTGGTCCCAGGTAGAAGACATTGTCTGATACGATTCGCAGAAATCTTTCGACCACTTCAAATGCCGCTCGATCACCCGAAGCGAGGAATACCGCTTTCCGCTTTTCCACGACCACGGGGATGCCGCTGATCGGACAATCCAGCATTGTGGAGCCGCGAGCCCGGAGCATTTCGCCGAATTGCATTCGTGCCGCAAGACGCGTCGTGCTAAAGTCCACGACGATGCGGTCGCGCGCACTCGAGCGAAGAAAGCCATTCTGCCCGTTGACGACAGAATCGATGGCCTCGTCGTCAGGCAGGCACGTAAAAATGACTCGCGCCGAGTCAAACACTTCAGCCGGGGACGTCTTGGTCTCGCCACCCGCGGCGAGAAAATCCTTGGCGCTGGAGCGTTTGTAGCCGAGGACCCGGACGCCACCTTGCAGGAGATGACGGACAATGGGAAGCCCCATGCGTCCGATGCCGACAAACCCGACGCTTGACTCAGTGTTCATGAAGCCTCCAGGAGGCCCGCATGCCCGATGTCTGCTTGACATCTCCTGTACTGTACATTACATTATCGTTGGGCGAAGCGCAATCGCAACCGTACAGCCTGCTGCACGCGGAGCCGGATTCTGCGAAGCATCCTTTTATTCGAAAATCGCGCACGACGCAACACCAACATCGAACGTACCCGCGTTCGAATGTACACAGAGGCCAGGCATCACAATCCGGGATTCGCTCTCCCGTTCGTCGTTCGTTCCGCGGATTCCCGGAAGCGAAAATGCGGCGGTGGCAGGCCGCTCGGGACTCTCGGAACTCGCGCTGGGTGGCGCGCTGTAAACCGGTAAGGGGTTGAGGAAAACAAGATGCGCTGCTGCATTGTTGCTCTGATCGCGGCCGTCGTTGCGCTGCAATCTTTTTCAGCGAAGCTCTTCGCGCAAAGCGGGGAATCCGCTGCTGCAGCCAAGGCTGCCCCTGCGGCCGGCGCCCTTTCTCACGATTTGTCGGGAGTGTGGGTCGCATATCCAAGTCCCGAATTCCCAACCTTACCTGGCATGGATGTCATCAATGAAAAGGTGCGCCCTCCGCTCACGGCTTGGGGGCAGGCGAGGTTCGATTCGGTTCATCCCATCGTGGGGCCGAGGGCCACTGCCGGCAAGGAAGACGATCCCGTCTTGCAGTGCGTCCCGACTGGCCCGCCAATGCTTCTGAGTCTCCCCAACCCGGTTGAAATCGCCCCGGTCCAAGGCCGCACGTTCATGTTTTACGAGGAGCTTCATGTATGGCGAACCATCTGGACCGATGGACGAGCGCTTCCCAAAAAGCTGACCCCCACGTGGCTAGGCTACTCGGTCGGCAGGTGGGAGGGCGACACGTTCGTCGTGGAGACTGCCGGATTTAACGATAAGGTTTGGGCCGATGGGCTGGGCGATCCGCGAAGTGAGCAGATGCACCTCACGGAGCGCTACCGGCGGCTCGATCACGACACCTTGGAATTGCAGGTCACGATCGACGATCCCAAGTCATACACGAAGCCCTGGGTGAATCCGCCCAAACGCTACCGGTTGGAGCCGAATTGGGAAATCGCGGACTGGCATTGCAGTGTGAACCAAGACAAAAACTTTGACGATGCCATTCGAAAACCCGCTGGCGAAGCTCCCGCGCCAAAATAATGGTTCGCGACGCTCAGGCGGCGATGAGAATCACAAATTGTGTTTCAGGAGCTGACGAATGAAATCGAAAGCGGTAATGATTTTGGTCCTGGCCGCAATCTTTCTTAGCTTCTGCTTTTCCCTGTCGGCCCACCACGGAAATTCCGCCTATGACACGGACAAAACTGTCTCCGTGAAGGCGACCATCACAAAATTCGAGTTCGTTAATCCCCACGTCCAAATCTATTACGATGTGGCGGATGAAAAAGGCAACATCGAACACTGGGTTGCGGAATCTCACAATCCCGCCATGCTGACCCGGGGCGGCTGGAACCGGAACTCGCTCAAGCCCGGAGACCAAGTCACGCTGGTCGTAAATCCGAACAAGGTCGGAGCAAAAGTCGTGTTTCTCGAAAAGATCGTGTTCCCTGATGGAAGGGTCTTGGAAGCAAAGACGTTTTTCTAGCTCTGCCGGAATCGCATACCTCGCGAGGAGACAACCTAAGGAGCTTGAGAATGTGGAAGCGATTCACCCGTCCGACGATCGTGCTCGCCGCCTTACTTGGGTTCACGTCCCTGGGTCTCGCTCAGACGGGCAACCAACCGACGGCCAAGTCTTCTCCCTCTGCCCCTGCTCGCGACGTGTCAGGGATCTGGGTAGCACAAACCGGCCAAGGCCCTGCGCTCTTGAGCAGTTCGAATCAAGAGCCTCCGATGACGGCTTGGGGCAAGGAGCAATTCAAGACCAACGCCGCCAGTAACGATCCACATGCCAAGTGCGAGGCAGCCGGAGTGCCGCGCGCCGATCTCTCTACACGCCCGATCGAGATCGTACAGACACCTCGGTGGATCGTCGTTTTCTATGAGGAGTACCACGATTGGCGCAAGATCTGGACGGATGGGAGGCCTCTCCCGGCGGACGCGGGCCCTTGGTTCAACGGCTATTCCGTCGGTCGCTGGGACGGAGATACGCTGGTCGTCGAGAGCGCCGGCTTTAACGATCTGACCTGGCTCGACAACGCGGGCCATCCGCATTCCGAGGCGCTGCATGTTGTGGAGCGCTTTCGCCGCGTCAATCCCGATACCTTGCAGGTCAACTTCACCATAGAAGACCCCATGGCGTACTCCGAGCCCTGGACGTCGGCAACGAGAATTTATAAACGAAGGCATGGGTATGAGTTAAAGGAAAATTTCTGCGTGCCGGAACCGAAGGTTGCGATCGCCAGACCAGCGAGCCGCTTGCCCGCACAAACCGAGTAGAACGAATTTCGAGGAGATCCTTGCTGCATGTCATCCGGCCGCACTAACCGTGACAGTCTTTATCGAGTGACGACCAAACTCGCGTGGCTGTTCGTCGCCGCTTTGGGCGTATCGCCTCTGGTCCGAACGACGCCGCCTCCGCAGGACGCCGGCGAAGACGTTTCGTGGGCGTACCTTCTTCCCGATAAAGTCCAGCCGCAGCCTCCGGATGACACCGCGACGGTGAAGTTGCCCGGCAGCTCTAAAACATATCCACGCTCCCAATTGCATGATTTGGGTTTGCTGAAAAATCCGCCCGATTGGTTCCCGGAAGAGCATCCCGAGATGCCCGGGGTGGTCCAACACGGCGACGGAAAGTCCGTGCTGGCATGTGCAAGTTGCCATCTCGCCTCCGGATTGGGTCACCCCGAATCGGCCGATCTGACGGGGCTCACCCCTTCCTACATGTTGCATCAACTCGATAATTTTAAGAACGGGTTGAGAATTGCCCGGCCTATGCTGGCCACCGCGAAAAATATTACCGACGAGGACGCAAAACAAGCGTGCGCATGGTTTGCGTCGCTCTCTTTGAAGGCGTGGGTCAGGGTCGTCGAGACGGATACGGTGCCCAAGACGTACGTCAACACAGATCACGAGCGCCTTCCATTGCCCGGGGCGGACACCGAGCCGCTCGGCAATCGCATCATCGAACTGCCGAAGGACCCGGTCCGCTCGGTCGCGCGCGATCCGCACTCCGGATTTGTGGCTTACGTCCCGAAGGGCAGCATCGCCAAGGGCGAGCAGATTGTTACGACGGGCAATAGCGGAAAATCCATTGCGTGCGGGACATGTCACGGTCCGTCGCTCGCGGGCGTCGACGATATACCCCGGCTCGCCGGGCGCTCTCCCATTTACATCTTCCGGGAACTTCACGACTTTCAAACCGGAGACCGCTCCGGGCCTGACGCTCAGCTGATGAAGGGAATTGTCCGGAAGTTCAGCACCGAAGAGATGATCGCCATTGCCGCTTACGTGGCCTCACAAAGTCCCTGACCGAAAGCGGTCGCCACTCGGATGCGGCTTGGGGTTCACTCTTCGAAACACGGGGATGTGGATAACGCGGGCGGTAGGGTGCGCGGTGTTGCCGTCTACACGGCGCTCTTTCTCCCCCCCAAACAGGCTTGATTTTTCCCGAATCGGCGATGGATCGAAAGGGACTGCGATCTTTCGTGCGTGTAGCGGATGGCGGCAGCGTTCCAGGAGGATATCGCGGCCGGTCGAGTCTCGGCGTGCCCGATCATGGACATCAACCTGCGCGAAGGGTGTTTCCTCGCGGATCTTGCGGACGCAGTTTTGCCGTCGACGCGGATTGGGGCGGTGCCTCGATAGATCCAGAGAAGGGACTTCTCTACGTCAGGGCCACGAATGCGCCGAGCCTCGTTCAATTTATTACAGCGACAGAGGCCGGTGAAACAATCAAGGTTGGGCGCTCCTCAATGGTGACCATCGAAGGCATCCCCATCAACAAGCCGCCCTACAGCACCTTGACCGCCATCAATTTGAATACCGGAGAGCACGTCTGGCAAAGGCCCATCGGTGATTCGCCCCAGGTTCGCAAAAATCCGCTGCTCCTCGGCGTGCAGTTGCCGGAGGAACTGGGGGCAGTGACCAACGGCGGAGTGCTGGTGACGCGAGGAGGGCTCGTGATCGTGGCCCCGGGCGAGCAGTTTCTTTACTTCGTGGATAAAGAATCCGGCAAGACTTTGCGGAAGTTGGATCTCGGCGTCCCAGCGGGAGGAACGCCAATGACCTATGAGACTCGGCAAGGACGCCAGTACATTGTCATCGCCGCGGGAGGCGGCAGGGACGGGACCTTGATCGCGGTTGCGTTGCCCGCGAACATTTCTTCGAAGCCGGCCAACTAGAGCGGGTGCGGTCCAGTGCGGCCTCGCCGGCGGGGGCTTTTGAACTTGTTCCAGGCACCGGCGTAGCGTCCCTATGCAGATTCAGCATACGGTGGATGACAAAATTGCATTTGTCCCTAGGTCAATTGGTGTGGCAGTGTTCGGCCGAACGTTCAGGTTGCCGGGACGCGGAGACGACTCGCAGGGAAGCGTGCTTTTCGGCTTTCGCGCGTCGCTGTTTTCCGCAGAGGACGCCTGAACCACTCTTTGCGGCTGCCGAAGCCGCGCATGTCGGGGTAGGGTGAAAGCTTTTTTACGCACATTCAAAACAGAAACTTTCGAATAGCCTTGTCGCGGCGATGGGTTGCTGAGCTGGACGAAGCGTCCAGGGGCAAATCCGGTGCGATGGGCGCACTAAATTTCTTGAAGGGGGTTCGATCGTGAGGCGCATATTTTTGTGGACGTTGTGTCTTGCAGTATTGATCTGTGCGGGCGCCGTGCCTGCCCAAAAAGAGGAACAGCCGCGTGTGCCGTATGTCTCCGAGCATCCCGATGATCCGCAAGTGGCGAAGGATTTTGATATGTATCGAAAGAACTTTGGCTATGTCTCGAACGTCGTGCGCGCCACAGCCAATTCTCCTGGCATGCATACGGCCATCGGGGAGTTCGCTCGCAATCTGAGGGCGGCAATCAAGGTTCCTCCGCAATACATCGAGCTCTCCATTCTGCGAATCACTCAGCTCGAGAATGGGCAATACGTGTACCTCCACACATTGCCTGCCGTCCGGGGCTGCGGAATTTCGCAGGCCCAGATCGACGCCTTGCCGAACTGGCGCAAGAGCAGCCTGTTCGACTCCAAGCAACGCGCGGTGCTTGCCTATGCCGACGGGATGCTCGAAAAATCCGGGCCGAGCGACGAAACCTTCAAAACACTCTCTTCTTTTTTCTCGCCGGCTGAAATCGTGGACCTGACGATGACCAACGGGATGTACGTAATGCAATCCGTCTACGGCAAGGCGCTCCGCATACCGATCGAGCAGAATTTCGATCCTGGTGCGACGAGCCCAAAATGCTGACCCTCCGGCGGCTCGCGGCGATGCCCCCGGCCGCAAGCCGCCGGATGACAACGCAATGACGCAGCTGCCCGCAGCTCTAAAACAGATCCGCGCTCCCAATTGCACGATTGGGCCTCGCTGAAAAATCCGCCCGGCTGGTTCCCGGATGAGCATTCCAAGGTGCCGGGAGTGGTCCAACACGGAGACGAATTGCGCAGATGGCGCTTCCCGCTGGCGCCATGAAAAATCTGACCGGCTTCGAAGAGATCCCGTGCAGCGCTTAATGGGCTGGCGTGATTTCGTAGATCGAGTTTTCGATGTCGGAGTTGATGTAGATTGCGGTTGGACTCGCCGCGACGCTGCGGTACAAGCTCGGCCCATTGCTCAGGCCAATGGGCAAGCGTTCCGCAATCGTGCTGTGAGCGCCTGTCTTCGGATCAAGGCGCGTGACGCGTTTGGCGGCGACCTCCACGACAAGCACGCCGCCATCCGGCATGACGGCCACGCCCTCCGGCGCCCTGAGATCTTTTCCGAGGACCGATTTCGATCCAGTCTTCAGGTCGATGCGCGAGACTTGTCCAGCTTGGCTTTCGCTGACGTACACCGCGTCGGGGCCAGCCCAGGCAAGTCCCGCAGGACCGGCAAGCCCCGCCACGATTGCCTTTCGGTCCGCCCCTGTCTGTCCCGCCAGCCGCAAAAGTCTTCCCGTTCCTTCTTCTGCCACAATGATGTCGCCATTCGGGGCTTCGAGCGCATCGGAGGGCGCCTGAAAGTCGGACCAACTTTGAAGTTTCTTCGAACTGCGGCGATCGAATAGTTGAACGATGCCGGACAACTGGCTCGCGACAACAATGTGATTCGCCGTGACGGAGATATGCGACGGCTGGAACAGATCGGATGGAACGTTGCTGATCGCGCCGGTGTCGCCATTCACGGTGCGGATGCCGCCGAACACGTCGCCGACATAAAGGGTGTCGTGGCCGGATTCAGTGAGCACCGCGAGCCCGGCCGTGGACGTCAGTTTTGCGGGCGGAATGACGACGGTCACTTTGCCGGTGTCGACATCGACTTCATCGATGGAATTCAAGTGAGAGAGCGAAACGAACAGGCGGCCCTTCGAATTGAACGCCAAGTTGTCCAGATCGGAAGGGAAATTCGCGACGACGTGTTTCTCTCCCGTTTTCAGATCCACGCGGATGACCTGGCGTGTGCCCGTATCCGCCACGTATGCCGAGCCTTTGAAATCCAGTTTGACCGCCGCGGGCGTCTTGAATCCATCGGCGATGACCTTCATCTCCGCCGTGTCCGGGTTGATTTGAACAAGCTGCCCCTTGAACCAAAGGGGGCCGTAGATCAATCCCTCGCGGCTCACTTGGAATCCGTTGAGGCCGCCGATTTTTTCCAGGATGAGCCGGGGGGGCTTCACGCCGTTCCGGTCGACTTCGTAGAGCGCGTCTCCAAAGAAGACAAGGCTCACGAACAGGCGCTTGCCGTCCACCGAAAATGATACGCCATTGAATCCGCGCAGGTGCTCCATCAGCCGGCGAACGGGCCCTCCCGGCGTTTGCGCGTGAAAGATGCCGTCTTCGATCGAGGTCCACGCCGCCGTTCCGTCGTCGGAAGCGAAGTCGAGGTCGTCCGCTTGGCCGTCGGGCGGCCCGACAAAGGTGGATATTTTTTTTGTCGTCACGTCGATTCTGTAAATCGTCTGTCCGACGACGCTGCCTGCGTAGAGCAGGTCCTTCTTGTCGAAGCGCATTCCATGAATGCCATGGAACGGAGAACCGGGCACCAAGCGGCGCACTACATAGCGGGTGGCGGCAGGCTTGCTGGCAGCGGCGAGCAATAGAAGCGCCGCCGTGAATGCGAGGGCCCGTGCGTGCTCTTTCATGAGTTTCACTCTCCTGGGCCGTATTGCTCCGCGAGCCGATGCGTCGGCGCCGCAAAGCAATCGATATTTAATTGAATCGCGCTGTTTTCACCCGATGCTTGCGCATTATAGACAGAATTGCCGTCCGATGTCAGGCAGTGCACCGTCTCGTCCGGCTTGCCCCACATTTTTTGCGTATGCGTCCCCGCTTGACAACATCGGACTGCTACAATTAGGTTCTTACGCAAGCGTAGAATCATGTAGATTGAAAATGTCCGGTCAGAGGTGTTACGTGAAAAGCACGCTGAAGTTATTCTTTGGTTTGGTTCTGGCTGTTGCTGCGCTGGCCGTTGGCGGACCGGCGCTCGCACATCACGGCAATCGAGGCGCGTATTTCATAGAAGTAGCAAAAGAACTCAATCTCACGGGAACCGTGACGGAATTTAAATGGGGCAACCCGCATGTGTACGTTTTGTGGGACGTAACCGATGAAAAGGGCAACGTGGCGCATTGGTCCGCGGAAACACGGCCTCCCTACGTCATGGCAAAAAGTGGATGGACAAGAGAAACCCTGAAGCCGGGAGATCAAGTCACGATTACCGTATTTCCTGCCAAGTCCGGCGCGCCCGTCGGGCTTCTCGCGAAAGTGGTCTTGGGCGGCAAGCTGATCTACGACGACGAGCAGCAGCGGCTCTCCGCCGGGCCGCAGTTGTAATGCTTTGCTGAAAACTACCGCGGGGAGTTTTCTGATGCTGAATCGTTTGATGAGTGTGATGTTTGCCGCGGCGCTGCTCCTTGCGCCCAGCGTATTTGCTCAGACGGCGCAAAAGCCGAAAACAAAGGCCGCGCCGGCAACCCGATTGTTCAATCCGCGCGACCTTTCCGGAGTCTGGGAGCACCCCCCCACTAAATTTGGCAATATTCAGGCTTACCGGGATGCCGCTCCGAACGATCCGTTTCCTTCCTTGACACCATGGGGACAAGCGAAATTTGACACCTATAAGCCCGGATTCGGCCCCAGGACGGTCGCTCAAGACGAGGAAAACGATCCCATCACCAAATGCGACCCGCAGGGTTTCCCGCGCGCGTTCACGCAGGAGAATCCGGAGCCGATGGAGATCGTCCAGGTTCCCGGCAGGATTCTTCAGTTTGTCGAATGGAATCATGTCTGGCGCGTCATTTGGATGGACGGCCGGAAACTACCCAAGGATCTGGAGCCAACGTGGTATGGATATTCGGTTGGAAGGTGGGAAGGAAACACGCTGGTGATCGATACGGCTGGTCTCGATGACAGAACGTGGCTTGATCCTTTCGGCGATCCGCACAGCGACGAGATGCACGTGGAGGAACGGTACCGGCGCGTGGATCACGACACGCTGGAAATCAGCATGACGATCGACGATCCGAAGACGTACACAAAGCCCTGGCTGATGATCAATAAGAGGCTTCTCAAATTAAATCCGAAATACGAGATTCAAGAGGCGATTTGCGCGCCGTCGGATGAAAAGCTCTTCAATGATGCCGTTACGAATCCCGCCACCCAAGGAGGTGCGAAGAAGTAGCCGGAAAAACTCCAGATCGCACGTATCATTGCGAATCGGTGAAGTTCGCTTAGGTCTCCCGTAGATTGGCCATTTTCCTTCCCACCTAACCGGAAATTAACATGGCATTCATCTTAGCTGGTGTGCGTCCGGCCGAGAATGGCAGCCCTTTATGCGCGCGACGGAAGCGCGGCCGTCTTCGAGGCGACTCATCCGATTCGGGATCCAGCGGTTCGTGCTATTTGTAGTCATCGCAGGTGCGGCGCTCGGCTGCGCCTCGGGCGCCGCTCGCGCGCAGACTTCTTCTCGCAACGCGAATCAAAAACAAAAAGACGATGAGATTTGCCCGCGTCCGCCTGCGGGAACGGCGGTGCCCGAGCCGGAGGATTTGCGCAGCGAGAATGGCGTATTGGAAGTGGACTTCACGTATCGCAATTCTCTGGATGACCACGGACAGATGCGCTACTGCTACCTCTATAAGGATGGCAGCCAGGCGCCGAACCTGCGCGTGCATCCCGGCGATTGGCTTGTCTTGAGGCTGAAGAACGAACTCCATGTTCCCGCCGGCTTGCCGCACCATCACGATCACGCAACGCCGATGCCTGCCTCACTCGATTCCTGCGCCGGCGGCAGCATGGATGCCTGGTCGACCAATTTGCACTTCCACGGCTTGACGGTGCCACCCGTGTGCCACGAGGACGACGTGCTTAGGACCTTCATACCGCCTGGTGGAGCGCCCTTCGAATATCGCTTTCAAATCCCGGCGGTCGAGCCGCCGGGCGTCTACTGGTACCACCCGCACGTGCACGGATTCAGCAACGCACAGGTGCAGGGTGGAGCATCGGGAGCATTAATCGTCGAGGGCATCGAGCGCGCCAATCACCTGCTCGCGGGCATGCAGGAGCGAGTGCTGATCGTTCGGGATCAACCGCTGCTCAATCCTGACGCCGCACCTCCCGCGGCCAACGCCGTGCCGCAGCCACCGGTCCTGCGCGATGCGGAAGGAGACATCCTCAACACAGGGACAGGTTCAGGGAAGCCTTCGCGCGACCTTTCGGTCAATTTTGTGCCCGTGCCGTACCCAGAGTATCCGCCCGCGATGATCACCATGAAGCCCGGCCTGCGGCAACTGTGGCGGGTGCTGAACGCGTCTGCCATCACGTATCTTGATTTGCAAATCTTACTGGGCGGCGCGCCGCAACCGATGGGCGTCGTGTCACTCGACGGCGTTCCCATCGACCAAGACGGCAGGGTACAAAACCGCATCATCTGGGAAAGCCACGGACTTGTGCCACCGGGCGGCCGAATCGATTTCGTCTACAAAGGGTCTCCCGAAGGAACGCAGGCAAGCTTGATCACGCGCGCTGTGGACACAGGTCCAGCGGGCGAAAATGACCCGGTGCGGCCATTAGCCACCATCGTTTCGAGGGCGGACGCGGCCGAACCGCGCTCCGCGCTGCCATCGGTCCCCGGTCCCGCGACGCCGCGGGCGTCCGCTTGGCTCGGAGACGTGAAGCCCGTCCGCGAGCGGAAGCTGTACTTTTCCGAGAGGCCTTCCGATCCGAAGGATCCGAATAGTCCAACGATTTTTTTCATTACCGTCGAGGGACAAGTACCGGCGGCGTACGATCCGCGAGCCACGGCGCCCAATATCACCGTGCATCAGGGCGACGTCGAAGACTGGATCATCGAGAATCGTTCCCGGGAACTGCACGCGTTCCATATCCACCAGATTCATTTTTTGTTGACGGGATGGAATGGTGTGCCGATCGACGAGCCATTTCTGCGGGATACGGTCAACGTTCCTTACTGGGATGGAAGCAGCCCCGTCTATCCAAGCGTGAGGCTACGCATGGATTTTCGCGACCCGAATGCAATCGGCACGTTTGTCTATCACTGCCACCTGCTCGAACACGAGGACGGCGGCATGATGGGGACCATCTTGGTGAAGCCGCCCCTGCCGCAGGCAGCTCAAAAGTAAAAAGAAAGGCCTCGACCGAATCGCGGTCCCTGCCGAAAGATCCATTTCCGCCGGACTCATCTTCTTGTTTCGCCCGGTGGGTTGCGCTAGGCTATGCACGTTTCGGCGGTCTGAAATCGGATCGCCGTACATGCCCTGCAAGTCCATACTCCACTCGAGGAAGAGAGGCAATATGTCATCGGCGTTTCGATGGATACGCGGAGTCGTTGCCACTTCATTGTTCATGGCCTTATTTTTTGCCGCGGCCCATGTGTATGGACAATTCTCCGGCGCGCCCGCGGTGCGCTGGTCAAAAGCCGCGACCTTTCCTCAACCCGAGGAGGAACTCTACGGAGTCGCGGCAAACGGCAAGATGTATGTGATGGGCGGATTCGGGCAAGGCGGCGACCCCGTCGGGATGCTCTGGGAATACGATCCGGCCACGGACAAGTGGACGAAAAAAACTTCCATGCCGGTCAAGGCGCATCATGCGGCGCTCGCAGAATATCGCGGCAAAATCTACGTGTTCGGCGGATTCAAGCTTTATCCGATGCCCGGGCAGCCCTTCGGCGGGTGGCAGCCGATCGACAACGTCTGGGAATACGATCCCGCCACGGACGGCTGGAAGGCGCTCGCGCCGATGCCGACCAAGCGTGGCTCGCCCGTCGCAGTGGAAGTCAACGGCCAGATTTACGTGATCGGCGGCGCCATACCCGAGCCGGGCACCAAGGAAGTGGCCATCCTCCCGAGCCGCCCTGCTCGTTCGATCGGCACCAATGAAGTCTACAATCCGGAAACGAACAAGTGGGAGGGTCGCAGTCCGATGCCCACGGCGCGCAACCACGCCTTTGCAGGCGCCGTGAACGGCAAGATTTATGTGATCGGCGGACGCATCGCGAGCCCGTTTATCACGGTCGCGAGCAATCTGGATATCGTCGAGGAGTACGATCCCGCGACGAATACTTGGGGCGGCTCTGGGGCGCGCGCGCCGATGCCCACTCCTCGCAGCGGTGGCGGATGGGCAACCTACGACGGGAAAATTTATGTCGCGGGCGGCGAGGTTCAGACCCGGCAACTGCTCGCGGCGTTCCGCGCGCTGGAGGCTTACGATCCGGCAAGCAATACCTGGGCGATTCTTCCGTCTGTACCGCTGCCGCGTCATGGCGTGGCGACTGCGGCTCTGGGGAACAAGATTCACTTTGTGAGCGGAAGAATCACGTCCGGGGGATATGGTGATCCGGGCGTCGAAGTGCAAACCGGATCGCACGATGTGCTCGAGATTCAGGACAAATAAGGTTGGGATTTTCGCGATGCGGGCCGCTTTCCCGCCGGGCGTCTTTCGGCCGAGGAGCCGGACGGAGAGCAAAATTGGGGAGGAATCGATGAGGCCAAGGAATAGTTCTCCGGCAAGGCGGCGAGCGCGTGCAGCCGTCTTCGCCGCGCTCGCTGCTCTTGCCGTTGCGGCGCCGGCGTCGCTCTTTGCGCAATTTCCAGGGGTGCCGCAGGGCCACTGGTCGAAGGCTGCGCCATTTCCGCAACCCGAAGAGGAGCTCTACGGCGTCGCGGCAAATGGCAAAATGTATGTGTATGGCGGCTACGGAGCCGGAAAACCCGTGGGCATGTTGTGGGAATACGATCCCGCGACGGACAAATGGACGAAAAAGCAGACCGTGCCCGTTCCGGTACATCACTCTGCGCTCGTCGAATACCACGGGAAGATTTATATGTTCGGCGGCTTCACTTTGAATGTCGACCCCAACATTCCTGGAAATGGCTGGCAGCCGGTGGACAACGTTTGGGAGTACGATCCGCTTGTGGATACCTGGAAGGCTCTTGCTCCGATGCCGGGAAAGCGCGGGGCTGCTGTCGCCGTGGAAGTGGGAGGGCAGATTTACGTGATCGGCGGCGCCATTCCGGAACCCGGCACGAAAGAGATCGCGATCCGGACGTCCCGCGCGGCCCGGTCGGTCGGCACAAACGAGGCGTACGACCCAGAGACGAACAAATGGTCAACTCACAGCCCCATGCCCACCGCGCGCAACCACACATTTGCCGGTGCCGTGGATGGCAAGATCTACGTGATCGGCGGCCGCATCAGCAGTCCGTTCATGTCTGTCGCAAGTAACCTGGACGTTGTCGAGGAATATGATCCGATGACGGATACATGGGACGGTTCCGGCGCACGCGCTCCGATGCCCACGGCGCGCAGCGGAGGAGGCTGGGCCACGTACAACGGAAAAATTTATGCGGCGGGCGGCGAAGTGCAAACGCGGCAGCTTTTGGGAGCCTTCCGCGCGCTCGAAGCCTATGACCCCGCGACGAATTCCTGGTCGATTCTTCCGTCCCTGCCCATTCCGCGGCATGGCGTGGCGACGGCTGTGGTGAACGGAAAAATCCATTTCGTGAGCGGGCACATTACGTCTGGTGGCGCACCGGACACGCAGGTGGCCACGAGCGCTCACGACGTCTACGATCCCAACTAAAACTTCTCCTCAGCGCCCTGTTTTCGCCGCCTTTTTCTTACGGGCTTACGGTTCTTGAAAAACACCATCCTTTTGTCATTCTGACCGAGACGAAAAATCTCTCCGTGCCAAAGAGGCCAAGAGAGATGGCTCGTTAGTTGCCACTTGGCGGCACAACGGAGGGGGCCTGTACGGTTCCTTCGAGGGCTTTCCTGAGCAATTCCACGGACACAACTCCCTTGCCGTGGGACGGCGCAATTTCCTGCACGCCCAGGTTCAGCCTCTTTAAATTGTCACCGAGCGCGGCGTAGTAGGGAGTGACGATTCCGGGCGGCGGATCGTTTGGACGCGGCTCGCCAAACTGATTGAAAATGTCCGTGATAAACAGAAGCTTTTCCTTCGGCAGATAGGCCATCAGCAGATTGGCCGTGTGCCCGGCGTCCCGCACCGCATAGATTTCCAAGCTGCGATCGCCGTCCGACAAAGCGTATTTGTCCCTCACCCAAATAAATTTCGCCGCCTTCGGATGTTTGGAAAGGTCGTCCGGATCGAGCGTGTGCGGATTTTTCAAGACCACCTGCTCATAGAACGGCTTGTTCATTTTGTGCGTGATGATGATCGACCCTTCGGCGACGTAGGTGCGAAGGCCCGCCGCGTGATCGGAATGATGATGGCTGTTCAAGTGGTAGCGAATCGGCTTGCCCGGCGCGAGCCGCTTCGCCTCCGCGATATTCGCGAGCGCGCGGCCCTCGGTGAACGAGGACTCGATCAGGACCACGTAATCTTTGAATTCCACGGCCATGCTGTTTGGTTCGGGAGTGCCGGCGAGATACCAGACGCCTTCCGCGATCTTTTGCGATTCCACGTGCGCGGCCGGCGGAACGGCCGATTGCGGCGGGCGAGGCGCGTCGATCTTCGTCGGCGCGTTGATCTCAACGTTGTCCACATTCAGTTCCAGTACCGGGAACGCCCCGATTTTCTGGCTGATCTTCATGGGAAACTTTGTGCCGCCGAAATCCTTGTAGCCGGAATATTCCGTTTCGACGAGCGTATCGCCGAGGATGGGATTGGGCATCCAGGTTTCCACTTTTTCCGGCAAGTTTTCGCTGTCCACGTATCCATTCACTCTGTACTTTTCCCCCACCGTGAAGGACACGATCGTCATGCGCTTGCCTTCGACGGTGGTCGATTTCATCGTGGGGTTCGCAGCCATCGCCGCCATCACCCACCCGTGCGGCGTGAGCGTGGCGGCTCCTCCTCCCCACGCCGAATTTTCCGCCGTAACCGTTACGGCCCGCGCTTCGCGGTACAGAGGCTGCCCTCCGCCGCCGCGTGGTGGATTCTCAAATTGCGTGCGGACGATCTCCTCTTGTGAAAGATTCTTGCCGAAATCCAGGGCGCGCGAATACT